>Ga0256840_1003219_pt1 | contig 13437 bp, 11 predicted proteins | sample 355202metaG_FD_185969 | JGI IMG/M metagenome (GOLD analysis project Ga0256840, IMG submission 185969) | Hydrothermal vent microbial communities from Mid Atlantic Ridge, Atlantic Ocean - 355-202 | ecosystem: Environmental > Aquatic > Marine > Hydrothermal vents | place: Atlantic Ocean: Mid...
ACAAACTCTTCTCCTCCATAACGGGCCACTACGTCGCTTTCCCGGACGTTTTTTTGTAAAAGTTTGGCTACTTGTTTCAAAACAAAATCTCCTGCCAAGTGCCCGTACGTATCATTTATCTTTTTAAAGTAATCAATGTCTAACATAAGCAAGGATAATTTTTGGCCATTTCGCTGGTGTCTTTTGAGCTCTTGGCGCAACTTTTCCTCAAAATAAGCGCGATTAAACAGACCTGTCAGTCCATCGCGATCTGCTTTTATTTTTACTTCAGCAAAGCGTAAGCCATTTAAAATAGAAAGTCCCAAGTAATTACAAACCGTTTCTACTACTTGCCATTGGTCCTTGCCCAGTTGTTTTTGGGAAGTCAATAAAACCAAAGCTCCGTAAACTTGTTTTTGTCTTTTTAAAGGAACCAACACTACTTTTTCTTGGGCAAAACCAGTGCTTTTTATGGGTAAAATGGAAAGTTGAAATTGTGCTGGCCTTTTGTTTTGAAAACGCTGAACTAATTCCAGCAAGTAATCTTGCCACTTGTGTTGCTCTACAGGATCACCACTAGGCACAAAACATTGAACCTGTTCACGGTCTTTTCCCCACCAAAATACCCCACCTATACTTTCTACCGGCAAAATAGCCCTAAGTTCTTCTTGCGCGATCTTAAATACCTTTTCCACTTCCAGACATTCATTGACCTTGGCTAAAACTCTGTTCAAAAAACTAAGCAGGGCATTTTTTCTGGCCAAGATCTCTCTTTCCAAACTAATCTCTCTAGTCATTTTTAAGACGTCTAAATAAAACTCAAAAAGCTCACTTGCCCGTTGAACCAAGGATAAAACCTGCTGTTTTTGCACAGGTATGGTCAAAATACCCAAAAAGTTGGCAGGATAACTTTTTATTTTTTGCAATTCAGATAACGACCGAACTAAAAAAACAACCTGACCTTGTTCAAAATTATCCCAATTGCACGCCTCTATAGACGTAGAACTGAGGTCAATAAAATATATGGGCCAAAATTTTGACAAAAGCGGATTTTGGGGAAGTTTAGAATATATTTTTCGTGGAGCTTTGGGTAACATTTTGTCCAAATCTTGCCAAAGTTCTTTATTTTTGCCAACAAAAACAAATCCCATAGCTTGCATTCTTTTCCTCCGAAAAAGGTATTTTTAAGTGTATATGCAAAACCAGGACCAACTGTAAGCTTTTATTTTATTAGTTTGGTTATGAATTCTTACTTCCTATCGCTAGTAACTCGTAAGTTTTCAAGCTCACCCATAACAGAATCTATGTCCCTTAAGTAAAAGCCGTTCTTTATTCCTCTATATGATTAACATTTCCTTTCTGATTGATTTTAAAATCTGTTTTGTTCCTTTTAATCTCTGATAAAATTTTTTGTAGTTCGTTTTACTTTCTTGGAGTTAGTTTTTTGGGTTTGTTCCACAGAATGTAATTTTTAAAATTTACAAAAAATTTTATTGACACCACGTTAACCTTCTTAATATCCACAAGTTACTCCTGTGAATTGTTTTGAACCCTAAGGAATTAGGAATAGAGGAACTTGAGTACTGGCCCTTTTGGCAGGTTTTATTTTCAAGATAAGAGCTTCTGTTAAAACAAAAACCGTGAAAATCACACGGTGTAGGCAGAAGGGAATAAAGTAAATTTGAACGTATGAGGGGGTGACGCAGCTTATATGGGGCTGCTTAAAAATAATTTTAAAAAATATGGAGGGGTATAATGAGCAAAACTTTATTACTGGGCCTTTTGGTAGGGTTAATTTTCAATGTAAATGCTTTTGCTAAAACAAAAGTCGTAGAAATTACAGTGTGGGCAGAGGGAAATAAACTTGAACATATGAGGGCTGACGCAGCTTATGAAGCTGCTAAAAGATTAAACGAAGAGCTTAGAAAAAAAGGAAAAGATGTAAAAGTGGTTGTAAAGGCTTACCTTGATAGTAGTTCTTGGGGAAATTATAAGAAAAAATTTACTCTTGCAGCTGCGGCAGGTAAAGCACCTGATATCGTTCTTTCAGGCCATGAAGATATAGCTGTTTGGGCGCATAACAGATATGTCATTCCAATTGCGAAAAATGTATCTGAGATTAAAAAACTCGCTCCTGAATTTGCAGATGTTATTGATAGTTTATGGAAACCCTGCCAGTGGCATGGGAAAGTATGGGCTGTACCTCAGGATACAGAGGCAAGACCTTTATTCTTTAGTAAAACAAAGCTAAAAGAACTTGGATGGACTGATAAAGAGATTGCTGAACTTCCAGAAAAAATAAAAGACGGAGAATTTACCCTTGATGATATGATAAAAGTGGCTAAAGAGGCTGTTAAAAAAGGTGTTGTAAAGAAAGGATACGGATACTGGCACAGACCTCGTAAAGGAGGTGACTTTATTCAGTATTACTTCTCTTATGGTGGTTATCTGTATGATCCGAAAACAGATAAGCTTGTTGTTATTAAAGATGCACTTAAGAAGTGGTACGCTTTTCAACGTAAATGTGTAACTTCAGGGATAACACCTAAAAACTACATAGGAACGCCTTGGAAAGTGTGGCATGATACAGTTTCTCATGATAAGGTGCTTTTTTGGAACGGCGGTATCTGGCAGTGGGCAGACTGGGCTCAAAACTATGTAAAAGATCTCGGTGGAGAAAAATATCTTTTTGCTCATGTAGGTTATGCTTTACAGCCTTCAGGCATTAGAGGGAAAAAAGGTGGAACCTTATCTCATCCACTCGTTTACATGATAACTTCTTATAAAGCGTCAACAAGACCTAAAGAAAACGATAAATATGTTTTAATGCTTCTTGAAAAAATGACTACAAAGGAAATAAACACAAAACACGCTGTAAGCAGTACCCATCTTGGAATTTTGAAATCACAGCTTAACTATCCTCTTTATAACAACAATAAATTTCTATCAAGTGTAAGTTATATGCTTAATTACAACTATTATCAGCCAAATCATCCTATGTATGGTGCTCTTTTTGATATTCTCTGGAATGGAATGGTTGCAGCTGAAAATGGAAAAATGACCCCTGAAGCAGCAGCTAAAAGTGCTATTCAGCAAATAAAGTTTGAACTTGGTAATGCTGTTGAGATCAGATAGACTTGGTGCAAAAGGAAGAGAAATGGGAAAGCTTATGGATAGGTTGAAAGCTCTATTAAAACTTCATTTCATAGTTCCCTTTCTCTTCCTTGTTGTTGTTTTTTACTTTATTCCGGTGATAATAACTTTTTTAATTTCTTTTACAAATATGAGTTCTTTTACCGGTTTTTCTAATTGGCACTGGGTAGGGCTTAAAAATTATGTTTTTATATTAAAAAATCCTGAAACTGCTCAGCATTTCTGGATAACTGTAAAGTACGTTATTTGTACTCTTATTTTCTTTAATGTTGGACTTGCTTTTGTTCTTGCGATTGCCACTACTCACATTTCGCAAAGATGGGGTTATTTTTTTCGGTCTTTATGGCTTCTTCCAAGGATAACTCCGGTAGTGGTTTATATTATGATGTGGCAGTTTCTTGTTGCTGATGCTCCGTATGGTGTTATAAATCAGCTTGTTATAAAACCTCTTGGTTTGCAACCGCAAAATTGGCTTGCTGTTTTTCCTTTTTTAATGATTGTGCTGATTAATGGGTTTGTTGGCGCATCTTTTGGAATGATAATTTTCACTTCAGCTATTGAATCTATTCCAAAGGAGATAATGAATGCAGCCCTAATTGATGGAGCTACAATTTTTCAGCGAATTCGTTACATAATAGTTCCATATTTAAAATGGCCTTTGCTTTTTGTTTTAACCTATCAGACACTTTCTCTTTTAACGTCTTTTGAGCAAATTTTAATTTTAACAAATGGTGAATTTGGAACAGAAGTCTGGGCTCTTTGGGCTTACCATAAAGCTCTAAGTAACTACTGGGGAAATTTCCAGTGGGGATTTGGAATGGCACTTTCGGCAATTCTTGTGATTGTAGGAGTTATTTTCAGTATCGTTTATATGAAATTTTTTAAATTTAATGAGCTTGTTAAAAAACCTAAGGTAGAAACGTTGTAAAGGAGAGGGGGGAATTGGGAGAAAAATTTTTTAAATATCTAACGATTATTTTTCTGATTCTTATTTCTTTACCTATTATTTTAGGATTTTTATGGATATTTATTTCAACTTTTTCTATAAGAACCTTTGGCTTGGTTCCTGTTGATTCTACAGGACATATTGGGGGCTTGACGTTTTCAAATTGGAAATTTCTTTTTGATAAAACAGTGTGGATTGTTACATTTAATACGCTTATTCTTTCTATAGGCCTAACTGCAGGTGTGATTTTTGTTTCAGCCCTGGCAGGATATGCTCTTTCCCGGATGAATTTCCCCGGCAGGAAGTCTATTTTATCCCTGTCTCTTATGCTTCACGCCTTCCCGAGCATTACGCTTTTAATAGCTATCTATTTTGTTTTAAGGTGGATTTCAAAAATTCCTGTGATAGGAAATGGGTTGCCTGTTATTGGAGGCTTTGGTTACGATACGCTTGGCGGGATAATTCTTGTCAGTATAGCTTTACAGTTACCGCTTGGAGTTTGGCTTATGAAAGGTTTTTTTGACAATGTTTCGTGGGACATGGAAATGGCTGCTCTTATTGATGGATGTTCAAGGTTTAGAATCCTGTGGCAGATAATTCTTCCTCAAATCAAGCCTGGAATAGCTGCTCTTGCTATTTTCTCCTTTATTCAGGGATGGAGTTCTTTCTTAATACCATATTCCTTTATGACTTCAGCATCAACAGCAACTGTGGCAACTTTCCTTAATTCTTTACTTTCAGAAAGTGCACCCGTCAATTATGGAACACTTGCTGCCGTGGGACTTTTTCAGCTTTTGCCCGTCTTGATTTTCTTTATTTTTACCCAAAAATACTTGCTTAATATTTTTTCCGGAGGAGTAAAAGGTTCTTCCTAATTTTCCAGAGTTAAATAAAGAGGTTTTTGGAATGGAGATTTCTCTTGAGCATTTGACGAAAAAGTTTGGCAACGTATATGCAGTTAAAAATTTAAATCTTCACATTCGTGATGGAGAATTTATTGCCCTTCTTGGCCCGTCAGGTTGTGGAAAAACAACGACAATGCTTATGATAGCTGGAATTTATAAGCCAACGGAAGGTTTTATTAAATTTAATAAGAAGGTTATTAATAATCTTGAACCAAGAGATAGAAGTATAGGGATGGTGTTTCAAAGTTATGCCCTATATCCCCATATGACAGTATATGAAAATATAACTTTTCCTCTCAAACTTAAAAAAGTTTCAAAAGTTGAAATGGAAAAAGAGTGTAAAAAGATAAGCCAACTCCTTCAAATAGATCATCTTTTGAATAGAAAGCCAGGAGAACTTTCTGGAGGACAACAGCAAAGGGTTGCTCTTGGAAGGGCATTGATTAAAAAGCCTCAACTGCTTTTGTTTGATGAACCTCTTTCCAACCTGGATGCAAGGTTAAGAATAAGTATGAGGAGATTTATAAAGGAGATCCAAAAAGAATTTGGGATAACGAGTATTTATGTTACTCACGATCAGGAAGAAGCAATGGCTATGGCAGATAGGATAGCCGTTATGAGAGATGGTGTATTACAGGCCTTTACCACCGCGGACAGACTTCACGATGAACCTGAAAATATTTTTGTTGCTCATTTTATAGGTAATCCTCCGATGAATCTTATAGATGCTGAGCTTATTGAAGAGAATGGCAAATTATATCTTTATATTTCCAGAAATATTCGGGTAGAAGTTCCTGAAAGAAGGAAACCGAAGGTTTTTAAAAGAAAGATAAAGTTTGGAATTCGCCCTTATGATGTGGAGATTGCGAAGGGGAGGGGAATACCGGCAAAAGTTCTTTTTGTTGAGTTTTTTGGAAAAGAGCTTCTTATTCTTTGTAAAATTGGAGATAAGGAGATTCAAGTTATGGCTCATCCTGATTTAAGTTTTAGAGAAGGAGATGCTATTTCTCTGAATTTTAAAGACAATGGTTTTAATTTCTTTGACCCTGAAACAGATCAATCTCTTTTGAAGAGGTAGTAATGCTTATAACAGCTCATAATGGGTGCGAAAATACTGTTCAAAATAGCTTGACTGCTATCAAAACAGCAGTTGACTCGGGAGCTGACATAATTGAGGTTGATGTGAGGCTTACCAGTGACGGTGTGCCGGTGATGTTTCATGATGATAATATCTTGTTAGAAGGTAGAAAAAAGAGTCTTTCCAAAGTTTCTTTTAAGGAGTTTAAAAGTGGAGATTTATCAGAAAGAATTTCTCTTGAAGACGTTTTTGAATTTTTAAAAGATAAAGATATTGTTATAAATCTTGACGTAAAAACCGATGATGTTATTATTCCCATGGTTAAATGTATTGAGAGATATGGGATATTTGACAGAGTTTTTGCTACTGGATGTGAATATGAATGGGTGGTAAAGTTTAAAAAAAAATTCCCACAATTCAGGGTTTTTCTTAATGTTCCTGTCTTTAATTTTTCTTATGATGAATTAAAGAAATTATATTTAAAACTTATAGATTGCAAAGCATGCGGAATAAATATGAACTTTAAATACTGTTCTTCTTATTTTGTTGATTTTTTCCATAGAAGATTTTTTCCGGTTTCTGTTTGGACAGTGGATGATGAAGACGATATGGAACAAGTTGTAAATATGGGGGTTTTTTCTGTAACTACCAACTATCCTGTTAAGTTGAAAAGAGTTATTGGTAAGTATAAAAAGACTTCCTAATAATAGTAAAAACCACTTTTCGAACCTCCACTTTCTTTTATGAAGGCCTCCTTCTCTGCTATCATGGATAATTGATTCGAAAGTTTGCTTCACAATTTATTTATAAGAGACTATTGTTTAGACTATTGTTTTTCATTTTTTTACCTCCGGGGGTGGCTCAAATCTCTTGAATCTACCCCTTGAAGGTTATATTTATTTAGCCTTACACCAAATATTGTCCACTATCACTCAAGAAGCCATGTTATCCTAGTTTTTTATTATTTGTTTGCTTATTGATTTTTGGGGGAATTTGGATTTAAACAATAGAGTTTGATTATTGGTTGACAACACGTTTAACTTGGATAATGTTTACTGGGAATATTTTTGAAAGGATTGCCTTATGCCTAGAAAAAGTGTTAGCTTTGAAGACAAGATTCAAAAATTAGAAAAGATAGTTACCCAACTAAATAGCGGGGATCTTCCTTTGGAAAAGGGGGTTAAGTTATTTAAAGAAGGAATGGAGCTGGTCAAAGAGTGTAATCTTCAACTAGCCAAAGCCAAAAGCGAAATCAAAATATACTTGGAGAAAGACGAGGAATCAAATTAACTAATTAACTATTTTTTAAAGGTAAAAGTCCAATGGATGTCCCAGAGGAGTTTAAACAAATTTTACAAGAAAAGGCTAAGTCTATTTCGGACTACATTTATTTGTTTTTGCACGACTTGGATTGTCCCAAAACCTTGAGAGAAAGTATGCTTTATAGTTTAATGGCTGGGGGCAAGAGAATTAGACCGATTCTTTGTTTGACGTGGGCTGAATTGGTTGGATTAGAATCCTCGCTAGCCATGAATTTTGCCTGTGGTTTAGAACTCATTCATACCTATTCTTTAATTCATGACGATTTGCCCGCTATGGATGACGACGACCTTAGACGGGGCAAACCTACCAATCACAAGGTATTTGGAGAAGACATTGCCATTTTGGCTGGGGATGCCTTGTTGACCCATGGGTTTGAACTTATGCTCTCTACGCCGATCAAACCTGACTATCTGGTGCAAGCGGTTTTGTGCATTACTACGGCCATAGGTCCAAGAGGAATGATTGGCGGGCAGGTTTTGGATTTAAGCCTGGAAAATAAAACTTGCGTGCAATTAAAAGACGTTCAAGAAATGCACCTGTTAAAAACAGGCAAGTTCATTGAGGCGGCTTGTGAAAGTGGAGTTTTGCTTGCAGGTGGGATGGGGGCCACGTCTTATGATTCGCATCACGCCCGAGCTTATGGCCAAAATATTGGTCTTGCCTTTCAGATCGTTGATGACATTTTAGACGTAGTGGGCAAAGAACAAGAATTGGGCAAACCAGTGGGTAGTGACGAACGCCAAGGCAAGTCAACTTATCCCAAGTTGATCGGACTGAAACAAAGTTATCAACTGGCCAACTCATGCATAGATAAGGCCATTGAGGCCCTTAATTCTTATCCGCCAAGTTCTAACAAAGAATTTTTAATCAATTTAGCCAAGTACATAGTCCAAAGAATAAGTTGAATTAAAGAGGAATAAAAAATGGGATTTTTTAGCAAGATCAAAAAACTTTGGAAAAGAGAACCAAAAGCCAAACCAGAACCAGAAGTTAAACCAGAACGAGAATTAAAAAAACAAGAATCAGACCAAGAAGTTCAAGCGGATCAAGTTTCTAAGGACACTCCTTCCCAACCTGTCCAACCTGTTTCCGTTGAAACAAAAGCGCCTACTCAAATTTTAGAACCAGAATTAGAGCAAAAAATTTCCCAGGCCTTAGCTCAGGCTGAGCCGCGTTTGAGTGTATGGTTAGATATTTTGCTTGAAGGTATTGAAACCAAGGGGGAGCAACTTTGGGCGCGTTTGCATCTCTTTTTTCAAAAATTAGAGGTGCCAGAAAACGAAGCCAAGGATTTTGTAGATAAGTTCAAAACGTGGCTAGAGGACATGGAATACGAACATTTGAGCGAATTTAGGTCTGAACTTCAGTACCGCCTGGCCTTAGCTTTGGACTTGGAAGACGAAGAAGACGAGCGGAGTCGTTTATTTATCAAGCTTTCAGAAGGTCTAAGCAAGACCAAGGCCAAATTGTCCAAACAGATAAATTCGCTTTTGGCCTCATCAGAAAGTTTTGATCAAGAATTTTGGGAAAGGTTAGAAGAAATTTTGATCATGGCTGACCTTGGCTTTGAACCTAGTTTAAAGCTAATAGATAACCTCAAGTTAAAGACCAAGGCTATTCAACCAGGGGATCAAGAAGGTTTTAAAGAACTCTTTGCCCAAGAACTAGCTGCGCTTTTCCCTGCCCCTCCCAAAAAATTGGTAGCCCTTAAACCAGAAGTGGTTTTATTGATCGGCGTAAATGGAGTAGGCAAGACTACGACCATTGCCAAACTGGCTTACCGCGCTCAAATGCAAGGTAAAAAAACTTTGGTGGTGGCTGGAGATACCTTTAGGGCTGCGGCCATTGAACAGTTAAAGATTTGGGCTGAGCGGGTTGGAGCAGGGTTTTACGCCAAAGAACACGGATCAGATCCAGCTGCCGTGGCCTTTGAAGCTATGGACTTGGCCAAAAAAGATAATTTTGATCTGGTCCTAGTCGATACAGCAGGAAGATTGCACACCAAAACCAATCTAATGGAAGAACTGGCCAAGATTAAACGAGTCCTAGGAAAAAAACATCCAGGAGCCCCCCATCGGACAATTTTAGTCTTGGACGCAACCACAGGACAAAACGCTATTTCGCAAGTTCAACTCTTTTCCAAAGAGGTAAACATTGACGAAATCATTTTGACCAAATTAGACGGAACGTCCAAAGGCGGCGTAATCGTAAGCATCGCCTCTCAATTCAAAATTCCCATTACCTTCATTGGACTAGGTGAAAAAATGGAAGACCTGCGTCCCTTTGATGGGGCGACCTTTGCCAAGGCGCTTTTGGAATAATTGGTTTGCAGAGGCAATGGCAAAAAACTAAAAATTATATTTTCCGGAAAAACTCTACAATGTTTTGAAATAATTAAATATTTTTATTATGAAAAGAGTTTTTGTAGGCGCGTCTTAAAAATATGGTCACGGTCAATAGTCAAATCTACGTAAAAGCCTTTACTAAGCTACTTGCCTTGGAAAGATAACTTTGCTTTTTCTGCAAGGTTGGAACTATATTTAAGTTGATATTATTGGTGGGCAATGCAGGATTTGAACCTGCGGCCTTCAGCTCCGGAGGCTGACGCTCTATCCAACTGAGCTAATTGCCCACGTAAAAACTCAATTTATGTCTTCTCTAAAAAGACTTGTCAAGTCCAAAATTCTACTCTAATCTATCTTTTTGAAATTATAAAATTTAAGCATTGATTCCAACCTGTGCTTTTGTGGGGGTAATCCTTATTACAGTTAGCTAATTTTTTTACCTAGAAGGGACCGTGATTTATGTCAAATAAAAAAATAGTCGTAGCCATTACTGGAGCGAGTGGAAGTATTTATGGAATTAGATTAATCCAGACTCTTCATCAGCTAAAAGACGTTCAAGTTTTTGTCCTACTTTCTAAAATGGGCCAACAGGTAATGGAGATGGAGTATGCAAAGGGACTTATTTATTTAAAAGAGAGTAATTTGCCTATTTATTTGGAAGACGAACTTACTGCGCCTATGGCCAGTGGTTCTTGGTTACATCAAGGTATGGTTATAATTCCTTGCTCTATGGCTACGTTGGGTTCCATTGCCAGCGGATGTGGGCACAACTTGATCCAAAGGGCAGCAGACGTTTGTCTAAAGGAGCAGAGAAAACTTGTCCTGGTGCCTAGAGAGAGTCCTTTGCACGCCATTCATTTAAAAAACATGCTAACTCTTGCTCAAACTGGGGCAACTTTGGTTCCCCCTTGTCCTTATTTTTATACTCAACCCAAAGACGTAGATGAAATTATAGATCAAACTATAGCCAGAGTAATGGATTTATTAAAGGTCAAACATAATCTAACTCCAAGATGGAAAGAAAACGAGTTCCTTAAAGCAAAAATATGAGATTTGTCTGCAAAAACTTTGTTTTTTCCAACTTGACTTAAAATTTTAAAACAAATATTCAATTATTTAAATTAGTTATAAATTGTTTTTGGGGATAAAACGCAAATCTTTGTTTTTTTGCGGTTACGCTATAAGAGTAGGTTTATTAGTAATATGCCCCTGCAAAAAGTGTTTTTGGGAGAACTTGACAAAGTTTAACGTATAAAAATCACAATAATTTCAATTTATTACAAGTGAGCAGTTTTGTCAAAAAACACAGTTTTTGACTTTTTGCAGTTACGTCTAGTAATAAAATTTTTCAGAATCCGATGTCGCTTGAAATACAATTGTAAGTTTTTTCTTTAAAATAAAATAAAAACGACGCATAGTCTTGTGAAAAGGAGGAAGCAATGTCTAATCAAATCATTTGGCACGGTCATGCCAATTTTGAAATTATTACTCCCCGCCTAAACATTCTAATTGATCCGTGGTTTGAGGGAAATCCAGCTGCTAAAATTACGAGCAAGGATCTAACCAAAGTGGATTTGGTTTTGGTTACGCATGATCACGATGATCACTTGGGACAGGCCGTAAAAATTTGTCAACAGTTTAAGGCAAAATTGGGGGCTATTGTTGAGCTTGCTTGTAGTCTAAAAAAACAAGGTCTGGAGTCGGAGCAAATTTTAAATCAGATTGGATTTAACGTTGGCGGAAAGATAGTTTGGGAAGGAGTAAAGATCACTATGGTGCAGGCTTTTCACTCTTGCCACCTGGGTTCTCCAGTAGGCTTCATCCTAGAGTTGGAAAACGGATATACCATCTACCACGCGGGAGATACAGGCATTTTTGGTTCAATGCAAACCTTAGGTGAGCTTTTTACCATTGACCTGGCCTTACTTCCAGTAGGAGGAGTCTTTACTATGGACGGTCAACAAGCAGCTTATGCCTGTAGTTTGCTTAAGTGCAAACAGGTTTGGCCTATGCATTGGGGGACTTTTCCGGTTTTGGCTCAAAATTTGGACGAGTTTAAATTTTATCTAAATAAGTATGCCCCCCAAACGAGTATTATTTGTGCCCAAGCAGAAGAAAACGTTTCACTCTAAAACTGATTAAACGTTAAACGACTCCCTTGCACAAAGTGTTTTGGGGAGAACTGACAGAGTTTAACGTATAAAAAGACACGTAATTTCAGTCTGTTATAAGAGAACGGTTTTGTCAAAAAACACAGATTTTGACTTTTTGCAGTTACGTTTTAAAAAGTAAAGGGTTTTGGTTTTTAAACAATGAGACGCAGGCAGTGATTTGGCGAAAAGCCAAAACCTTGCCTGCGCAATTGTACGCATTGAAAAGTAAAACGACCGACCAGATGGCAGACTTAAATAATTGAACGTTTGTTTTTTTAAGTCGAGCTTGGAAAAATTTTTTGCAGACGCATCTTTTTAAGCAAAACAAATTTCTACGACCATTGGTCCAAAAGGAGTTTCAAAGGGAATGGCCAAGATGGCCGAATTGCTTACGTGGCTAATAGAATGATTTTTGCCGGTAACAACTGAAGGAATGCCACCTTCAAAGACGAGACCAATTTCCACCAATTCTTTTCGAAATTGACCGCAGATCATATTGGTCAGCTCTCCTACTGCATCAATTACGTCCTTGTTTATTTGCTCAAAGTTTTCGCCCAGCATATTGGAGACGAGACCTTTGGCGCTTTGCTCAGTAAACGTAATGGACATGCTGCCCTTGTTTTTTCCGTCAGGCGAAGAAAAACCAATAATTCCAGAGATGTCTCCGTGAGATGTATTTTCTTTTTTGAGGTAAGGCTTGCCTGTTTTGGCTTCAACCATAACCATAGTATTTAACACGTTTTTTACGGCTAATTCTGCCTTTTGAATGATTTGGCTTACCTTCTCTTTCACTTAACCCTCCTCGTTGATTATATTTGTCTGAAAATTTAAGTCCCAAGACTAACCTAATCAAGCTAAAAAACCAAGCTTAGAAAATAGGGTTAAAAAAATTTAACCGTAAAAATTTTTTTACCAAACAACAAAAATTGTCCAAAAAAAACTTGACAAGAAAAAATAATTTACGCATAGTGCCTCTCCAAGAGTAATTTAAAATACTCTTGGCGTCAGGGGATCAAATTTTAAAAAATCAAAAGGAGGAATTGGACCAATGAGAAAAGCAAGTATTTTGGCTTTGGTTGCTGCTTTTATCTTAAGCACAGTAGCCATGGCTGGTGCTGTAGAGATGAAGGCTAGCGGTAACTTTCGTGTGCATGCTAACTGGACGGATAATTTAGATTTTCAAAAGACTGATCAAGATGGTAAATCTGAAGATGACTTTACTGTTTGGCAAAGGGCACGTATTTATTTTCAATTTATTGCCAATGAAAACGTAAAGGCTGTATTTAAGTTTGAAATGGGTGACTCCATGTGGGGTGAGCCTGGTAAGGGTGCTGATTTAGGTGCTGACGACAAAGTTATTGAGCTTAAAAATGCTTACTTGCAATTTAACTTGCCTGATACCGACGTAGTAGTAAAGGCTGGCGTTCAAGGCGTAGCTCTTCCCAACAACTTTGGTTCTGCCATCTTGGATGACGATGCTGCTGCTTTGGTTGTAAGCGCTCCTGTGAGTGACATGGCAGGCATTACCCTTGGTTGGGTAAGAGCTGTGGATTTG
>Ga0256840_1003220_pt1 | contig 13434 bp, 10 predicted proteins | sample 355202metaG_FD_185969 | JGI IMG/M metagenome (GOLD analysis project Ga0256840, IMG submission 185969) | Hydrothermal vent microbial communities from Mid Atlantic Ridge, Atlantic Ocean - 355-202 | ecosystem: Environmental > Aquatic > Marine > Hydrothermal vents | place: Atlantic Ocean: Mid...
GATTATTTTTTTCATAATCTCGCTAAATTTCTTTGAATTATCTAGATAATCCTTCTAAAATTCATCTTCGACTATAAAAAAAATAATCTAAACTGTAAACGAATTATTAGTCGAACTCAGGTTAATATATAAAATAGCCATTACATTTTGTCACTTTTATACAAACTTTTTCGAAAAATAATGCTTGAAATAAGCTTTGCGTTAGCTTTAAAATATGCTAATCTTCTTGTAATTAAAAACAAAAAAGAATCGCCTAATAAAGACCATATAAAATATAATTTGTTCTTCCAATTAAAAATTGAGTTCTTGGTTAAAATATAGAACAATGCTAATCCTCTATAATAGTATGCTTCACTTTTTTTAAAACGATTACTTGGCTCTTTATGATGTAATGCTTTGGTTTGCGTAGTTACCAATATACCATTTTTTGAATTTATACGAATAGCTAAATCATAATTATCTCCAATTCCTCTATGATAGAAAGCTGGATCGTATTTGTTGTTTTTTAGTGACACTGATTTAAACATTGCTGCTCCAATTCCATAAATTGTAGTTGTGAAAGAGGGAGATTCCATTTGAGTCATTACTGGCCAACCTGCTTTGGTAATATGATTATGATTTGCCTTATATTTACGGATTAAAAAACGATTAATAAATCCTTTTGGTGGTTTATCCACAATGTTACAATAAAGTGGTAACCCAAAAATATATGCATATAATAATTTTATTGTCTTTGGTACATTACTACTCGAAACCCATTGATTTTTATTGTCTTTTTCAAGAATTAAGCCAGATATGATGTCTAACTTACTCGTTTTAAATAATTCTTTAACTGTTACTATATAATCCCTATCAAACTCTATATCATCATCACATAATAATATATAATCATTACTACTTTTATCAATTCCTATATTTCTTTGCTTACAAACAGATGGTTTTGAGTGAATTATATTAATGCTTATTTCTTTAGGACAATTTGGTAATTTGTTAATTGTAAGTTTATTATCACTCGAATCTATAATAATAATCTCTTTTGGCAACAAGGTTTGGTTGTAAATAGATTTTAAAGCTCTACTCAAACTTTTTATTCTATTTCTTGTTGGTATTATTACACTTACATTATCCATTTTTATTTGTTTTCTGTAAATTTAAGACTCTTGGTTAAACTCCTACTTAAAATAATATAACCTATCAACTGAACTAATTGACCCATAATTGCACTTATCATTGTTCCTTTTATGCCATAAGTTGGCACCAAAAATAGTATAAAAATTGCATTTACTATAACCGATAATAAACCAACAAATAAGGTAGCATTAATTTTATCTTTTGAATATAATTTATGTAAAATTGGCCAATAATAATAAATAGGTAAGATGTAAATAAACCCTATAAAGTAGATGTTTATTGAAAAGTCTATTCCATATATATTTAAAATAATAAATTTGGATATAAACATCCATAACAGTGAAATAAAGACTCCTAGACCTAAAAAATTTAAAGCTATTTTTTTTATCTTTTGGGTTTGCAATCGATAAATATTTTTTTCAAAAGGCACAATTATATACGACCCTAAAGTAATTCCAAATAATATAAAATTAGATAAAATATGATATTTGCCAATTTCAGTATCTGATAAAAAGTATAAAGTGGCATAAAAATCGAGCTTACTATTTAAAAAACCAATTAAGCCAATAAAGAAAAAAGGAGTTATTTTTTTAAGTAGGCTTACATCTATTTTTTTAATTATAAAACTAAGATTTTTTCTAAATAAAAAAACGGCTACTATGGATTTAATAAATATCCTGATAGTATAAATAAACAACAACAGTTTGATTGTAATACCATTTGTAAATAAAATGGATAGTACCATTAAGGTAAAAACTACATCGAGTATAAAAAAAGTTTTAAATTTTTTAAAATATACAATATAAGCTTCTAGAGAGGAAAAAATATAATCTGATAAAATCCATAATAACACCAATAATAAGATATTGAAATCATATTGATAATACCAAATTGCAATTAAAGAGACAATTAAGTAAATGGGAATTCTGGCATAAAAAGCAGTATTCCAAATATTTTTTATTTGAGCAGGGTTTGAACTGAACTCTTTTAATAAATACGTTTTGTTCCCCCATTTAACCAAATGTGTTCCAAAGGTAATTACTGCAAAAATTGTCATGAATTCGCCCCAAAAATCTACTGATGTTTTTTTTATTACTACATAAGAAATTAGCATTGTCCATAATAAATTGGCAATGGAATAAAGTGAGTTATAGAGTACAATGGGTAATCTATTCTTTTTGAGAAAAATAAATTTTTCGAAAATCATTGGTCATTTCATTTATAGTGTAAATCTTATTACTTACTGGTTTTTTATAATTTTCTAATAAATCAAAACAAATTTTAGTTAGTTCATTCTCTGTATTTCCTAATACTAAGTTTTCTCGTTTATTTAATACTTTTTCAAATCCTACAGCATACATATTGGCATATAAAGCTTCTGTTATTGCATAAGATTCGTCTTCAAAATTTGATGTATGTAACAATATTTTACTTTGCATCATTACCTCTAAAACCTCTTTTCGTTGTATATGTCCAATAATACTTACATTATTTTCCAAATCGTTTTCTTTGATAAAATTATTTAATAAAAATAATTCCGCTCCTTTACCTATAATAACAACTTTAATAGATTTAATTTTTGTTTTCAATACTGCAATAATTCTTAAAAAACTACTATAATTTTTTAATTCGGATAAATTTCCAACACCCAAAATATCAATATCCTTAGTAATATTTTTATTTTTAAAACTCTCACTATCAATTCCTCTAGGTATAATGTAATTTGCTTCTCGTTTAAAAACAGTTTTTAATTTTTGGTTTGATAATTCATTAGGGCAAACAATTACCAATCTTTTTTTAGGCAAAATATATCTAAATTTATTTTTGAATGAAACATCTTGCCCCATTACCATACAAAAATGCTTTACCTCAAATAAAGAATGTATCCAATGCCCTACCAATGCACAATGATTTAACCAAAAACTTTGTACAATTGTCTCTTGCTGTGGTTTATATATTTTTTTGAATGTTAGATAAACTTTTAACCAACTAATAATTTTAAAACTACTAGACCCTATTGAATATACATTAACTCCATTCCATAAATAATGTCTTTTTTTTAAAGGATAAAAAAAACTAATTACAGATATTTTAACATCACTATGGTTTTCTTTAAAGCCTTTTACAAAATTTTGCATAGCCGGAATACAATCAGTTTCTTCTTCATTATGAGGAAACCCTGGTGTAAAAAAAATGATATGTTTATTGTATTTCATAAAGTGTCCAACCTTTATTAAAGGTTTTTAATTTCTGTAAAGAAATATTATTTTTTAATTTTTGATAGTTGTAATTAATCGTTTCTGGATAAGAATTGTTTTTCATTTCTAATTCATTTATCATAAAAAGTCCCTTTTTTACAGTAATAATTGAATCCATCCAAATACCTATAACTTTTTTATCTGAATAACTTCTTAGTGGTCCTTCGTAACCTGAAGTGTAAATAATTTTAGTATCTGATAATTTTATTATTGAAGCTACATTTTCTTTTTCAATCTGATTAAGAGAATAAATACTTCTAAAACTATATATAATCAAAAATAATTGAATTATAACAAAACCAATTATTGCAATTTGCTTTTTATTTTTAAATAGCAACATAAATCGAGTAAATGATGGGAATAAAAGTGTAATGATTAATGGAAACGATAATAATAAAAAACGACTGTTTTGAAAAGGGATTCCCGCAAGGAAAATTAAATATGAAAATAAACCTAATAATAAAATGAGTTTAAAATCTTTCTTTTTTGCAAAAAACAATAAGATAAACCCTAAGAAAAAATATTTAGGCAATCCATTTTGTAACCACACAAAAACAATATTTGGCAACCTGTATGTTTTTATTCCTTCTACCGTAGTAAATTCATTATTTATGAAATTACTAAAACTCCAATTCACTAACCATGAATGCTCAAAGGTTACTAATGATGCTGTTTTAATTAAATAATGAGGAATTGAAATTATAATAATTGGTAGTATCAAAAATAAATAATAGCTGATTTTTCGTTTTTTAAAGTGTTTGAAAAATGACCATAAAAAAGGAAAAAGAAAAAGAACCACTACTACATATCTAGTATAAAAAGAAAATGAAAATAAGATAACTGAATATAATAAAAATTTGAATTTTGTAGTGTTATTGTAATTTAATAGATGATAAAATCCAACAATTAAAAATAGTAAACATAACATATCCGACATAATAACTGTTCCAAACCGAAATACAAATGGAGATAACATAAAAAAGGAAATAATATATATCAACGATTCTTTATTATATAATACTTTTATTATTTTCTGTAAGTATATTGAAGAAAATACTAAAGAAAATATAGATATAAACTGAAGAATTAATATTGGAGCTATTTTTGTAAACGAAGTTACTGCGCCAATTAATGGATACATAATTGGCCAAAAGTAATCTTTTACATTTCCAAGATTAAATAAATTGTTTTTTAAATAATTGGTGTAACGTAAATATTCGTGACTATCTTGACCGTACAACCCATTAAAATCTATCAATTTTAATAATAGTAATATTACTAAACTTAACCCTATACCAAATAGGTTTGTTTGATAAAATGGTGTTGTTTTTTGCATTATGGAATAAAATTATTTTTAACAAAAATATTTCCATGTAATTTATACTTGGGTAAATTATTAATTGATGTAATTATTTCTTTACTAGTTTTCCAATTAATTAGTTCAAATTTATGTTTTTCGTTTAAATTATAGTTAAATCTCATATTTTTATCATCTAATAACTTTATAATTTTAATTGCATCCGAAATAAAACCACCTGTAAATTCAAATTCAATAAGTGGAATTTTATAACTTAATGCGGAAATAATTTCTAATTCATACCCTTCTACATCTATTTTACAAAAGTTTGGAATTCCATATTTTTCAATAATAGTATCTAACTTTTTTACAATTACTTTTTCAGTTTTTTGTTGATACAAATTCTCATTTGAAACATAATTTAAAAAGCTTTCCGAAAAACTAGCAATTTCTATATTATTAGTTACAATCAATTCTTTTTCTTCGTCTTTAGATCCAATTCCTATTGCTAAAAATTTAAAATCATTATTATTAATTAATTTAAGTTTTTTTAGACAATCTAATTGTGGTTCAAATGCAACTACCTTTGCTCCTAAAGATAAAAAAACGCGACTTTTATTGCCAATATTAGCTCCAATATCAAAACACAAATCTCCTTTATTAATCATTTTTACATAAAACTGTTTCTGTTTATATTGATTTAATTTTAAGATTTTTAAGATTTTTTTTCTTAGCATTATTTAGATATTTTCATTAACACTCCTGCTAAAATAGACTTTGTTTTTAACTTTATAGCTTTAGTTAAATTTTTATCTTTTGTTTTAGATATTTCTTTGTGGTAATTCACTTCATTTACAATCTTCCGTACCGCATAATCGTAATATTTTCTAGAATACTTTCTCTTAAAATCAATATCTCTATCGGTTGATGTATTCCAATTTAATTGTTTGGTAAAATCTTGTTCCGTTTCTGTATAAAGTGATGTGCCTTTTATAGGATATGCAACTGTAATTGTAAACTGTGATGGATTGGCTATTTTTAAATGATGTATGGTTTCATAGATATCGGATTCTGTTTCCGATGGATAACCAACCATAATAAATGTACCTGTTTCTATCCCAATTTTATTTGCTTTTTGAATGGTTTCTCTTACCACATTTACATCTACTCGCCTATCCATTTTATCAATAATTCGTTGAGAACCTGATTCTGCTCCTATCCATATTCTAAAACATCCTGCTTCTTTTAATAATTGTAATATTTCATCATTTAACCTTTCAGCTCTGGTAATACATTCAAACGGAATTATTATATTTTTTTGGATTACCTCAGCATGAAATTCTCTAATCCATTTATGACTTACACTAAACACATCATCTACAAACCAGATACTATCTGGATTGTATTCTTTTTGTAAAATTTGTAATTCTTCTACTACTTTTTTTGCTGGTCTGCGTCTATAACTTTGTCCATAAACTGCGGTACTACACCATTTACATGTATATGGGCAACCTCTTTGTGTACTTACTGAAATTGTATTTTTACCATGCCGATCTTTCCAAACTTCTAAATATTTATGTAAATCAATTCCTGCTCTATTTGGTAATGGTAATTCGCTTAAATCTTTTAATTTTTGCCTTGCTGGTGTCTGTATTGTTTCTTCGTTTTTACGGAAAGCAATTCCATCTATTTTTTGCAAAGCCACAAAATCATAAAGTTTTGAATTTTGCAGAATTTGTCCTTCTTGGATCTTGTCTCTTATCTCTTGACTCTTATTTTTATAAAGTACAGAAACCAACTCTAACATAGTCTGTTCGCCTTCGCCAATTACTAAAAAATGAGCTCCTGCATTTAGGTAATTTTCTATATTATAGGTTAAATCTGGTCCTCCTAAAATTATTTTTGTATGTTGTAATTTCTTTTTATTTCGGATGAATTTTATTAAGGATAATACATTTAATTTGGTAACAATATTAGTGTAAAATGCTACTATTTTTGGTTGTTCTTCTAGAAGGAAATTTTGTAATTTTTCTTTGGATGAAAACGTACTATCAAAAATGGTATTTTCATAGCCATTCTCTTTTAAATATGCAGATACATACAACAAACCCAATGGTGGATATGGTTTCATAATTTGCTGCTCTTTTTCGTCTTCAGCAATAAAATAACCGTGTGTTAGTAGTATCATTTTTCTGTTTTCTTAACCGTAAGGTTCACAATGTAAAATTCGCAAAACAAAATTCTTTGCGACCATTACAAAAACTTAATGCCCTTTGCGGTTAACCTTTAATTCTATTAAATAATGATCCGAAAATCTAGATAAAAACCCAAGTTTACCAATCTGTTTTTCCAACATGTCTAAAATAGACAAAAATCGTTTATGCTTTTTAAAATATTTTTCTAAATAAGAAGGAGGAATAAAAAAACCTATTGGTCTTGTTTTTACAAGTTTAAAGCTGTTATATCCTGATTTTTTAATTTCTCTTGGATTAAAATACCAAGTTTTTACATCTTTACCTTCTACATTTACATTTATGACTTCATTCGTATTACGTCTAAACACATTTTTAAAATGTCCTTTAAACAAAAAATATAAACTTTCCCACAAAGTATTTTTTGGCATTATAACCAAAATTATTTTTCCATTTTTACTTAAAATTTTACTTACTGAAACAAAAAAATCTTGTAATTCTTGCTTATTTAAACAATTTAGTCCTCCAAAATTAGAAAATATTAAATCGAATTGAGGTTTCTCTCTGAAGGTTTCGGAATTACTTAAAATTACATGGAGGTTTTTAATATCTAACTGTTTAATTTTAATAGTATCAATTTCTTTTGTTTTTGCCCTTGCAACCTTTATCATTTCTTCAGATATATCGGTTGCTAAAACTGTGTTTCCTCTTTGTGAAAACCAAAGTGCATCTTCTCCTGTTCCGCAGTTTAACTCTAGTATGTTTAGTTTACTTGGTAGTTTTTCTAAATATTTATAAACTGATTTACGTTGTAGTTTTCCGATTTCGGAATGTGTGAAATCAGTATCGTAATTTTTTGCTATATGGTCAAAATCTTTTTTCATTTTACTATTTCGCAAAGATGCACAAAGACCCACAAAGTCACACGAAGTTTTATTAATCTTTGTGAATCTTCACTTTTCTTTGTGAGTCTTTGTGTACAATCATTTTAAATTTTCCATTTTAGACAAAGAAATCTTATCCATAAAAGCACTAGGAATGTAATATCCTAATAATGCAATTGCTCTTAAGTTTGTTATTATTTTACCTTTTTTTAAATAGGTAAGTCCTTGTGTTTTTCGAAACTCTTTATGTGTATATCGCTGTAATTTTCTGTAATATTCTTGATTAAATGTTCCTTTAAATAACAATGCCAAATCATCACTATCTCTCCAATTGGTTTTGTTACTTAATTGATCTTTTACTTTTTCGTAAAATGGTGTTTCTGGTAATGGATAGGACACCGATACTCCTATATTATCTGGTTTTAATCTTTTTATTAATGCTATTGTTTTATTTATATCTTCTTTTGTTTCTCCTAAATATCCGTATTGTATAAAAAAAGCAACTTTTACTCCTTTGGATTGTAATAATTTTGTTGATTCCTCTATCTGAGCAATAGTTGTTCCTTTATCCATTGCATTCAATATTTTTTGAGAACCACTTTCTGCACCAATCCACACTTCTTCTAATCCACTTTTTGCTAACGCTTCAATGGTATCTTCTTTTAATAACAAATCGGCTCTACTTTGAATGTAATAGGATATATTCAAACTATTTTCTTGTAGTAAATCTCGAAACTCCTGTACCCAATTTGGCTTTAACCCAAATATATCATCACACATCCAAAATCGATTTACTTGGTGTGTTTTTGACAAGTAACTTATCATTTCTACCACTCTTTTTGGCGAATGTGAATTGTATCGTTGTCCGTATATTGGTTTTGCACACCAATTACAATGGTACGGACAACCTCTTGTTGTTGCCAAATTTAATGCAAACTCTTGCTTTGAATTTTTCCAAATTAATTTATAGGATTCTACATCTACCAAATCCCATGCAGGTAATGGTAAATCATCTAACGTATTTAGTACTTTTCTTGGTTTGGTTTTGTGTATGGAGTCCTTTTCCTTAAATATAATTCCACTTATTTCTCGAAAAGGCAACAATATACTAGGGTTTTCATCTCTTATTTCTTCCCTCTTTCTTATTAATTGTCTTGTCTCTTGCTTCTTATTTATTCCTTCTTTATTTTCACTTAAACAAGTAACCAGTTCCAAAAGAGTCTCTTCCCCTTCGCCATAAATAATATAATCTGCTCCTTTTTCTAAATATTTTTTGGAATGATCTGTGGCATCTGAACTTGATATTATTACCGTACACCCTTGTTGTTTTCCTAACGCAATCATGTCAAAACATGCTTCGCGCATATTGGTTAAACACATTTTTGTTAGGTAATTAAATCCATCGTCATAAATAACTAATATTTGTGGTTTCTCTTTTTCTAAAACTGGTTTTATTTCTTGTGGACTTTCTTTTAGTCCTACATCAAAAAGGGAAGTTTTATAATTATTTTTTCGTAATAAGCTTGCTGCATAAATGGTTCCTAATGGTAAAAATGGCATTTGATTTTGCCATTGCTTAGCATCCATTTTATAAAAGTAAGAATGTGTAAATAGTACGTTTATCATAATTTAATGGCAATGTACGTAAAGAATTACGCAAGGCTCTCAAAGTATTTGGTTTATTTCTCTAACGGTATGGATAATTGATGTTGCTTATTAAAAGTATTAATTTTTTTATTTAATAAGTTAATTACTCGTACTTGATGATTATCTGGGTGGTGTTTTGATGTGTTTTCATCTCCTTTAAAAGCTATTTCAAAATCTTCTTTTTGTAATTTTTTAAACTTTTTTTGTTGGTGTTTTTTTGTTATTTTCATAAATTTTTTTTCTAATCCATTTCCTATTTTTCCATTTAATAGAAATTCAGAAAAACGTTTTAAAATTTTTCGTTTTATTGGGTTGGATACTTTCTCTTGATTGTAATTCGGGAAATAATCCAATACCCATTGGTTATTTTTTTGTAAGTCTTGGTAAACACCATTACCGTTCATTGGCAATAACGTTACAAATTCCGTTGCGGTAAAACGATTTTGCTCTTTTACCTCAAGTGCATTGCGACTCATAAAATAGTTTACACAAAAATATTTTCTTGAATTTAATAAAAATATCTTTTTATATAAAATTAATAATGTCCTTGCCAACCATAATCTATTAGGGCTAGTAATAATAAAATAATCTATATCATCATCTTTTCCAAAATATCCTTTGGATAGTGATCCTGATATAAAAACCGCTTCCACAAACGGAAATTGACTGATAAAATTAGAAACTCTCGTTGCTTTTTTAAGTATTTCTTTTGCTTTTAAATTCCCTTTTTCTCGGCGTTCTATACGACAGGTTTTTTCAGTAATTGCGTAAAAGTGATTTATAAAAAAAATGATTTTATTATTAACTAGAGTTGCTAACTCTTTTTTAATTTCATTCGATGAGAACTGACTAAAAAGTATAATTTCTTTTTCTGTCAACGGATACTTAAATGCATCGAAATACAACAATGTTTTTAAAACATCGCTTTTACAATCTGCTATTTTTTTTCCCTCTTCTAACATAGTTTAAACAAAACTAATGATATTTTAAATATTAACTGATAATTAATTTTCTTTATATCATTGTCCTTTTTTACAAATTTGTAATACGTTTTATCTTACTAATATTAGGGATTAGTTTTACTTACTAATGTGCATCTAACCAATTATCTCCTTCATCCATATCCACTATTAATGGAATACTGAGTTTAAATGCATTCTCCATTTCTTGTTTTATTATTAATTTTAATTCTTCCTTTTCTTCTTTGTACATATCAAAAACTAATTCATCATGTACTTGTAATAACATTTTAGTCCGATAATTCCCTACCTTTAAAATTTCCTGAATGTTAATCATTGCAATCTTTATTACATCTGCTGCTGTACCTTGTATTGGTGCATTTACTGCATTACGCTCATCTCCTGAACGTACAAACGAATTATTTGAATTAATATTTTTCAAATAACGTCTTCTTCCTAATAAAGTTTCTACATAACCTTGCTCTTTTGCTAAATCTACTTGTTTGGATATGTATTCTTTTAAAATTGGATACGTTTCATAATATGTATCTATCAACTCTTTTGCTTCGCTTCTACTAACGTCTGCTTGCTGGCTTAAACCAAATGCTGAAACTCCGTAAATGATTCCAAAATTTACTGTTTTTGCCTGTGATCTTTGTTCTCGTGTAACTTCTTCTAACGGCACTCCAAATACTTTTGCTGCTGTTGCTTTATGTATATCTTCTCCATTTCTAAAACTAGCTTTCATGGTTTCTTCGCCACTCATCTCTGCAATTAATCGTAATTCTATTTGCGAGTAATCGGCAGCTACTAAGGTGTAATTTTCATCTCTAGGCACAAATGCTTTTCGTACTTGCTTACCTCGTTCGGTACGGATTGGTATATTCTGTAAATTTGGAGCAGTAGAACTCAAGCGTCCTGTTGACGCTACTGTTTGCATATAAGTGGTATGAATTCTATGTGTTTTTTCGTTCACTTCTTTTGGTAAAGCATCTACATACGTATTTTTTAGTTTTACCAAACCTCTCCATTCCAATACATTCCTAATTATTTCATGTTCTTTTGCCAATTTACTTAAGACTTCTTCTCCTGTTGCATACTGCCCTGTTTTGGTTTTTTTAGGTTTTTCTACCAATTTTAAATGTTCAAAAAGTACTTCGCCCAATTGCTTTGGCGACGCTAAATTAAACTCTACATTCGCTTCTCTATAAATTTTACTTTCTAAGTCTAAAATATCTTCGGTTAATTTTTTTGATAATCCATTTAAGAAACTTGTATCTAAATTAATTCCTTCCAACTCCATTGTTGCCAATACTTTTACTAATGGCATTTCAATATCTTTAAACAATTTTGTTAGATGATTTGTTTTTAACTTTTCCTCAAAAATTTGTTTTAGTTGGTATGTAATATCTGCATCTTCAACCGCATATTCGGTTATTTCTTTAATGTCTATATCGCTCATAGAGCGTTGGTTTTTTCCTTTTTTACCTATTAGTTTTTCTATGGATATTGGGTGGTATTTCAAATATGTTTCTGCTAGTACCTCCATATTATGACGCATATCTGGTTGTAACAAATAATGTGCAATCATCGTATCAAAATAAGTTCCTCTAACTTTTATATTATACTTATCTAATACTTTTATATCGTATTTTATGTTTTGTGCAATCTTCTCTATACTTTCATCTTCGAAAAACGCACGTAATTCTTCTATGATTACTTGTGATTCTTCCCGACCTTTAGGGAACGGTATGTAATACCCTTTATTACTTTCGTAGGAAAATGCTATACCAACTAATTCAGCCTCTAGTGTATTTAAACTAGTTGTCTCCGTATCAAAACACACCGATTTTTGTTGCATTAGTTTACTAATAAACAACTTTCGGGATAATGCTGTTTCTAAACTTTGATAAAAATGTTCGGTATTTTCTGCTGTATTAAATCCTTTAATTTCTGGAATGTTATCCGATAATGGTGATGCAAATAAATCCAATTGTCCAGATGCCTCTTGTTTCTTACTTCTTGGCTCTTGTTGGGTCTTTTTTGTTTCTCGTATCTGTCCTTCCGCACTTGCAGGGTTTACAAATAGTTTATTTAAAGTATTCCACATTCTACGGAATTCTAATTCTTGAAATATCTCACTTACTTCTTGAAATTTTGGCTGTGATAAATGATAATTCTCTTCGTGAAACTCTACTGGACAATCTAACATTATGGTTGCTAATTGTTTTGAGAGTAATCCCAAATCAGCATTTGCCTCCACCTTCTCCTTCATTTTCCCTTTTAAGTCTGCTGTATTAGCCAACAGCTTCTCCATAGAGCCATATTGTTTTAGGAATTTTTTTGCTGTTTTATCACCTACTCCTGGCAATCCTGGAATATTATCTACTGCATCTCCCATCATTCCCAAATAATCTATTACTTGGATTGGGTCTTCAATTCCAAACTTCTCTTTTACCTTTTCTACATCCCAAATTTCTATTCCGTTACCCATTCTTGCAGGTCGATACATTTTAATGTTTTCGGAAACCAATTGAGCAAAATCTTTATCTGGCGTTACCATAAACACTTCATAACCTTGTTTCTCGGCTTGTTTTGCTAAAGTCCCTATTAGATCATCTGCCTCATACCCTGCAACCTCAACTATTGGTATTTGCATTGCTTCTAGTATTTTATGGATGTATGGTACTGCTATTTTTATGGCTTCAGGTGTTTCTTGACGATTTGCTTTATAAGCAGGAAATGCATCTACACGAGCCACAGAACCTCCTTTATCAAATGCTACTGCTAGTAAATCTGGTTTCTCTCTACGAATTACATCTAACATCGAATTCATAAATCCTAATATTGCCGATGTATCCATTCCTTTAGAATTAATACGTGGGTTTTTTATTAATGCGTAATATCCTCTAAATATTAATGCGAATGCGTCTAATAAGAATACTCTTTTTTTTGCCATTTGGAATTTTTTGATGTTTACAAATATAGTGTTATTTCAGAGAGATATGCAAAGGAATATAGAGATTCACGGAGTTAGTATTTTGTAAGTAAAATCCAACTATTTTC
>Ga0256840_1003221_pt1 | contig 13428 bp, 13 predicted proteins | sample 355202metaG_FD_185969 | JGI IMG/M metagenome (GOLD analysis project Ga0256840, IMG submission 185969) | Hydrothermal vent microbial communities from Mid Atlantic Ridge, Atlantic Ocean - 355-202 | ecosystem: Environmental > Aquatic > Marine > Hydrothermal vents | place: Atlantic Ocean: Mid...
AAAGAGCAAGAAGAAGGAATATAAATTGGTATATGACAACATAGTACTCATAGGGTTTATGGGAAGCGGTAAAACAGCTGTGGGAAGAACACTTTCAAAAAAGTTATTTAAAGATTTTGTCGATGTCGATGCAGTGATAGAAGCAGAGCAGGGCTGTAGCATCGCAGAGATTTTTGAGAGAGATGGAGAAGCATATTTCCGTACACTTGAACAAAAGTGTATCAATGAACTCACAAATAAAACAGGGCAAGTCATCGCTACAGGCGGTGGTGTACCCATACATAGTACCATATCTGACAAGTCACTCATAGTATACATAGATGCAGACTTTGATGTCATAGTAGAACGCTTGTCTGATAGAGAACGTGCTAAACGTCCTCTCTTTGACGATGAGGAGAGGGCAAGAGCTCTATATGATGCACGCATAGACACCTACAAAGAGCTTGCGACTTATAGTGTGGATGCAAACCAAGTCATACCTACTTTTATACATATGATAGTAGATTATATATTAGATAAAAGGGTTTTATAAACGCCCTATGAAGAAAACAAATGAACTCATCACAAAAGATATAAGACAACTTATCTTCCAAATAGCCATACCCTCAAGCATAGGCATGTTTTTTAACACCATGTATAATGTGGTAGACACCTATTATGTAGGTCAAATATCTACAGAAGCCATCTCTGCACTTACCTATAGTTTTATTGTTTTTTTCATGCTCTTGTCCATAAGTTTTGGACTTTCTTCTGCTATAACCGCCTATGTGGGTGGAGCATTGGGTAATCACAAAAGCTCTGTGGCGAGTATCTATGTGTCAAATGGCATAAGTTTATTTGTCATTATCTCTTTTATTTTGTCACTTGTTAGCTTTGTACTTTTAGAATTTATTTTTGTTTCTATGGGTGCCTCTGGTACTGTGTTGGCGTATGCACTAGAGTACACCTACATCATACTTTTAGGCATTTTTCCTATGCTTGTTGGTCTAGGTGCAAATGCAGTTCTTATCTCGCTGGGAGATACAAAAAGTTATAGAAATATATTAATCATCGGGTTTATTTTAAATGTCATACTAAATCCATTGTTTATCTATGGTTATCATTTTATACCAGCTTTTGGTTTGGGTGGGGTAGCCATAGCCACAGTCTTAATACAATACATTACACTAACCTATATGCTCTACAAACTTTACAAAACAAACCTTTTTAATCTTTCTATGTTTTTTAAATCACTACCAAATACAAAAGCATTCAAGCACTTAATTAAGCAGGCAATTCCTAGTAGTTTAAACATGTTTTTAATGTCTTTAGGAAGTATGATTGCTATGTATTTTGTGTCTACTTATGGTTTTAAGGCGGTTGCTGCCTTTGGGATAGGCTATAGGATAGAACAGATTATTTTACTGCCTATGTTGGGTCTAAACACAGCTGTTATCTCTATAGTATCGAACAACTTTGGTGCAAAAGACTTCAACAGGATAGATGAAGTGATAAATAAAGCTTTAAAATACGGCTACATCATGTCTACCATTGGTATAGTGCTCATAGCATTGTTTGGTAAGAGTATGATAATGGTATTTGACAACGATACACAAGTGGTAGACATAGCGTACACCTACATTATATTTGAGAGTTTACTATTTTTTGCTTTCATCACAATGTTTATATCGGTCTCCACACTTCAGGGTATTAAAAATCCATTTATCATACCTTATATCAGTTTTTACAGACAGATACTCATGCCCCTTATTTTCTTTTCTTTGGTTGTGCATGTTTTTCATTTGCCTATTTATTATTTGTGGATATGTATGTTTCTCATTATCACATCTGCAGCTAGCTACATAAAAATATATACAAAGAAACAACTAGAACTAGCACGTGAAAAGGGAACGTTATTACCTAAATAATGTTTAACTATGCTAATTAATCATTATTTAATAGTTTTCCTGCCAGATGCCCCGATGCAAAACTCCATTGCAAGTTGTATCCACCACAAGGGCCATCTATATTCATAACTTCTCCACAAAAGTAAAGTCCATTGAGCTTTTTACTTTGCATAGTATAAGGGTCTATTTCTTTTAGGTCTATACCACCACGGGTAATCATCGCCATTTTAAAACCGTCATGTCCATTTATGGTGAGTGGTGTCCAGGCTAATAGTTGTATGAGTTTATCTCTGTTCATTCCTTTTTGTTTAGCAAGGCTGAGCGTTGCATCACAAACAGAAAGTTTACAAAGCTCTAAGCTTACAGACTCAGGAAGTAGGGTAAGAAGCAAAGCCAATAGATTTTGATGTGGATTTTTCTCCAAATCTTTTTTAAAATGCTGACGTATCTGCTCTTCATTCATACCTTTGGTTAAGTTTGCTAAGACAGGTACTTCGTCAAACTTATCTAAAAGTGGGGTGATTTCACGAGAAAAGTCAAGCACCACTGGACCGCGTATGCCTCCTTTTGTAAATATTAAATCACCTTTGGCTGTGAGTTTTTTATATTTTTTCATATCAACACGTATGGCTACCTTTGCGATGGTGTCAGCACGACAATTTTCAACCCAGTTTTCTTTCACTTTTAGTGGCATCATTGCTGGATATAGTTCAGTTACTTTATGTCCCACTGCTTGAGCCATGGGATAACCATCACCTTCAGCTCCTAGTACAGGATACCCCATACCTCCAGATGCTATAACAACATTGTTAGCATAAAAAGTATCTGTTTGTGTCTGAATACCTATGATTTTCTCACCATTATGCTCTAAACTTTGTGCTTTTTGTCCACATAATACAGTTACATCAAGTTTCCCCATCTCATCTTTCATAGCATTAATAATAGTAGAGGAAGAATGCGTTATAGGAAAAACGCGGTAACCATCTGGTGCATGACTCTCCACACCAATTTGAGAAAAAAATGCCATTAAGTCCTTGTGATCTAAAACTTCAAGAGCAGGGGACATGAACCTACCATCTCGTCCAAAACGTTTCATGAATGCTTCATTATCAAGTGTATTGGTAAGGTTACAACGACCTCCACCCGTTGCTTTGAGTTTTGCACCTATTTTAGAAAGTTTTTCTAAAAGTAGCACAGACTTCCCCTCTCGTGCAGCAGTTATAGCTGCCATCATACCAGCAGCACCAGAGCCAATGACGATAAGTTCGTAGGGTTTAGACATATTTTTTCCTTTTATCTCTGTAATAATAACTAAAAGTATGACAATTTGACATACTTTTTGAACTTAATGAATTATATAGGCTATTCTACACTATCAAATAACAAGGAATTAAAAATGAAACAAGAAATAAATTGGATGACACTCTGGATACTTATCACAACATCAATGGGTCTATTAAGCCTAATCTATACCGTATTGAGTGATGAACTAAATCTATATGGTATAAATATTGTAAGTATTTATCTACTCTCAAGTATACTTCCTTATATAGTATGGAAATACACTCAAATTAATTTTATTCAAAAACAAACTATGTTTATGAACCCATTACATGACTTAGTATAACATCCTATATAATACCTAGATATATAGGAGTGAAGTATGACATTTACAACAGAAAAAATGCAAACTATAGTTCCACTGCTAAAAGAGTCTCTTCATACACAAAGGAGTGTTACTTTTTCAGTCATAGATCCAGATATAGAACATAGTCTCTATGCAGGGAGTACACTCACCATTGAAAATGTTACCTATCTCTACAGAGGATACAAGACATGGGTTGATTTAGCAGAAATTCTCAAATGCAAAATGCTTACACCTCAAATATCTGCTCATCCATTCGTTACACTTACTTTTAGGTTATTAGACACAACAGATAATTTTCATACGCAACATAAACATGAAGAGAAGTATGGTATAGATTCAGATTTTAATAAAATTCATAAAATGGAAGAAGCAGGATTTTTCTATTATTATGATCAAGCTCTAAACAATGTCAATATTAAAAAAAGAGACAGCATACTAAACCTTGGTATTAATAGAGGTGATGAATTTGAAATCATAAAGCATAAATTAGATATTAATGAATATAATAAAAAAATACTTATAGGAATAGACCATTCTCTCAGTGCTATAGATACAGCAAAAAAAAGATTTCCTGAAAAAAATGTACATTTTCATGTTTCAGACATAAATGACTTAAATACTTTAAAACTAGGGAAGTGTGATTTACTCATAAGCATTGGAACTCTACAAAGTCCAAGTATCAACTTTAAACCTTTTTTAATGTCATTGGTACAAAACCATCTAAAAGTGGATGCTGCACTTATCTTAGGTTTTCCAAATTCTAGATGGCTAGGAGGAGAAATCCTTTATGGAGCAAAAGCACCCAATTATACTATGAATGAAATGAGTATACTTTTCAATGATGTCATCTTTGCCAAAAAATACTTACAACAAAAAAAATATAGAGTCACATTGACTGGAAAATATTACATTTTTCTTACTGCCACCAAGATTTGTTAACCTTTTATACATATAATGAAAAACATAAGGAATAGAGCATGAAACACTTACTTTTAACTTCACTCATAACATCTACAATACTATGTGCCTCTGAAAATAACACCTCAAATCCTATTTCCGTAAAGCAAGAGGGAATAAAATACATAAAAATGTTAGGTGGGGCACTTAAGAAAGAGTTGAAAACACAGATAATGGCAGACAAAACAGGTCTTAAAGCACTAGAGTTTTGTACAGCCAAAGCAAATGCCATTACACAAGAGGTAAATAAAAAACTTCCAAGCCATGCAACCGTAAGAAGAACTGCACTTAAAATTAGAAATAACACAGATAATACAAGAGATGCACTTGATGAGAAAATCATGCAAGAGTATACATCTTCACTTGAAGCAAAAACATTTAAACCCACTGATATTAAAATAGTAAAAGAGGGCGATACAACAAGAGTATATAAACCATTAATAACCATGCCACTTTGTCTTAAATGTCATGGAGCTGAAGTAAAAAGTGAATTAAAAGAACGTATAAAAACTGCTTACCCAAAAGATAAAGCAATGGATTTTAAAGTAGGGACTCTTAGGGGTGTCATTGTCGCGGAGATAGAAAAACATTAAACTTTGCGAAGCAAAATCGAATTTTTTTGCTTTCAATAGTAGTGATTAATATTTTTTACTATTGAATGTATCTTTTTATTACCATGACTGATATTCATTAATTTTAATATTTGTATATATTAATATTTTTAAATATACTTTAAAAAAGTGTTGCCTGCTTTTCTGTTTTAATGTTATCCCAAAACATATCTACATGTTTTTCAAACATAGATACCACAACAGAAGTAGACTTTTGGTCTAATTTTAACAAAGTCACTTGCATTTGATAAAAGAATAGGGGTGAAAAAAACTCATTAGCCAACAACAGTGGGTCTGAAGACTCTATAAGTTCATCCTGCATCATTGCAAAGAAGATACCTGAGAGCTTTTTAACATTCTCTTGGTAAAAATGCTCACTGTATATCTCTCTTATCCTTTCATTTCGAAAGATCTCTTGCATAAGTAGCCTATAAAGTGCTTCATTCTGCCCATCAAAGCCTATAAGCTTAAAAGTAGTGGCAATACCTGCTAAGAGTGACTTACCTTGTTTATGTAGCTCCTGTGCATCTTTACCTTCAAACAATGTCACAATAGCAGAAGAGGTGAGGTTGGAAATAAGCGTTTCAAGTATCTCATCTTTATTTTTAAAGTGATTATACAAAGCACTTTGCTTCACACCCATAGCACCAGCTATATCTCTTACTGTAGTAGCTTTGTATCCTTTAGTTGCAAAGAGCTTGAGTGACACTTTAAGTATTTTCTCTTTAGTTTTACTTCCTTTATTTGGCAGGGAAGTGACGTTCTCATCATCCATAGTTACTCCTTTAAAAGTATTATAGTGAACATTTGTTCATATGTCAATACTTTAGATAAAAACATATATGAACATTTGTTCATATATAAATATTCTATCCCTTCCTCATATGAACAAATGTTCATATGAAATTTATTCTAAATCCCAATATATGAACGTTTGTTCTTTTAATATCTTGAAGTACCCAGCAGGACGTTCTTGCATGGAATGTGAAATATATTAATGTCAGCCATACCCACATGCATTAATGCGTCTACCTATAAAATTGTAAAATACTGGTTTAAACTTTCTTCAGACTACAGAAAAAGTGATTGTTAACACATAATAAATATGTACATATTTTCTAAATGCATAAAGACAATGTCTTAAACATATTCATTAGTATCTAATACGAATATTATATATAGCTATAAAAACAAATTAACTTTTATGGATTTGCTAAGAACATTCGCAACTACATAAAAGTGTTTAGATTCATTGTCTTAAACAAGATTTACAGGTATTAGTTATAATCCAAGGGAAGGATATATTTTTTGATAGAATTTATATTATGTTAACCAAAGTAAGATACTAAGTATATTAACCATTAAGTCTGTTTAATTAATGGACTAAATGCCTTAGTGCTTATATTAACCATTTGTCCTATAGTTAAATGGTTTATTTCATCGTGACTGACAACAATTTCTGTCAGTTGTTGTCCAATGGCAATGATCGCAATATACACAACATCTACTTGTATAATATCAATAAGTTTACCTTCAAAAGAAAATTTGGCACTACCACTTGTTTTAAAAAGTACCTCTTTAGGAGAACCATCTTCTATCACTTTACCAGACACCAACAATATGACTCGCTCTGCCATATTATATATTTCACTAGGATCATGACTTACCATAATGGTTGTTGTACCAAAACGTTTATGTAACGTTAGTATTTCATTTTGAAGTTTTGCTCTCATGGTATTATCTAGTGCAGATAAAGGCTCATCCATAAGTAGTAATGTTGGCTGGTTCATCATGGCTCTACAAAGATTCACTCTTTGTTGTTGCCCTCCACTAAGCGTAGCAGGAAGTCTGTTTGCTAAAGCACTTAGTTGAGTAATATCTAAAAGTTCTTTGGCTAGTGTTTTATCTTTGTTGACAAAAAGAAGATGCTCTTCTATGGTCATATTTGAGAAAAGTGCATGGTTTTGAAATACAAATCCTATCTTGCGTTGCTGTGTAGGCTTCACATAGACCGAGTCAAGCCATATCTCACCATCTACCCTAATCTCTCCTTCTGCTTTTTCAAGTCCTGCAAGTATACGTAAAAAGGTCGTTTTTCCAGAACCACTTACACCAGAAAGAGCAGTAAAAGACCCTGTTTGTATTGTTGCATTTACCTGCAAAAGCATTTCACCCTCTGCACCATGTAGTTTTTTACGTATATCTATTTCAATCATACGTGATATTTACCTATTTTAATCGATTGTTTAGCATTGAAGATATAGACAGAAAGCAAGACTAAAAAACTCATGAACACCATAATAGCACTATAAATATGTGCCGCTGAGTAGTCCATAATTTCGACCATTTCGTAGATAGCGATAGAAGCTACTTTAGTCTCTCCAGGAATACTTCCCCCAATCATCAAAATAACACCAAACTCCCCTACTGTATGGGCAAAAGTGATAACAAGTCCTGTAAGTAACGCAGGTTTTATGTTAGGCAATGCTACTCTAAATATGGTTTCCATTTTTCCCTTACCCGCTACATAGGAGGCTTCGAGTATATTTTTGTGCAAGCTTTCAAATCCTCCTTGAAGAGGTTGCACCATAAAAGGCAAAGAGTAAATACAAGAAGCCACCACTAATCCTGTAAAATTAAAGATGAGTTTTATGTCAAACATCTCTTCAAAAAATGCTCCTACAGGTGAGTTACTAGAGAGTACTATCAAAATATAAAATCCCAAAACCGAAGGTGGTAGCACCAAAGGTAACGCTGTAATGGCTTCAAGAAATGGTTTCATTTTTGACTGGGTTTGAGAAAGGTACCATGCCAAAGGAATACTAATAACCAAAAGTATGGAGGTAGTAAGTAGTGCCAGTTTAAAAGAAAGTATAAAAGGTGTCATGTCTAAATTTTGTAAAATTTCAATCATCCATCACCTCACAAATAGCTATTTCACTGGCTTTTATCAAAGCAGAAATTTTATCCCCCACCTTTAGCGACATCGTCTCAGAAGCGGTCCGAAGTATGATTGATTCTATATATGTCTGAGGATAGTTATCAGAAAACTTCAAGGTAATACTACTGAGTAAAGTGCCGTTATTAATACTCTCTATCGTCATAGGGAGTTGGTTGGTATAGCTTAAAAGTCCAGTAAATTCTTTAGCCAGTGTTACATAGGTAGCCTTTATAACTAACTTTACCTTTTTACCTATATCTATCCCTTTTGGTAATTCTAAACCCATCATAGATAGGGTATGTCCCTCACAGTCAAATGTAACATGATGCAAAGTATCACAGTTTTGTATAGCTATAACATTAGCGATGAGATAACTCATAATGAACTACTTTCACTTATCATCAGTTCATAGTCTTATTATTTTGTGTACTTGGCAAAGTATCAAATAAAATGACTTTCATCACATCACCCTCTTCCACTTGTGAAGTACTGTCATTTAGCAGTACTAAAGCGTTACTTTCTACTATAGGCGTTAGCATACCTGAGCCATATTTGTTATTTCTAGTGACATGAAACTCTCCTTCTATGAGTGCACCCAACACGACATTGGCTTTACCTGCTCTTACTTTAAAAGTTTTGGTATTTTTTGCATAAATAAACGTATGATGATATGCACTATTGCCTTGCATCTTTGAAAGTATTGGAAGGGAAAGTAAAAAGATATTGACCATGGCAGTCAGAGGATTACCCGGCATTGCCATGACAAAAGTACTACCCATCATTCCCATCATGGTTGGTCTCCCTGGCTTAACATCTATACCATGAAATAGAGCTTCAAGACCATTACTTATAAAGGCCTCTTCCAAGAAATCAGCATCTCCCATGCTAATGCCTCCAGTGGTAATGATGACATCATAGTGCTTTAATGTCTCTATAAATGAGACACTTTTTTCAAGGTTATCAGGTATAGCACCTGCATACCTTGCAGTAAATCCATACTTTTCTAACTGTGAGGTAATAGCAAAGGCATTGGCATTATAAATCTCATTTTCACTTGCACTTTGCCATGGTTCTTTTATCTCATCTCCTGTAGAAACAACGGCTATTTGTAAAGGCTTATATACTTTTACAGCCATAATACCTTGAGCTGAAAGTAGTGCTATGTGTGCAGGAGCAATACGTTCCCCCACGTTAAATAAGACATTGCCTACCTTTTGTTCTTCACCTTTAGACCTAAAAGCATTGCCTTGTTGTATATCTTTAGGTATAGTCACACTCTCTTCCTTTACCTCAGAACAATCTTCTATAGGAACAATGGTATCAGCATCGCTTGGCACTTGTGCACCTGTCATTATTTTATAACAGCTTTCTTTTTCGAGTATTGCTTCGGGTTTGTCTCCTGCAAAGATAGTAGTTGCAATACGAAGTTTTTGTCCTCTTTCCTCATACTTAAAAGCAAAACCATCCATAGCAGAATTATCAAAAGAAGGAAGGTTTTTCACAACGATGATATCTTCAGCCAAGACTCTATCTAAAGCTTTATCTATGAGTGTTATCTCTGTGGTAGTTTGTTTAGGTGCTTTGTCCAAAGCTAAATTATAGGCATCCATATAAGACAAATAATGCAGTTTTTTCATGCTAAAATCCTCCTCCTGTAGAAAAACTATCTAAGGTATTTCGTGAAGAAAATCCACCCATATCTGGTAGGTTAAACATACTTCCCCCATCTCTACTTTTAGGAAAATGCCAAGGTGAGTTTGAACCTGAAGAAAAACCACCACTTCCAAAATCTGGCCAAGAACCTGTGTCTATATGCCTTTGACTTCTTCGTAGTGTATCCCAAAGTATATTACTTTGTGCCAAACCACCTAGTAACCCACCAAGCATATCTTCTATCACTCTACCATTATCAAAACCAGAGCGGATATCATCATAACGGCTACCTTTAAAATTTACTCTTAAATTTTCAACTTCATGTAATTGTTGTATCTTTTCATCATAATGCTTTCTATGTTTATCTATATCACTTTGCATTGTAATAGCCGAATCTTTTAATCTGTTCAGCTCTTCAACAAGTCTATCGTCTTCTGTGTTAACTGTCTGTTTTACAAGCGTATCTAGTTGTGGTAAACTCATCTGAAGAAGTAAATCATTAATCTTAGCGATAATCTCTTGTGCAATACTATCTCTATCTTCTAAATGTTTTTGGCGTTCATCTATTAGTGACTCAAGTATCTTTTCTAAAGCTACTATTTCATCATCTATCTTGTCCACATCTTCTTGTATATTTTGTTCTTTTTCTTGTAAAATACCTAATTCCATTTTCTCTGCTTGTTTGTGCTCTATCTGAGAAAGTTGTTTAAGCGCATCATTATAAACTTCTTTTTCTTCATCTGCATGTATACGTAGACGCTTGGGTATTTCTAGTAATGTCCAGTAATTGACTCTATATTTTTCATACTCACTCAATGATGCAACCCAAGAATCTAACATTTTAGTGAAGGTTTTACCTTTATATTCTGAAGTACCATATTTTGTATCCCACAAATAAGAGAAAAAGATATCCTCTTCATAAGGATGTCCTTTTTCTATACGTGTTTGTTCTGCTTCAACAGCTTTTTCTTCTGATTCATCAGCTATTTTTTTACTATTTCTAGTGATTTCAAGTTGCGTTTGATACTCCTTATCTTTCTCAAGTATAGCCTGTATTTCATGCTCTCTTTCTATCACATTTTTTGCAGCTTCATCTAGTAGTTTATGCTTCTGCATTCTATGTGATTCAAGTGAGGTCAGTGTCGCATTATTTGTATCTATATCTTCTAATAACTGCTTATACACTTTAGCACGTTTTTCAAGTAAACCATGTACATCTTTGCTCATATTACGCTCAGACCTTTTACTTGCATCTTTGTTTTCAATCTCAGTAAAATAAATCTTTGCAAGTGCTTCTGTCGTTTGAGACTGACGCTGTTTGTTTTCTTGTGAATGTTCAAAGAGTCTATCTATCTCTTTATCTATTCTGCTTATTTCATTTCTTACAGTATGTAGCACACCATCTATATCTTCTAAGGTATTTATGCCTTTTACCATCATACTTTCCTTACCATTTTGTTATACTCGCACCTGTGGTGGACACAGTATACAAAGGCAAAAGATACCCAGTATTTTTCACTCCCACTACCCTATCTTGAATAATGCCATCATCTGCTTTATCTTTTGCAACACGATTAAATGTCTCTTCATCAACACGAATACCCCACTCTTTAACAGAAGCAATTTCATCATTTTCTTCATTTCGCATTTGCACATTTGCATTTTTCCCTTGGGCATTCACAGCTTCAACTATAATATAATAGTTTTTACCATAGCTACTACCAGGAGGGACACGCCATATACCCGAACGTTTTCCTGCACCTTGTACTATTTGTACAGTGTAACTTTGTTTGAGGTTTTGCAAGAGTGCTGTGAGTGCCTCTAGTTTCTCTTTTGCTAGTGTGATGTCATCATCTTCTAGTGCATTTTTTGCTTCATCATGCAGAGCATTTGCTATGTTTGTTGCTTTGTCATCTGCACTTTTATTGACTAGTTCTACATATGTTTTTTTTATTTCCACAGGAAGATTTGCTTTTTCCACTTGCATAGGACGCACAGATGTCACATAGTAAAAAGTTCCCGTTGCAACAAAAACACCTAAAATTGTTAGCAATGGTTTTAACCATCTATCACGTTTCACATAAAGTTTTGCCAACCATGTAGAAAATGTGTCTGGAGCAGGTGTGAAAACAAAACGTTCTTCTTCTAATGCACGTACCCCAACTTCAAGCATTTCATCTGTGACTTCTATACCTTGTGAAGCATAAATCTCACGTAGTTTTTCTACAAGTTTCTCTCTACGTTCAACTGTACCAAGTTCACGGTCTACCATTATTTCACGATGTCGTAGTGTATCTACAACATCCATTGCTACCATTAAATCTTCTAAAGGTACCCTCTTTTGTGCTGGCATTTACTATACTTTAGCTGGAAGTGCCAGTGATTCACCACGGTTAATGATACGTGTTAAACGCTGTTTCCCTTCTTCTACTGCATGGCGTATCTCATCACTATTTTGGTCAGAAAGTGTACGCATTTCATCTATCATCTCTACTGTACGCTCTTGGAAGTTCACCACAGAATCTACCAGTTTTTTCACAGCATCCGCACGTATCGTTGGACCATACCCTGCTTTGACTGCTGCATCTTGTACTTTTCCACCTATATCAGCTAAATCTTCAAGGCTTTTGGAAACACCCTCTTTCATAGCTTCAAGCGACTCTGTACTTTCATGTAAACCAAAAAGCCCCGTAAAAGAAGCACTTAATGCAGTCAAAACAGTTTCATTTGTACCAAAAAATGTCACCGCTTGCTGATAGACACGTTTTTTTATGGCTGAAGTTTGCATGAGTCTTGCCATGATTACCTCAGATGTATTATAATTTATTCCCAAATTGTCTGCCAAATCTTTAGCGATTTGGTAACGCTCTTCAGCGTCTTGTAAAGCCCTTAGTTTCTCATCACGTGCAAGCTCAAGTTTGGCACGCTCTGCCAAGTCTTCACCTGTATATTTTGCTATAGTCTCAGCAGCATGCTCTAGTTTTGCTTTTGTTGCATTCCACTGTGCCTCTGCCTCTTTGAGTATGTCCAAAGAAAGGATTTCAGATTCTTTGATGGCCCCTCTTAAGTCTTGATAGGCATTGAGTATCGTATGTTCTCTGTCTATTTGGTCTTTTGAATCACGTGAGACTTCCAAATAAATTTGCTTTATTTTTTCAAAACGTTCTGCAATGTCTCCTCGTGTAACCTTCATCCAGACATTTCCTATGCGTTCAAAGGTATCTATTTTTCCATCTTCTACTTGCTCTACCATTCGCTTTGCATCATCACGTATAGAGTTAAATCCATTGGTAATTTCTCTGTATCGTTCCCCTATTTTCATCTGAGAGACTTCGTTACGCACAATGTCATTGAATGCTGATGCTTGAGAAAGTGTCCTAGCAATTGCTATACTTTTTGTCTCATCAATATCTGATATTTTGTCGATAAGTGCAAGTATAGGTGCTTCTTGTGTCTTTTCAGGTACAAGACCCAAATCTCTTACCTGAGTCATAGCTCTATCTAAATAATTCACTACATGATTTTGCATTTCTTTCCTTTTTTATTAAGAACTGTTATAGTTTAATTATAGGAAATAATGCTTAAAGTGAACTATTTACTTTTAGATTTTCTGAGTTCTTTCATGTAAGCCTGTTGTTCTTTGCTAAGTATGGACTTCACACCTTCTATACATGTAAGCTTTGTCATGGTAGCTTCTGCTTTTAAAATAGCAAGTTTTTCTATATTTGCTTT
>Ga0256840_1003222_pt1 | contig 13428 bp, 10 predicted proteins | sample 355202metaG_FD_185969 | JGI IMG/M metagenome (GOLD analysis project Ga0256840, IMG submission 185969) | Hydrothermal vent microbial communities from Mid Atlantic Ridge, Atlantic Ocean - 355-202 | ecosystem: Environmental > Aquatic > Marine > Hydrothermal vents | place: Atlantic Ocean: Mid...
AGTAACTCTTTGTTGTCATAATACTTTACTTCTTTATCGACATCTTCAACAGAATGATTTGAAATCATAGTTCATATTCATTCAACTGTTAATATTTCTGTTCCTATATCTGATAATGCTCAAACAATATGTCATCTATTTTCTTGATTATTTTCCTCAACAAATTCTAGTAACATATGTAAATATCTTTTAAGATTATAGGAAATATTATTTGATAAATCGATTAATCCCTTTGTTTTATCAGAAGACATCATAGATATAGTTTTGATTTCATCAAAAAATGTCGTAGAAACTATTATTTTTTTACTATTTAATTTTAATGAAATATCTTTAATAAAACTTATAGGATTAGTAATAAATCTTTGATTATCTGTTTTGTTAGTAAGAATTGGCAAAACAATAGGGATTATTTTTTTTGAAAAACAATCATAAATTTTATTAATATTTAGTTCTAGATTTTTTCAATAATTCAATCAAATATAATCTGCCTTAATATTAGTAATTATCCTTGTATCTATATCTAATTGTTCCAATATAGATAACAATTCTATAATAGCTCATCATAAACAATCTGTTCATAATTGTTGCTGCAATGAAAGATTATAAGATTCTATAGATCAAAGAATTTGTCATCTTTCTTCTTCTCTATTTATAGGATTTATACATAATACAAAGTATAATCCATTATTAATAAGAAATTTTAACATATTTCAAAAATGAAACATCTCATTTTCTTTAAAATCATCCTCTAGAAAAATTGTTATTATCTTTTCTTTATAATGTTCTATATACAAAGATTTAACAGAAGGTTTTAATTTTTTTTCTTTAAAATTATCTAAATGCATTATAATATTATATAAATAAATAAAATTAATTATGTAATTCATATATAAATATTCTTCCAAAGAAAAATATTGAAAAAGTTAAGAAAAAAATTATGAAATCAATCCTAAATAAAATATCTCTTCTCAAACCTTTGTATCTTCATAATTTGGAAGAAGTATAATAAAATCTTTTTTTGCCATAATTTCTTTTTTTCAATCATATCATATAATATCTCATTTTTTTATATTAGAAAAATTATTTATTCATTTTACAAAAACAAATTTTCAAGTCTTTGTCGTAATTATTTCATCCATTTTAATAAGTTTTACTTTTGTTTTTTTTATAAATAAATCTATCATTCATAAATAAGCTAAAAAAAATCTAATAGTATTACAAGCTATATCTTCTGCTCTTTTATCGTTATGATTACCACATTCCACTGTAAATGCAGTTTTTCATAAAAAATGCATATAAGAATCTGAATCTCAGCCTATTATTGTATTAGCATTTATTTCTCCCCATCAATAAATAATCTTCTCCAATCACAAATAAGAAGCTATATCTAATTCTCAATTCACATTTTCTGCAAACAAAAAAGGTTCTGATTCACTACTAACTGAATGTATATCTAATAAATAATCACTATTTTTCAATATATCAGATAATTGTTTTAATCTTTTAATCTCATATTCATCTGAATCAGAATTCAAATATTTACTTTGGAACAACCTGTTCATATTATATTTACTATCTCTTTGTTTTATTTTTATAGCTTTTTCATTTCAATAAGCTAATATTACTTTTCAAGTATTAATTTTAATTTCATTATTTCTAGATTTTTCAATAATTTTATTTATAGCCTTGATTCAAGCTATTTCATTTCAATGTATTCAACCAAATATTGCTAATATAGGTCAAGGTCTTCCACTATCTATTACCCAAGTATTAGAATAATCTTTATATTTTTCTACCATTTGTTGATATAATTCATATAAATAAAATTAAAGCTTAAATCAAAGTTTCTCAAACATCCTCTTATCTTCTTCTATAGTAGCCTCATTTTTAGAAGACATAACAGCATATCATCATATAACTCAAGCTATTTCCTCTTGATATGAAGATAATATATATAAAGACTTGTTTCCAAGTTTCTGGTTTTCCTGAATCATTGTCTTTATATCTGAATAATTTGATTTGAAACTACCAAACAATAATACTTGGGCATCTCTCTCTGTAAATATTCTATCCCTAAGCATAAGAGTAGAAGTAGAACCATTTAATCTAAAATTTGGATCCATGAAAATATATTTATTATTTGAGTCTCTTACTATATCAAACCCCGCTATTCCTTGAAATCAAAGTTTATAAGCATTACTACATATTTCATTTAATATTGTTTTAATTTTAGAATTTATAGAAGTGTCTTTATATATAATATTACCATCATACTCACCCTCTTTTGTAGTATATTGATTTGAAATACCTATAATATCATAATTTCCATTTTCATATATAACAACTTGTATATTTTTATTATCTTTTATATCTATAAATTCCTCTACCAACAAAGAATCCTCTGCTTGAAAAAAAATAACAGCTGCTTTCAAATCACTTATATTTTTTATAATACGAACCCCATCTCAACTTGCACCTGAATGTGCCTTCAATACAAAAGGAAAATCCCTTAAGTTTTTTATAAGATTCAAATCCATAAGTTCAGCCTTAGCTATAGAAGAAGATAAAACTTTTAGATTAGACTTATCATTCAAAAAACATAATAAGTCTGGATCTATGTAATAAATATCTTCATCTATTTTCCCATAAGGATGTAAAACTACTAATGTTTTTTCTTTTATACTTTTTATAATATCATAATAGCCTTTTCAAGTATATTTTATAATATTTTTAGAATAAAAAGTTTCTGGATAGGTATCTTGATAATATTGCAACATAGATGGAACAATAGCTCATTCTTCTATCAAAACACCCAATGTATCTCATATTACTGGTAATATACGAGCAGCTTCAGTATGTATAATAGTAGCTGAATAATTAGCAGCTAAAAAATTATATTTATGTTTATTTGAAGAATCTTTTAGTGGTTCTGGATACTTTGGCAATAAAATATTATTTTTTTTATAACAATCTGATAATGTTAAAGGCATTTATTATAATTATATGTTATATCATTTATATGAAAGCTAAAAAAGTTTGTTTTTTATTTATCTATATTTCATAATATCCATAATCTATAACGAAATACAATATTTTTTGCATCTTCACTAATTAAAACTATATTTAAAAGTTTATTCATAACTAACATTTTTTCATTTTGACTCATATCAGCCGTCATAATGTTTTTTCCTAACTCTTCTACTTCCATCATTAATTTATTTTCTTTAATTCTTTTTTCTTTAGTTTTATTCTCCAATGCATAAACAATAACAAAGTATTTCAAAGCTAATAATTCTTTTTGGAAAAGTGAACTAGATTCCAAAGATATAGATTCCAAAACTTCTATAATATTATTTCTATAATTTACTATAGAGTCCGAAACATTTTCCACAGATACATGATTTTGTAATAATAATCTATTCATAGTTATGATTAATTAAAAACTAAATAAGTTTATATCTGTGTTGTAAATAAAAAATCTTAGAAAAATATTGAAAAAGTTAAGAAAAATATTTCTTATTTTTAGAAATTACTATTTTATAGCATTCTTATGTAATTTCTTTTTTCTTAACTTCTCTGCTAGATTATATATTTTATCTATAAACTTTCATTTTTGCTGTGAACTCCAAATAAAATCTATATTTAACTTATCATTATTTTGTAAAATACTCACTCATCACAAAATAACTCAATTCACTTTAACTACATAATGATTATCAAGAATTATTTTTATATTATATTTTTGCTTAATTTCACTATCTCTACTGATATTATTGTAATATATACTTCTAATTAAACTTCTATCTAAATTCTTCAGCTTTTCTAATTTTATATCTTCCAAATTTAAAAATAAAGTACCTGCTCATTGCCAAGTAGTTATTTCGTCTAATAAAGAATCAGAATCTAAAAATACTACTCTATTGGTATATTTTAGTATAATAGAAGTCTCTTTTAACTTTTTGATCATACCATTGTTTACTTCTATTTCTTCATCTTTATTCTCTAATATTTGAGGAATTCTACTACTAGCTACCAAAGGAACATGATTTCATTGTTTATCCAATAAACCAGAAAGAGAAGATACAAAAACAACATTACTTAAATATTTTCATTGCTGAAAAATTATTCTCTGAGCAATCTCATCAGCATTTACATTAAGTTTTTGTCCATTATTCTCTCCCATAAATCAAATAATATTTAGCTGTTTTGAATTATTAATTCATTTCACTTGAGACACTTTACCAACTAAACCAAATTTAGTATCAGTTTCACATATTACATTTTCTGGAGAAACAACATTATACAAATAGTTCTGGAAAGTATTTTCTAATTGTTTTACTAAACTTGAGTAAGCGGGCTTTACTCAATATTCCAAAACTTCAAGGCTAGTAATACCTACCCCATCAAGTTTTGGTCTCTCTTTACTAGAATACTTATTCCATTCTTTATCAATTTGTTGTCATCAACCAAATACCAAAATAATATTGATATTAGCAAAAAGTAGCTCCTTTATATCTCATATCAACTTTTTAGACTTGTCTCCTACTATTTGACTACCACTCACTTTGATAAGAATCGTATTATCCTTATATTTACTTATATAATTATTTTCTGATAACATATTTTTCATTAAATTTATTTTATAAATATTCTTTTCCTACTTCAATATAAGCATCTCTAAAACTCATTCCGTTTTTTACTAGTTTATACGCCTTGTCTGTAGCATATATTTCATCTGTACAAGCTCATTCCAAAGATTCTTTATTTGCAATCAGATTTTGTACAACCAAATCAGATATATTTATTGTATCCTTCAATAATTTAATAGCTTTCAAATAAGGTTCTTTGGTAAGCTGAAAATCCCTATTATATCATGATGGAAGATTTTTTATAATCTCCTGTATCTGATATTGATAACCTAAATACACTCCTACATTTCACCTAAGTATCTCCATAATATCCCAATTTTTCTTTTGAGGCATAGCACTAGATCAAGTTTTGAATTCATTAGGTAAATCAAAGAATCAAAACTCTTTGGTAGTAAATAATAATAAATCATTAGCCATTTTTCATAAATCTAACATTATTTCTCACAAAACCTTCAATACAATATTTTCAAATTTTCCTCTACTATAAGCACAATACATAGAATTAGATTGAGTTTTTCTAAATCACATAAGTTCTGTAGTAAAGTCCCTATCTAATCAAAATGAATTTTCTCCGTATCATACCACAGAACCTAAAGGATTTTGATTATTTATAAGTTTAGCAGCCTCTAATAAAATCAAATCATCTTCCAAAGATTCTTTGAAACTCTCTAACCACATAGCAACAGTAGAAGGCATAGCTCTCTGCATATGAGTATATCAAGGCATTTTTAGATCGCCTATTTCTTCTATTTTCTTATTGAAACTATTTATCAAAGTTTTTATTATTCATTTGATTTCTTCTAGTTGTTCCAAAGTATATAACCTCATAGTCACTAATATTTGGTCATTTCTACTTCTTCAAGTATGTATTTTTTTTCAGACCTCTCCATACTTCTCTATTAAGAAAGTTTCAATAGCTGTATGCCCATCTTCTTGTGATTTATCTATAGTAAATTTTCATTTTTTCCATAAATCCATAATTTCATTTAATCAATTTCATAGCTGATTTAATTCATCTTCTTCCAAAAGTCACAATTTATGTAACATTTTGGCATGAGCTTTGGAAGTCTTGATGTCATATGCTATTAATTCTATATCAAGTAAGTAATCTATACCTACTGTGTAATCTTCTACTAGTTTATTCAAACTAGAACTATCTTTTTGCCATATCTTTCACATTGTTTTATAATTTAATTAATAAATAATCTATTTTGAAATATTATAAGCTGTTTTCTGAGCTAAATTATATATTTCTATAAATCCTGCCGATGAATTTTGATTGAAATCCGCATTTTTATCAAAAGTAGCAAGATTATGATCAAACAGTGAATTATCTGACTTAAGAGAAACAACAGTCACATTTCATTTATATAATATTATAGTGATTTCACCTGTAACCTTCTCATTTTGAGTATCTATAAAACTATTGATATTTTTCAATACAGGATCAAACCATTTAGCTGCATAAGTAAGATAAGCCCACTTTGTATCCAAAAATCATTTCAGCTCGTTTTCTTCCCTTGTAGAAACCAATTGTTCTAATGTCTTATGAGCTTTTATCAATATAGTAGCTGCAGGATTTTCATAAACTCCCCTTACTTTCAGACCTACAAACCTATCTTCTATCAAATGGAAAACTCAAATTCCATGATTAGCTCAACTCCATAATAATATCAGATAATTTTTTATTTAATCCATTCAAAGCAATAGGTAGTCCCTTTTCAAAAGCTATTCTTATAGTTTCTTCCTTATCTTTGGCTTTATCCAAAGTTTTACACCATTGCAATATATTATCCAAAGGAGGTATAAGTTCAGGATTTTCTATTTCTCCTCATTCTCAAGTATTCCCCCACATATTTTCATCATAAGAATAAGGCGAATCTTTTTTCTGTTTTACAGCTATATTATGTCTTTCAGCATATTCCAATTCTTCATCCCTTCACATTCACCATTCTCTTACTGGGGCTATAGTTTTCAAATTAGGATTTAACGTAGTAATATAGCCTTCAAAACGAACTTGATCATTTCATTTTCCTGTACATCCATGGGCTATAACCTGACAATTATACTGCTTAGCCATTTTTACAGCAATCTCTGAAATAATAATTCTTCCTAAAGGTGTACTCAAAGCATAACCTCATTGATAGTCAGAATTAGCTTTGATAGCTTGAGATAATAATTTATCTGCAAATTCATCTTTAGCATCATATACTATCACATCTTTAGCACCTAATTTAAATCATTTTTCTTTGATTGCTTCTAAATCATCAGCTGTCTGTCATATATCTATAGTAAGAGCAATTACATCACATTCATACTCTTCTTGTATCCACTTCAACATAACTGATGTATCTAGACCTCCTGAATAAAGCAAAAGACATTTATCAAATTCTCCTTTGATAGCTTCGTGTGAAGCAACTTTTTTGTAAGTAGTTATTTTTTCCATTGTTATTATAATTATTTATTAAATATAAAATTATGATTTCTTTTATAATCAATCAATAAAAGAAATATATTGAAATAATTAAGAAAAAAGCGATCTGGGAATCTTCCAACGAACATATAAAATATAAATTTTCATAATTTTAAATTGTAAATAAATTTCTGAACCGAATTTTTAGAAGAAAAAACTCCCTAGATTTCTCTAGAGAGTTGATATTTATAAATTTCAAATATTCTTAGCTTACTCATCTAGAAAAAACCTGCAGATATGCTCTACTTCTTCTGATTTCTCTTCTTCTAGATGTAAATAAATTCATAGTTTAATTGATATTCAATGTAAATATTATATTGCTATATAACTATAATAGTGTAATTATAGAATTTATAATTATTCTTTATAATAAAGAAAAACTCCCTAGGTTTCCCTAGAGAGTTGATATTTGCAATCTTCAAATTATCTTATCTTACTCATCTAGAAAAACCTGCAGACTTGCTCTGCTTCTTCTGATTTCTCTTCTTCTAGATGTAAATAAATTCATTTCTAATTAATATTTGATATAAATATTATATAAGTATAGTATATTTTTAAATTAAAAAATCAAGGAAAAATACTAATATTTTTGTTTTTGAAGAAGTAAAATTAAAATAAATCGTATTTAAAAGTGAATCACAATCCAATTCAGTATTTTCTTTTTATAGAGATAATATTGATAATTATGAAAAGAAGTTCAATAAATTTATTTCTTAGATAAATCATTCTTCAGGAATTTCCAAAAATTATGATAAATCTAAAGTATTTTCGATTTTTATATTCATATTATCATTTTCATAACATACTTTTATATCCAGTTTAGAATCTCATATTTGTATAATGTTTTTTTGTTCTATTAGCTGGTCTCAGCTGGATAATAAAATTATAATATTTTTTATAATAGGACCTAAATTCTTTCTTATAATTTCCTCATCTAAAAAATAGATTTCTTTATTTCAGACATACAATGAGATATTATTTGGTGTTTTTATTTTATCTTGAAATCATAATTCATAAATCGACTCTTCCATAAATTGCTCTATATAAGAAACTAATTTATTAGAATCTAACAATCTATCATAATAATCTTTGCTATTTACAACATTCTCACAATAATTATAACTAAGTTTTGCTCTTAATTTCTTGGAATCCAAAGCCTTTGACACAAAGAATATAAAATCGTTCATATTTTCTATATCTGGAATATATACATATTTTTCATATCATCAAATAGATATTATTGCTTCTGGATATTTTTCTTTTATAAGGTCTACCGCTTCTATAAATTTGACAGTAATATTATGTCATATAATAAGAAATTCTGTATTTTCAAAAGTTTCATCCAAAATCTTCTCAGAGAACTTTTTGAATAAGTCTATATTATCTACGGTCATTCCATTTATATTTATAACCATTCTCAATCACCCTTTAGTAGCAGTTAGCTCTAACAAGCTTTGTCTGGAATAAGTTCATTTATGGTTTTGAGTAATATTTTTTGTTTTTATTAGTCATTTGGCAAATTCATCATTGATGTCACTAACTTCTTGAAAAGGACTTTTTTTTCTAACAAAAAACGACATAAATTCAAAACAACTATCCAACAAATCAATATAAATAGATATATCATTCATTATTTCTATATGTGAATATTTGTGATTAGAAGAATATTTTCTTATATATCTAAACAATATAGGATTTATAACTTGAACTCAATTATTATGTACTACTACTTTATGTTTTATGTTATTTATAGAACATTCCGAATCTTTATATTTGTTTATAAGTTTTTGTTCCATAAATTTAGCCTTCTCTACTAATTTTTTGACAAATCATTCACTAAAAATAGAAAGTTCTAAATTACTATTATTTTTATTCTGCCTAGACATTATATCAGCCTTATAAAAAGCATCTATTTTTTCTGATTCTTTGGAACTTTCTCATAAATAAGAATTTCATATTCCAAAACTTAAATTTCTTAGTATCACATTTATTATATATTCTTTAGATTTTCATAATTTTAGAGCATATTCTTCTATATAAAGTTTTTTTTCTTCTATAGCCTTTTTTATAATTGTTTTTTTATCTATATCTTCTGTAAACAAAACAGCTAATGGTTCTCATCAAGGCATAGAGAATGTTATATTTTTGTAATGATTTCTTACTACTCTTCCTTTCATGTTTTCCATCTTATAGAAACTATCAAACCTTAATATAAGCAAATTTTTGATAGAATCTAATATATTATATACAAAATCCATTGATAACTCATAAGTAATATTTTCAAGTCATGAAAATCTAATATTCACTATTTGAGAATTATTTGTCAATCTAAGCATCTCCAATAAAGGATAATTATTAGTTAACATATTATACAATATACGCTTTTGATTTGTAGTCATATTAGAGGCTATTTTTATAGTATCTATAGATTCATCAACCAATATCTTACTAAACACATCAAGAGTTTCAGTATAAGCCAAATCTCACAATCCATCACACAACAATGTATGTCATTCTAATTTTATAGATGGATATACTATATTTGTCTCTAAATTACTACATAACTCATCTATTTTTAAGATAAAGAAATCCTTTACTGTTTTTAATTCCTCTGGAGTTTGATAATTAGTATTACAAGCTTTTATATAAGCTTCCTCGCAAGTAACACCCATTTCTTTTATTCTCTCTGGTACATTATTAGGTAAAAGTAATTTTAATTTCTTATGATAAGCATTTATTAGATCTTTGAGATTTGCAATACCATTATAGTACATAGCTTGATAAAATCCTTTTTCCATAGTAGAATCTGATCTCTCTATTCCTAACTGTAATTGTGCCAAAACATCTACAGCTCAATTTATGGGAGAAGTCAATAATCTATCTATAGAGTTATGTTGTAATAATTTCCTAAAACTTGCACTAGATGGAACTATATAACTTTGAATATCATTTATATTAAAAAGTAATCTCATTTTATTTTCTATATCATCTTTTACAAAAGTAGGATGCAAATATTTATTTATATCTTTATCCAATTTTTCCCATAATTCTTTCTTTTCCTCAATAATATCTTCCAACATATAAGAATTACTACTATCTTCCAGAAGTTTTGCCAAGGATGATTCTTTGTTCATATGTTTGTCCATATGTTCACAAAGTTGTTTTACCTTATCTAATTCAATTTCTACTAATCATATATTTCTTCCTATATTTCAATGGATATATTTTTGTATAAGTAACTTTTTCAAATACATTATAATATAATTACTTTCTTTCAAGTTTTTCAGAAAATCTAATTCTGAATATGAGATAATCTTTTGATTTATTAGCTTTTCTAAAAACGATACCGCTCTGTTTTTCAATTTGGTAAAATTATCTATATTAGCAAAATCAGTATCTATATAATTTATTATATTCAATAAAGTTCTTGCTGTATCTATTTGTATAAACTCTGTATTCCCGGCATGTCATTGAATAACTCTAGCTATAAGCTGTCATAATTCAGATATTTTAGATAAATCTATATTTTTTTTAGATAAAAACTTACTAAAATAGTTATATATATTACTTTGAGAATCCTCTATTCATTCTAACAAAAACTTAGCCCCATCCCATTGATGAGAACTTAGATGTCATCATTTTATAGCATCTACAGGCTCTAAATATTGAGATGGCTTATAAGTCTTTTTCAAATCATGAAATAAGGTTATTAATATCATAAATTCTGTTTGATTTACTCCTGGAAAAGTTTTATCCAAATATTCTTTTATATCATAAAGTTCTGGCATACGAGAACAAGTAAAAACAGACTCTAGAACATGAGCAAAACTATCCATATTTTCATTTACAAATTCTTTTCCAAAAGTATCTGTCATTATTGTTATAATATACAAAATATCCTCAGATATATCTTCTGTTTGAAATATTTCATTTACAAAATATTGAATTTTTTGTTTTAATTCTATATCTTCTATATCCAAAATGTCTATAAATTTTCTAAGTTGTTCTTTCAATAATAAAATATCTCAACTATCTAGTACTTCACTTATTTCTCTACTTTTGCTTCATCAAATAACTTTAACTATTGAAGAAAAGATTTTATAGATTTTTGCTGACACAGAAAAACCAGACTTTTGTTTAGTCTTTGTTGATTGAATTTTAACTGAATCTTCTCTTTCTTTTCTATCCATAAATTCTTTTATTTATATCAAATAATTTTTACTTTATAATATATAATATCTTATAGTATATAATACTAATTATTATTATTTTGTCAAAAAAACTTTATATATTATATATGATTTTTTCTCATATATCTAATTCTCCATTTTCGTTACAAACTCCTGTTATTTGAGACAAAGTAAGTATGTCGTATTCATCTATTTCTGGGGCATGCAATATAGGTCTTACAACAAAATTCATATTATCTCATTCTCCCCTTATATCCATAATATATCCTATATATTCTTTTCATTTTCTTCATTGAGATTTTTCATCTAATTTTTTATCTACTATTTTTTTTACTTGTAAGAAATGATTATGAACTTCCTCATCAGATAATTTTCAATCTAATTTACTACTAGGAGCAAATTTTTCATCATGATATTCAAAAATAGCTATATTATCAATGTCAGATTTTTCTACAAACTCTATAAGTTGGTTTATATCATCTTTTGTTTCTCATGGAAATCAAACTATCAAATTAGTTCTAACAAATCTTGTTGGAAAATTATTATATATAAAATCCAAAAACTTATATATAGATTCTGTATTATAAAATCTTCCCATATTTTTCAGTATAGGAGCTGAGATATGTTGCAAAGGAATATCAAAATAAGGTAGAAACTTCTTGAATCCCTTAAGTTTTTCTAATTGCTTCAATGTAAGTATGTCTGGGTATAAATATAATAATCTATATACAAAATTGCCCTCTATTTTCTCTATTTCTTCCAACAACTCAAACAAATAAGGTTTTTCATATAAATCTATTCAATATCTTGTAGTATCTTGAGCTAAAATAATAATTTCTTCTACTCCAGATTTCAATAAATTTCTAATTTCTTCCAAAATCACTTCTAGTTTCATAGATTTTTGTTTTCCTCTAATTTTAGGTATTATACAGAAACTGCAGCTATTATTACATCACTCTGCTATTTTTATATATTCAAATTTATAATCTATATTTGTGTATGCTCTAGGACTATCAGGAAAGCTAAATCAGTCAAATTTGCGACTATCGTAGCCTTGGGACAATTGTAAAATACTTATTTTATCAAAATCTTTCCATGATAATTGAAATATATTAGGATGAGAAATAAGTTCCAAAAACTCTTTAGCTTCCTTAGATACATTATCTATATTTTTGAAATAATTAGGAACACAACCTACAAGATAAATCTTTTTGTTATGCTCTAATAATTCTTTTATCATAGAAACAGTTTCTTTTCTTCCTGTAGAAAGAAATCAGCAAGTATTCAAAAATACAAACTCTACGCTTTCATCCAAAGCTTCAGTAAAATATTGAATATTATAAAATTTATTATATTTTTGGAAAGAAAGTAATTTTCACAAAAGATATTGAGTATCTACCAAATTTTTATTACAACCTAAATTTATAGATGAGAAAAAAAAATCTACTTGCTCTGATTTACAACTTTTACATTCCGTCATTTTATTGATAATTTTTTCTAATATAAAATTATATGTTAAGAATTTTCTAAAATGAGAATTTGTTATAAAATAGCCCGAGGAGAACCTCGGGCTACAAAATTACAAAACTACAAATACTTCTCCATAGCTGAATCTACAAGGTTATTGATATAAAGTTTGTCTTCTTCCTCAATATTAGTAAACTTAGCCCCAACACAAGACACTTCCCCAACGATAAGGGAATGTCTTACAGAAATACTACAACTCATTTGTTTCCTGTTGAAAGTTATAACTACATCGAGATTATTATACTGAGATATAGACCCTTCACAGATAAAACCTATACCTCCTTCTGAAATGTCTGTAAGAATACCTTCCAAAATAGTGCCTTGTTTATCCACCTCTAATTTGATTTTATAATCTTTTTTTAGAGGAATCAACTTTGCCACAATATCTGTAGCAATTCTAGGGAATTTCCTTCTAGAATCTCCTACATCATTCTCTACTACCATAACTGTCTCCTTCCTAAAAAAGGCTTAAATTGATTATAATATGTTGTATATGTATATTTTTTTTAATTTAAAAGTCAATAGAAAAAGGCTTCTAATCTGTAGCAGACCGTTTCAAATCTGGCCAGTTAAAAAAGAAAGAAAACCT
>Ga0256840_1003223_pt1 | contig 13423 bp, 15 predicted proteins | sample 355202metaG_FD_185969 | JGI IMG/M metagenome (GOLD analysis project Ga0256840, IMG submission 185969) | Hydrothermal vent microbial communities from Mid Atlantic Ridge, Atlantic Ocean - 355-202 | ecosystem: Environmental > Aquatic > Marine > Hydrothermal vents | place: Atlantic Ocean: Mid...
AGTGTGCTAAATGGCAAAGTCCCCCTCATGCTACACCTACTCTCTCCCGCCAAACGCCCCATGCAAATGACCCTAGACCTCTCTAGCTTTTGGGCAAATACCTATGACGAGGTGAAGAAGGAATTACGAGGGAAATATAAGAAGCATTATTGGCCTGATGATCCTTTGGAGGCGGAGGCTACTGCGAGGGTGAAGAAGTGGATGTAGAGTATCATATATTTAAACTTAACACTATTATCGATATAATTTTGATCAATATACACAAGGAATATATTTATGTTAAAAAAACCAAATATCATTGCATCAGAAATTTTCTCCAACAAAATAGAAAAGTATTTCATAGAAAAAGATGAATCAATGACAATTTCTTCAGAATATTATCCTTCTGATTCAAATACAACACTCCAAATTGATAAAAAAACTATTAAGTTAATTTCTGGGAGAAAAAGATTAACTAGAGCTTTATCTGAAAATATTGCTACAGAATTACAGAAATATAATCAAACAGTAAAAGTACTACCAAATGGGAATATGCAAATTACACCTGTTCCTGAAGTCATTAAAATTTAAATTGACTCGTTATGGCGTTCTCAATCGTAATGCACATCAGACTCTAATTTCAAATATAACCTCACATCATAGTACCCTTAACCCTTACGGCAAAGCTATGAATGTATACAGATTGCCTTATGTGGTGCGAAAAATCTCACCCTACCATTTGTGCCTTTGTAGGTCGGGGTATCCTCACCCCGACAAATTATGTGCATACGATACAACCTAAACCCTCATAGTTGAAATTGGTATCATCAAAACCAATCTAGATATGCGTTATAATTGATGTCGGGGTGAGGATACCCCGACCTACGGCTATACCGCTTTCAACCTCACCCCAAAAGCATCCAACACTTTCACAATCGTCTCAAACTTTGGTTGTGTACCTACCTTAAAGGTTTTGTAGAGACTCTCTCTGCCTAATCCTGTCTTTTTGGCTACTTCTGTCATGCCCTTAGCACGTGCTATATGCCCCAATGCACGCAACAATTCATCAGTATCACCTTCTGCCAGTACTTGTGACAAATACTCACTGATAGCCTCTTTACTATCAAGATAATCGGCTATGTCAAAATCTGTTAATGTATTATTGCTCATTTTCTAGTTCCTCTCGTATCATTTTTGCTTTTACAATATCTTTACTTTGTGTGGACTTGTCTCCACCTACAAGCAAGACAATAATCATATCTTCATACCGCGTAAAATAGACCCTATACCCAGGACCCGTGGTAATGCGTAGTTCTGACACATCACCACCTACAGATTTCATATCACCAAAGTTACCATGAGACATTCGCTCTATACGTCTAGCAATGCTAATCTTGCCTCGCATATCTTTGAGCCCCTGCATCCACTTATCAAACTGTTTCGTTTTTTTTGATTTGATAACTCATAAGTGTATCCTAAAAGATACACTTATGTCAAGTCTACTTCTATACATATATTTTCCTAGTTTTAAACTATGCTAATGTTAACTAGATTTTTGAGTATGTATTAAAAATATGACATATTGACAGGTAAAGACCTAATGTAGTGATGCATTCATAACAAAAATGTTACCCTTTCCTCCCCACACACCCATACATTAACCAATAAAGTGTATGATTATAATACTAACTTAACAAAGGACAACTATGACAATAAATTTTGGCCCCTATGATGTAAGAGTACATGAACTTGACAATAAACTAGCCCTTCAAGTCACCTCAGACTTGGGCACAGTAAGCATAAAAGAAGATGATAACGTCTACCCATATGACTTTCCAAATGGCATTCATTTTCAGGTAGAAGAGGTAGAAGAAGCACCTGCACCAAAAGGTTTAAAACGATACAAATTTGGTGAGTATTCTTTTATTTTAGGGACAAATAACAGTGGACTACTTGCTCTGTTTTACAGTAAAAAACTCTATGTCAAACAAAAACTTATTGACAATATAGACACACTTACCTTTGCTCTTTTAGCTGAACCTAAACCTAAAAGGTAGTATTCACTTCTATTTTACGTAGATTTTTATCATACATATCTACTAAGAGAAGTGTATGATTATCATTTACTTTAAACTCACCGTATTTAGCAACGTTATATGCACTCGCCGTGCCTTCTTGGAAAAAGAAAGCATTGCTAGCAAACTTCACTTGCCCTCCTCTTATACGGTACTGTAGAAGCATTTCATTCTCTTTGAGTACATTACCCGTATAGAGTGAGTCAAAAGTAGCTACATTATTTTTATCTAAAGTTACCACTACATATCCATCATTACCTTTTACACTTGTACCTTGCCAAAAGTGTTTATTGTCTATATGAGGGAGTGTATCATAGATACGTCTGGCCATCTTAAAACGTAATGCCATATAGTCACCTTGCATAAGTGAACGTGGATCTACAGGTACTAACTCTAACAGTACAGAGGTACCATTTTTAATATGCTCTTCTTTTTGATAAATGGCAAAATTAAGTACTAGCAAAATAAGGACAAATGTAGCAAACACAGTCATTTTACGCATCTTGCACCTCCTCTTGTTTTTTAAGATATAGATGCAATACCAATGCCAATACCAAAACAATCATTCCAAAAACTACTAGGTTTTTTGATTTTGTCATAAAATCAATAAATGTCATGTGATAAAAAGAAAAAATATTTAACACAATAGCAACAAAAGCTAAAATATATAAGACTTTATTTTGTCCATAAAAAGCAAGTACTAAAACCAACATGGGGAGAAAAAGAGAAAGTAACGTAGGTTGTGCAAATGCAAAAATAAGTGCACCTACTCCCATAAACCATAAAAGCTTATCTTGTACAGTTAAGCCCAACTTTTTCAGTATCATACCTGTAGAAATAGCAACCATTAAAAAGTGAACGATGCTATAGACAAATGAAGGTATCTCTATAATGTTTTCATCTCTAAAAGGTAAGATATTTAACCCATAAGCAAATTCAGACAACTGCATTTTAGCCATGGTCATATAAAGTAAAAATATCACACTTGCATATCCTAAGCTCTGCATATATTTCATTTTGCTTATATGTCGATATTCGTTTAGCCAAAGCCAAACCATACCAAGTGTCACAAGAGCATAATAAAAAACAGAGAGGTTAAAAAGCATGCTCAGGTAGTACCCAGCCCACAACACTATGAGTGCAGAGATAAAACGATGTAAGGCAGAGTCTATTATAAAAAACAACACTATAAAAGCCAACATGATGCCAGCGATAGACATCGTTTCATTTAGCGGTAGCAGTTCACCTAAACCAAAAAGTAAAAACCATTCTCCCGCTATGGCAAAGACAAGTGCAAAGTACTCTAAAAAGTCATTATTATTCTTTCGTAATAGTATATAGGCTAACCCCACAAAAAATAATCCAAGTACTACCATAGCAACAGCACTTTCAAACACAGCTTCTAAAGTAAGTACTAAAAATGCCAAAATAAGAATAGACGATAACATACCAGATATAGCCTGTAGAATGACTATAAATACTGAAGACTCTTTCATATCATCACCATTTATACTAGACTCACCACTACCTTTACTAAGTAAGCCCTTGCTCTCCAATAGACTTTCAAGATTTTGCATACTGTTCCTTTCTCATACGTAGTTCCTTTTTAAGCTTTTTCATCCATGAGATAATAGCTGTAGTTAACCCCGCGATACTCACTATAAGTATGAGCACGAAAGAAGTAATATCACTAACCCCATCAAAGGCAATAAACCTAAAAACAACATTTAAAAGAAAAAAGAAAAGTGACATGGCAAACAGTGACATCATATAGATATCAAGCTGTCTAACACGATGCACATAATACAAGAGACTTAAAAAGACAATATATAAAAGCATATATGCCAAAGTCATTTCACTGGTATTATATAGATTAATGATTGCCAAGGTTGAGATATCAGATACCGTTAAAAATGCTAAAAAACGTACACTCAATGATTGGTTAAAAGTCTCATATTTTGGAGCCAAATAACGCCATGCTAACCATAAAAATGCATTGATTCCAAAAAGAAGTAAAAGTAAATTGTCTCGTACCTCAAATAACAAGAACCAAGACAAATCAAACTTCTGATAATACAATACAACCCCTACATTAACAAGTACTATCCATAGTATCCATAATGATGAAGCTTTGGCTACTACTGCCCATGGTGTCATAAGCAGTGCCCAAAGTGCAAAGAGTTGCCAAGGGTCTGCCCCTGTTTGGTACGTTTGACCTATGAGTGCCAGCAAAATACCCAAAGTAATACTAGCTAACATCAGTGCTATCTGCTGTACCCGTTCATATTTACTAGCTACATAGTAAATGGTGATGGAAGAAAACATACTAACCTCAACCATCATAAACTTAGTAAAGCGTCCCAAATCTTGCCAATTAAACGCCATAAATAAAAGTAAAGCTATCACCAAAGACAAAGCCCCCACCCAAATAAGCATAATTCGCAAAAAAGACAAGAACCCATGTAAGCTTGGCGGAGTACCTGCTAGTTTAAGAGCCTCTTCTATATGGACTTCTTCTAGTCTTTTATTGTGTATTAAAGAAAGAAGTGTTTTTCTGTTTTCAAATTTCATCTATATTTTACTTTCATGATTAGTTAATACTAGTCTAGCATATAGATGTCAAATTATGTCAATTTACTTCTTCCCAAGGTTTTTCAACATATTTCTTAACTTATCTTTATTTGTAATCACGCCACATACCTTTGCATCAAACACAAAGGTCTCTATAGGTTTATTGTCTTTCCCACTATAGCTATAGGCTATTACTGCACCTTTTTTGAGCAGTCCTTGTGTCTCTTTGTCTGAACAGACTTGGGACTTGGTGTCGTTGTAAATGAGCTTATGGAGTTTGAGTTTTGGCATACTCCAGTTGTCAAGATGTACAAGTGTATAGTGAAACGTCATCTTTTTGTCCTCAGATGTAACTTTATCAAGACGTGTCTCTTCGTCTGTCATCATAGGTAAGGTTTTGTTCATCACATCAACAGCCATAGACAATGCTTTAGCGAGAGGTTGTGCTGTTTGCATGGCATGTGATGGCGTAGGCTTTGTTACGTTTTTTACTTTCTTTTGTGCTAGAGGTTGTGTATCAGTTTTTTTCTCTTGCTCTGGTGCTGTTTCCCCTCCTACCTTTGCGGCTTTAGGTATAGCAAACATTTCTTTGTTCCCCATAAATGCCAAGTCCGTAGAAAGTAACCTACATGCCCCTATAATGTGCTTCTCATTCGCATACTTTTCACAACTCTCTTTTGCCTTTTGTTTTGCCATATCGACACTCACTGCACCTTCAAAACGTCCACACATCTGTTTACCATACTCACCTTGTACTAGGTAGTAAGCATTGTGTATTTTGCTTTTGAGGTAATACTTATACTGCATCATACATGCTTTGTTATGTATGATCTTCTGGGCTTGTTTCATTTTTTCTGCATAGGCTTTGGCACTTAATGCTTTTACTTTCGGTAGAGGTTTATAGTCATAGTCTTTCGCACTCAGTAAAATGGTTTTGTTCGTAGCATAGACTTTACATGCTGATTTTGGTGCTTTTGGTCCTCTTTTTACTTTGTTCTCTTTACAAGACTGTATCGCCGTTTTTTTAGAGATTTTTTCTGTTTGATTATTGTAAGAATACCCACAAGCATAATACCCATTGGCATCTACACTATAGGCAAAGGATTTGTGTTCCTCCACACCTAAATACTTCTCAAAAAAAGGCAAACAATTCCCCAGTATCACAGACTTCGCCTCTTTCATACGAGTGGCTACCTCTTCTTTGCTCAGTGCTGTCTCATCTACAGGGGTAAGTGTCGTAAATACACCATCTTTTACACTAAACTTCCCATCGGTATTTACAAGCATGCACTCCGCATCTAGCATCACAGATTGACAGCCTTTCATGGCTGAGTCTATGGCTTCTTCCTCAGTAGCATAGCCATACCCCCAATTACATCTGTCTTTGTCTGTCTCATTTTCTCGTGCATAGACAAAGGCTTTATGGTTGTTTTGTGAAAGGTAGCTATTTTTATAGCTTTGAAGACAGTTTTTAGCCAATACATGTTGAGGTAACATATCTGCAAATAACGTATATGAGATTAGACATACTATAAATACGGTTTTTTTCATTTTTATCCTTATAATACACAATTAACTATCTGAATTCAAGCTCTTTTACATCATCCACACTGTATATTTTACATTGAGATTTTAGCTCTTCTTTACCGTTACTTGCACGTTCACCTCTAAGTCTTTCACAATTTTTTAATACATACTCTTTTGCTTCTTCTTTAGTGTTTCTCTTCCATACCCAAGCTGCTTGGTAAAGATATGGGCTATCAATGGCAACAGCCAAAGCCGTATGCGTTTCTTTGCTTTGTAGTGTTTCAAACCATTCACTAAGTTTTAATGATACACTTTTTATTCGTGTCTCTTTCACAAGGGTCTCATTCATATCAAACCCATGTACATTTAAAATGACAGAGAGCCATTTCTTATCATATCCAGCTGCCCCAATAAAGTTCCCTTTAATCCCCACATAAGGTACACCACTTACATTAAACCAGTCAAATACAGCACGTTCCTTTTGTGTTGCACGTATGTTGACATAATTATATGTTACACCAAGTTCATCAAGATACTTACGCAGTAGAGTAGTAGGAGAGCAAGCATCAAACCCGATCACTACCATATCTCCCATTAAGTCAATATCACTTGGAGGAAGTGTATGCGTAGGCTCACCTTCTTTTATATCTGCATCTGAGAAAAAGTCCGTATCTAAATCCAATATATATCTTAAAGTACCATCTGCTAATGTCATTTGACGTATAGTATGTAGTGGTGTAGTCATAGCTGATGCATTGGCATAGTCATATCCTACTGGTCTCATTTCTATCTGCCCATTTGACCCAAGCACTCCTGATTGATTATCATTTATGTTAGTAGTAGTGCTTTTTTTACCAGTATCAATTCGTAGTAAATAATCCGATGTTTTTCTATAGGTAAACCCAACTGCACTTCTCTCTACTGACGTGGCATCACCTGAAGTTACATCCCCATGTGTGTATACTTTCTTTTCAAGCGTACCATTATAAGTAAGTTTTATAGTCTCTCCTGTAGATTTATCGTAAACAGTGACTATAAAATCACCCACAGTGGTGTATGTTTGGATTAATGAAATCAAACTACCATCAGGCTTAGGTTTATACTGTGCTGTTGCTGTGTACCTTATGGTTCCATTTAAGGTAACTTTTTGAGTCTCTGTCTCTGTACTCATACTATTGAACTTTGAATCAAAAGTTCCTAATGGTACAGCTCCAAAAGTATAATCAAATTGACTAAAGTCATTCACATGATAAGTGACTCTACCATTGTATTCTACTGTACCTCTATCACAAGCATTGTAACTATACTCTGTATTGTCACCATCCTTATATGTGTCAGCATCAAGATGCCCTCTTCCTGTTATTTTAACATCTTTACGTACTGTTCCATCGATTTTACACTCATGCTCTTCTATAAGTGATACATGGTCTTTGTAGATGACTTTTTGATTTTTGTTTACAACTTTTGAAGATAATGTTGATGTTGTATTGATGTCAAATGTAGTATTTAAATCAGGAAAAGCAGAGAATTGCAAGGCATGCACTTTTTTATATGTGCTTACAAAAGTAGACATAGACAAGTTTTGTAAGTCACTGACTACATTACCTACATCAAAATCTTGTACTTTTTTGACTATAGGGTTGTCAAAAAATGTATTGGGTACAGGGTCATTGGTGCGTGTGGGTTGGTCACTTACATTATCAGAACCTCCACCTCCACAGCCTATTATAAAGCTTGAGAGTATTGAGAGTGTTAAACTATGTATTTTCATAAAATCTCCTTTTGTACATAAGGGTTATTATAAATGATACATTAATTACCTTATAATTACCCCATCGGGTACAGTATCTCCTCATGCACCTTGTCACAGGCTTTTAGCACATCATCACTCAAAGTCAAGTCCATCGCTTTAAAGATGGGGTCTAACTGCCCTGCACTTGTAGCCCCTATGATGGTGGAAGCCACAAAGTCAAACTGTTTTGACCATGCTGTAGCTAGAGTGACAGGGGGTATGCCTGCTTGTTTGGCTATCTCCACGTACTTGGCCGTAGATGCCAATGTTTTGTCATTTAAAAAGCGTGTTGCCATGGCTCGTTGTCTTACGTTGGGTGAGTTCATGTAGGTGGTGAAACGCCCTTTTGGAGGACTAGTATCAAATGACCCAGCGTTATACTTACCACTCAGCACTCCCCCACCTAGTGGTGAGTATGGGAGTAGTGAGATGTTTTCTTTTCTACACACGGTGGCAAGCTCATCTAAAAAGCGACGGTTAAGCAGCGAAAAATTGTTTTGTATAGATTCAAAACGAGCCAAACCATGCTGTTCACTTTTCATGAGGGCTTTGGTCGTGCCATACGCTGTGTCGTTTGATGTACCTAAGTATCGTACTTTTCCAGACTGCACCAAGCTGTCAAAGGCTCTCATAGACTCCTCTATGGGTACAGAGTTATCTGGCCAGTGCATTTGGTAGAGGTCGATATAATCAGTTTTAAGCCGCTTTAAGCTCCCCTCCACTGCACGCTCTATGTGAAACCTGTCTATGGCAGTAAATCCATGACGCACAGGTGGCACAAACCACCCATTGGCTGCCCCTGCCACTTTAGAAGCAAGTATGATGCTATCACGAGGTTTCGTCTGCATCCACTCCCCAACTATCTCTTCTGTGAGTCCGAAGAGTTCTCCAGAGGGTGGTATGGGGTACAGCTCTGCTGTGTCAAAGAAGTTGATGCCTCTTTCATACGCCTTGTCCATAATGGCAAAGGCCTCTTTTTTGTCTGCCTGTGTCCCAAAGGTCATCGTACCCAAACATATCGGGCTTACTCTTAGTCCTGTTTTTCCTATGTATCTGTGGGTCATTTTTATTCCTGTTTTATATAACAAATTACATTAAATGTTTAATTTTTTATTTGCTAACATTTGTGTTACAAAAAGTATGAATAATATTTTCAATAGGTAGGGCATAAATAACAACTGTAATCAATACGATAATAAATATGCTCCAAGTTAATCCTATTGTCCAAATAAATCGCTCATCAATAGTATCTGCTAATCTACTCAATTTTATAATTTTAGGTTCCAACTCCTTAAAAAACTTAAAGGTACTTGATTTAAAAGATTTCTCTTGATTTAATATATCATCTTTAATTATTTCCAGCAATTCTCTTTGTGTGGATGAAAATTTATGAACCAATAAACAAAAAATGAGCATACCTAATAAAATAGTGAAATTTTTAATATGTGTTGTATTACTTAATTGACCTAAACTAACAATAAACGCCAAAGGTAAAAATATCATTTTATTATTAACATCACTCAATAGCGTGTTTAGTTTTCCTAATGATTCTTGAATTCCTTTTTCAAAAACTTCTTTTAGCTTCCCAGGTTCTATTGAATTTATGTACGCACGATGATGAACTTGATATTCTTCATATATTTTTTGGATATTTTTAAAAATATTTGAAAATGTAATTTTTTTCTCTGATACAAAAACTGTTTCTAATGCATTAATTAGAAATAAAGAGTTAGCTCTTTTGTCAGTATCTTTTACAGTTTCATCGTATAGCTCATCAATTAAAGAAAAAAAGTTTGTATGTTCTTTTAAATTCTTTATATCTATGAAGAAATATTCACTACTGATAGTGAGCTTACGTTTATCAAAAACAATATAATTGGTATCTGAAAAGGAGATTTGATCCGTAACATCAACAGAAATATTATTAATGACTTTTTGTAGTTTATTAATTGCTTTATAATATTGAAAAAATTCATTAGTATCAAAATCTGAATCTCCTATATTTAGTTCATTAATAAAAAACTTTTCTATATTTAAATGAATACGATTATGTGCTAAAAAATCATTAGCAGTATTGTAAAAATTATAAGATGTTCTAGTTCTTAAATAACTACTGTTTAGCTCTAAAACCACTTCAATATTATTAGAAATTTCATCAAAGTTATCTTTTACTACACCATTTTCCTTATATTCCATAAGAATAGAATTCGAATTTAACCACTTGTACAGAGCAATCATTGTATCAGTAGTTTGTGTAGTTAAAGAAATAGTATTTGAATCTTCATCATAAGCTATATTACTAGAATCTGAAAATAACTGATATAAAAGTTTATCTCGTTTTATTTGTTCCATGACTATTTTAATTCATCTATAATTGACTGTTTCATATCTTCAGGCATTTCTATAATAATTTTATTATCATTATCTGTTAATTGTACTTTACCATTTTCATATAATGCTCTTTTAAAAGTTAAAGATAATCCTTGACCTATATATTTATATACTTGTAGACGATTCAATTGTGTCTTATCAATACTTTCGATAATAGTATTAAGTTGATAATCACCTTCTTGTGTAAATTCAAAAAAGTTAGTAGTTTCTTCTGGATTAATTAATGCAGAAATTGCCTCAATAGACACAGGTTCTCTATTACTTCTTTTATCTTCACAATAGTTATATACTTGACCTTCAATACGAGACACAGTATCACTTTCATAGCTATTGGCTGTAAAGTAATCTCTCAATGCACGAATAAAAGTCTTAGTCATATCTTTTGAAGTAGCTTTATCATCATCTGAACCAATAAATGCAACAAAATACTCAGAAATATTTTTAACGCCTTTCATAAAAGAAAGATATCGTCTTGCATCCGTAGTACTTTGATATATGCTCATATTAATAAATCCAGCCATTGCTATTTGGTCTGTATTTAGTTCATCAATCATCTTAATTGCCAATCTATCTTCGTCAACTGTGTATCCATCTTTATTGTTTAGTAAGACTGCCATAATAAATCTATCGTGTATCGTATAGTCGGCAAAAATAAGATAACCACCTGTTGAGGTAGGTTTTTTATTCATTTCATCTTTTAAGTGATTTGCTGCATCTTTGGAGAAAGTTAAAAATTTTTCATCTGTCTCTGCACCTGTATAATTATTGAGAAGAACTTCATACGTAGGTTTAGGGCTTTCTTTAAATTTGGCAAATTCTTTAGAAGTTCTTTTATGATAGGAAGCCGAAACAGCTTGGGCAAAATTTGTAATATCTACTGAAGCTACATTTAGTAATGTATCTCTAAGTTGTATAGTTCCTACTCGAGTAGTTTTTTCAATTTTGTGCATTACAATACGATGTAATAAAAATGGTTCATCAGATATAGAGTTTGGCATAAATTATCCCCTTATTATTAAATAAAATTATATCTAATATACTATAAAAACAAAACCCATCACACCAACTTCCCCATCAAACCCAAACTCTCCCCACTCATCTTAGAAAAAGCAAACCACTTCTTGCCCAAGTCTTTCAAAGAAGCACCTATATGATACACCTCTACATCATCAATAATCATAAACCTATCATGCGAAGCATCAAAGCGTTTGAGTGTTATGGGGTGGTACTGTGCGTTGTACTTTTTGGGGTCAAGTTTGAGCTGTTTGGAGATCGTTTTGGTGTAGATAGGCACTTGCACATCTTGGTTCTTAGCAAAAAGAGTGAGGACACTCTCGTCTATGTAGTTGTCTACAAGTTTTATGGAAATCTTTGCACTCTTTATGAGTTTGGCTACAAATACATACGCATCAAACACCTGACCATCATAGAAGATGCCTTGTGTAGCTACTAAAGACTTGTCTTTCATGGCATCGAAAATCTTAGAGAAATTCTCATCATGTTTTAGGAGCTTTGTCTCTAGCGTATCTAATTTTTGAAATACAGAAGCATGATTGAGTAAAAATCTTCTCATAGAGACAAAAGCCTCTATAATTTTTATACTTACATCAATAGCCACATCACTACGAAGCACCGCACTCAACATAGAGATACCCTGCTCTGTAAATACATAAGGCATATATCTTCTACCACCATGACTCTGTAAACTTGAGGTGCCAATTTGGAACCTCAAAATATCTTCATACTCTTCTTTATTTAGCTGAAATCTAAAACTACTAGGAAATCTTTTGATGTTTCTACTAACTGCCTTGTTAAGCTGTTTTGTTTCCACCTGATAAAGTGATGCCAAATCACTATCTAACATAACTTGCATACCACGAACTGTATAAATCTTATTTTGTAGATTTTGTGTGTTTATTACTACTTCATGCATATGACTATCCTCATTTTTGACAATCATAGCATCTATCTTTTTGTTTGAAGAAAAACATGTCATATTGACATGTTTTCATCATCACACTACTTCAAAATCTCCAAAAACCCTTCTCTATTACTATACCCTAGAAACTGCTGCACTATCTTCTCAGTTTTGGGGTCTACTATATACAGTGTAGGCGTCAAGGCTATCTCTTTAAACTGATTAGGGAAATTCTTTTTAGAGAAGTTTAGTTTAAGCGGGATGTATTTGGCTTTTATTTTTTTGTCTATGTCTGTTTTGGAGAGTAGCCTTTTTTCTAGTTTACGACACCATGGACAGTAGCTTGTACTCATAAATATAAGCAGTTCTTTTCCCTCTTTTTTAGCCTTAGAGAGTGCTACTTTGTAGTCAGTCTCATAGCCCATATGTTCTGCAAAGTTTTTATGGGTTAAGCCTGTTTTAGTTTGGGTGCTTCCTTTGTTGTCATCTTTGTACTGGTAGGCAAACTTTGAGAGCATCTCTTCTACTATGTCCATGAGGTCATCTTCTACATCATCGCTGGCAGCTATGAGATGAGAGTCTACATACGAAAGAGAAAATATGGCTCCTCCATCAGACTCACGTTTCATATACTCACCTAACTCTAGGTTAATCTTGTACCCCACAGTATCGCCTATGGAAACCTTGGAGATGAGAAAGGCAAGTACACGTGAGGGGTGGTTAGATGTGTCCACTTTTAACTCTTTTGATATACTCTTCATCTCTTCGAGTATATCGTCATTATGTATCTCCAATTCTGGTACAGACGAGACCAAAGGGTCATACTCTTTCACGCCTGTAAGTACATAAAAACTCTGAGCATACACAGTGCAACTCAACACTAGTGACCATAATAATTTTTTCATTTTAATCCTTGCTTACTTTATTTGCTCTATATGCCGTATATTTACGTTTAGGATTGTTTTCACCTCTATAATCCCAATCTCCAAATTTCTTACCTTGCTTTTCGTAGGTAAATCCAAAGAAAAGTGAAAGTACATTCCATATAAAAACAAACATTTTACCTATGATTCCAAATATTTTATCTATATACTTCATCATTTAAAACTCATCAATGCATAACCATCATTTTGATACCCAATGGTATCTATGAAGCTATTATCTGAAATA
>Ga0256840_1003224_pt1 | contig 13422 bp, 16 predicted proteins | sample 355202metaG_FD_185969 | JGI IMG/M metagenome (GOLD analysis project Ga0256840, IMG submission 185969) | Hydrothermal vent microbial communities from Mid Atlantic Ridge, Atlantic Ocean - 355-202 | ecosystem: Environmental > Aquatic > Marine > Hydrothermal vents | place: Atlantic Ocean: Mid...
ATCGAAGATATCCCAGGCGCAGCATGCGTGGCGGATGATCGTCGAGCTGACCGTCGGTATCGCTATCGGCGTTGGCATTGGATACGGGCTGGATGTGCTGTTTGGCACGATGCCGTGGTTTCTGGTGTCGTTTACATTGTTAGGGTTCGCGGCGGGGGTCAATGTGATGTTGAAGACTGCCAAAGAACTGCAAGAGGATAACCCGGCCGAAAAGACCGGTGTGGATGAGGGGAAGTGACATGGCAGTTGAAGAGCAAGCCGCAGGCCTGCAATTCCATCCGATGGATCAATTCATAGTGAAATCTCTGTTCGGAGGTGACGCAATCCACTGGTATACGCCAACAAATGTAACCCTGTGGATGGGACTTGCCGTTCTGGCTGTTGTCGGCCTGCTGGTTCTGGGAACCCGCAAGCGGGCAATCGTTCCCAACCGGACCCAGTCGGTTTCCGAACTGGCTTACGGTTTTGTCTATTCGATGATCGAGGACGTGACCGGTAAAGAGGGGCTGAAATATTTCCCCTATATCATGACGCTGTTCGTCTTTATCGTATTCTCGAATTTTCTCGGGATGCTTCCGATGAGCTTTGCGACAACATCGCATATTGCGGTGACAGTTGTTCTGGCGCTGATGGTCTTTATCTCGATTACCCTGCTCGGGTTCTACAAGCACGGTGCCAAATTCCTCGGGCTGTTCTGGGTTTCCAGCGCCCCGTTGCCGTTGCGTCCGATCCTGGCTGTTATCGAGGTCATTTCCTATTTTGTGCGCCCGGTCAGCCATTCTATCCGTCTTGCCGGCAACGTCATGGCGGGACATGCCGTGATCAAGGTGTTCGCCGCTTTTGCCGCCAACCTTCTGATTGCTCCGCTGGCTCTGTTCGGCATCGTCGCGATGTTCGGCATGGAGGTTCTGGTGTCCTTCATCCAGGCCTATGTTTTCACTATTCTGACTTGTGTTTATCTGAAGGATGCCCTGCATCCGTCGCACTAGTCAGCCCGACAATTCACTAATTACAAACCAAATTCCAACGTAAGGAGAATACACTATGGAAGGCGATATCGTAGAAATGGGTAAATTCATCGGTGCAGGTCTGGCCACAATCGGTCTGGGTGGCGCTGCTATCGGTGTGGGCTCGATCGTGGGCAACTTTCTGTCCGGCGCCCTGCGCAACCCTTCGGCTGCTGGCGGCCAGACAGCCATGCTGTTCATCGGCATCGCATTTGCCGAGGCTCTCGGGATTTTCTCGTTCCTCGTTGCGCTGCTGCTGATGTTCGCTGTTTAAGACCCCGAGAACCAATCCTTACGCTCGGGCTGCCCGGTCGATCAGGGCGGCCCGATGTAAACACCGGTTCCTAGGAGGACGACGACATGGCAACAGAAGCTACAGAAGCCGCTGGTAAAATGGCAGAGCACGGGGCACAGACTCCGGGGCTGCCGCAGCTGGACTTCAGCACCTTTCCCAACCAGATATTCTGGTTGCTGGTCACGCTGGTCGTGATCTACCTGATCCTGTCGCGGGTGGTCTTGCCGCGCGTCGGTTCGGTTCTGTCCGAACGCCAAGGGACGATTACGAATGATCTTGCGGCAGCCGAAGAGCTGAAGCAAAAGGCTGTAGAGGCCGAAAAAGCCTATAACAAGGCGCTGGCCGATGCACGGGCCGAGGCCCAGAAGATTGCAGCAGAAGCCAAGGCTGAAATCCAGGCAGAGCTGGATATCGCTATCGGCAAGGCGGATGCCGAAATCGCCGCCAAATCCGCCGAGGCGGAAACCGCGATCGCCGAGATCCGCAAGGGTTCCGTCGAGAATGTGAAAAAGGTGGCTGCCGATACCGCAAAAGAGATTGTGGCAACGATGGGCATCAAGGCGGACGCCAAATCGGTAACCGCTGCCGTTACGGCACGGATGAAAGGGTAGGGACATGAAAAAACTGACAGTTCTATTCGCCCTTACCGCATCACCGGTTTTTGCCGCGACAGGCCCTTTCTTCAGCATGAGGAATACCGACTTTGTCGTTGCCATCGCCTTTATCCTGTTTCTGGCGCTGCTGACCTATTTCAAGGTGCCTGGTATGATCGGCGGCTTGCTGGACAAGCGGGCCGAAGGTATCAAATCGGACCTGGAGGAAGCCAAGGCTCTGCGCGAGGAGGCACAGATGCTTCTTGCCTCTTACGAGCGCAAGCAAAAGGAAGTGCAGGAACAGGCCGACCGTATCGTCAAGGCTGCCAAGGCCGAATCCGAGATTGCGGCAGCACAGGCCAAGGAAGACCTGCAAGCCTCGATCGCGCGCCGTCTGGCGGCTGCGGACGAGCAGATCGCATCCGCACAGGCCGCGGCGGTGAGAGAAGTCCGCGACACTGCGGTCGAGGTTGCCGTGGCGGCAGCACAAGATGTGATTGCCAAGAAGCTGACAGCAGCGGATGGCAATGCGTTGATCGAGGGCGCGATCAAGGATGTGGCTGCCAAGCTGCATTGATTTGAAAGTGAGCGGCGGGGTGAACCCCGCCCTACGGCAGAATTCGGAAACCCGGCCTTTGTGGTCGGGTTTTTGCTTTCGGGAAACTTGCATCACCGCGATATTTCAACTACCTGTTTCTGGCTGCCCGTTATCGGGCGGTATGTTCTCAGGGCGGGGTGGAATTCCCCACCGGCGGTAAATCACAGATGTGAAAGCCCGCGAGCGCCCCCGCACAAGCGGGGGGTCAGCAGATCCGGCGAAATTCCGGAGCCGACGGTTAAAGTCCGGATGAAAGAGAGCGGGATTTGGGCTGTGCCGCTGTGCGCACCCGAAATGTCCTGTTTTGCCTTGGGTCTTGTGCGCAAAGGAAAGGGGACGACGCCATGACTCATACACTGACCACAGGCCGCAGCACGGCCATTACAGGGGCCGTCTGGATGATGGCGGCGGGCCTGTTGTTTGCTATCGACAATACACTGGTGCAGATGCTGACCATGCAGCAAGGGCAAGCGCCGGCTACGGTCGCTTTCTGGCAATATGCCATTGCCCTGATGTTCAGCATTCCGTGGGTGGTGATGCGCCTGCGCACGGGCGTGTTTTCCAAACGCTGGCCAATGCATATTTTCCGGGTGGCGCTGGCGGCTGCCGGTGTGCAGATGTGGGTTTCGGGGCTGGCCTATGTGCCTATCTGGCAGGCGATTGCGCTGATCATGACCTCGCCGTTCTTTGTCACCATCGGCGCGCGGCTGATGTTGGGCGAAAGCGTCGGCATGGAACGCTGGGCGGCAGTATTTGTCGGCTTCATCGGTGGGATGATCATCCTTTCGCCGTGGTCGGATGCCTTTAGCTTGGCCGCATTGCTGCCCGTGGGCGCGTCGTTCCTGTGGGCGATGTCATCGCTTGTCACCAAGGTTCTGACCCGCACGGAAACGCCTGACTCGCTGACTCTGTATCTGCTGATCCTGCTAACCCCGATCAACGCGGTGCTGGCGGTGAAAAGCGGCTTTATCCTTACCACCACGGATTCCATGTGGCTGATCGTGGCTACAGGGGTGCTGACAGCGGCGGCCAACTACACCCTTGTCAAAGCCTACAGCGTCGCCGATGCCGCCTATCTGCAACCGTTCGACAATGTTAAACTGCCGTTCAATGTGCTGCTGGGCTGGGCTGTCTTCGGCTTCCTGCCGGCAGGCGCAATGTGGATCGGCACCTTCCTGATTGTCGGCGCGTCGCTCTATTTGCTGGGCCGCGAAGCCAGGGGGTAACCTTTCCCCCCTTCTTCTTGCCCTAAATACCTGCGCCGCAGGCATTCTACCCGCGCGTCTGTTCCTGTTGCAGGCGCAGGCGCGCGACGGCTTCGTTATGGTCGGCCTTTTGCTGATCGCTTAAGGCGGCGCCAACGTAATCCAGATGCGCCTCGATCGCGGCGCGGGCACCGGACGGATCGCGGGCCAGCAGGGCGGTGTTGATGGCGCGGTGCTGGTCCAGCAGGGCGCTGCGGGTGGTGCGCTGTTTGAACATCACCTTGCGGTTATAGAACACCCCTTCGCGCAGAAGATCGAACATCGAGCGCATCATATGTAGCATGATCACGTTGTGGCTGGCCTCGACTATTGCCAGATGGAATTCGGCGTCCAATGCCGCCTCTTCTGCCGGATTGCGTTTGGGGTGGGCGGCTTCCATTTTCAGGAAAATCGCATTGATCACCTGCAAATCGGTGTCCGACCCAAGGCGCGCGGCGCGCTCGCCGGCCAGCCCTTCCATATCGCGGCGAAAATCGAGGTAGTCGAATACCGCTTCGTCATGGGTGGCGAACAGTCGGGATAGCGCCGGGGGGAAGGTGCTGCCCAAAGCGTCTGATACGAAAATACCCGCGCCCGCACGGCTTTCCAGCAACCCGCGGGATTGCAATTCGGCCACCGCTTCGCGCAGGGACGGGCGCGAAACGCCCATCTTGTCGCTTAGTTCACGTTCAGACGGCAGGCGTTCACCGGGACGCAGGATACCGCGCAGGATCAATTGTTCGATCTGGCGCACCACGGATTGTGACAGCTTTTCGGACTGGACGGGTTGAAACGGCATAGGGCATCCTTTGAGAACTGGTTAAAACATATGACCACTGAACGGTGGGGACAATACGAAAAGGCCAGACGCGAGGGTCTGGCCTTTGGGATATTTGCAAGGTGTGCTGTTTAGCGAACCGGTCGGATTACAATTTCAACACGGCGGTTCAACTGGCGGCCTTCGGGCGTCAGGTTTGTTGCGATCGGCTCGTCCTCGCCACGACCGTAGGAACGCACACGCGATGGTGTCACACCCGAGTTGACCAGCACAGAGGCAACGGCGCTGGCGCGGCGTGCCGAAAGGTTCTGGTTATAGGAGGCCGCACCGGTGTTGTCGGTGTGGCCGATAACATCAACCGTGGTGTTCGGGTATTTCCGCAGGTTTGCGGCCAGTTTGCCAAGATCGCTGCGCAGATCGGGGCGCACATAGGTGCTGTCGATGTCGAACAGGATGTCCTGTGGCATGGTCACGATCAAACGGTCGCCAGCGTTTACGATTTTCACATCGTCGCTCATGGAACCGCGCAGTTCTTCGGCCTGTTTGTCCAGCTCGTTGCCGATGATGGCACCTACGCCGGCACCGATTGCGGCCCCGACAACCGCGTTTTTAACGCGGTCATTGCCGCTTTCGCGGGTGGCGCCCAACAGGGCACCCAGACCGGCACCAATCAACGCACCGTTCTGGGCGCGTGTGTTGCCGTTTGCCGGTTCGGGACCGGGATCCATACAGCCGGCCAGGGCAAAGCTGCCCGCGGCCAGTAGAATTACAGGTGTTTTGAATTTCATGGTCTCTGCCTCACTCAATATTGCCGTTCTTTGACGGGTCACACATACTATATTGGGCGTTGTTATCGAATATCAACCACCAGCAATAGGCCAGAAACCGCCAAATCAGGCAGATTCCGATCGAATCCCTTCCCATGCCAGCATCGCCCGTTTCACCGGTATGCCCCAGTGATACCCGCCCAAACCACCGGATTTGCGCAAGGCGCGGTGGCAGGGGATCAGCCAACTGACAGGATTGCGGCCCACCGCTGTTCCGACTGCACGCGCGGCACGCGGGGCGCCAACGCAGCTGGCGATTTCGGAATAGGTGGTGACGTGGCCGGACGGGATGGTCAGCAAGGCTTCCCAGACCTTGATCTGGAACGGGGCGCCGATCAGGTGCAGGTTGGCCTGCCCCGATTGCCCGAAGGCGGCCTTGACCCAGTCTGCCAGCGGGGCCGCATCCAGAATAAACGTGGCCTTGGGCCAGCGTGATTGCATATCCGCCATCGCCGCATCGCGCCCTGTTTCGGCGGCAAAGGCCAACCCGCACAGCCCCTTGTCGGTGCCCATCACCAATGCTTCGCCAAAGGGGCTGTCGAACCAGCCATAGCGGATGGTCAACCCGTCGCCCTTGCGGGCGAACTCGCCCGGGCTCATTGCCTCCCAGCGCAGGAACAGATCGTGCAGGCGGCTGCTGCCGGACAGGCCGACGGTATCGGCGGTTTGCAGGGTGGTGAAGCGGTTGTGCAGCAGGGTTTTGGCATAGCCCAGCGTCAGATACTGTTGCAGCCGTTTGGGCGAGGTGCCGACCCAGCGGGAAAAGACACGCTGGAAATGGGCGGGGCTCATCTGTAATTCGCCCGCCAACTGTTCCAGCGACAGGTTGCGCCCGCCGGCGGCATCAATGGTTTCAATCGCGCGTTTGATCACGCCGTAATGGTAATCGTTATCCATGATGCAAAGATGGCGCATTGCGCAGCCCGGGTCGATCCGTTTCTTGCGCATCTTCTAAACAGAGGGCATACCGTCGCCATGGCAAAACAGATGAAATACCAGACCATTAAAGAAGTGTTCCGCCGGTTCCATGAGTTGGAGCCGGAACCCAAGGGCGAATTGCATCACACCAACGCCTATACGCTGACCGTTGCGGTGGCCCTTTCGGCGCAGGCAACGGACGCGGGCGTGAACAAGGCCACGCGCGATTTGTTCAAAATTGCGGACACGCCGCAAAAGATGCTGGCGCTGGGGCTGGATGGTCTGACCGAACATATCAAAACCATCGGGCTGTTTCGGCAAAAGGCCAAGAACGTCATCAAGATGAGCCAGCTACTTGTTGATGAATTTGACGGCGAGGTGCCCAGTTCACGCGCTGCATTGATCAGCCTGCCGGGCGTGGGCCGCAAAACCGCCAATGTGGTTTTGAACATGTGGTTCCATATGCCAGCACAGGCGGTGGACACCCATATTTTCCGGCTTGGCAACCGCACCGGCATTGCGCCCGGAAAAGATGTGGATGCGGTGGAACGCGCTATTGAAGACAACATCCCCGCCGAGTATCAGCTACACGCGCATCACTGGCTGATCCTGCATGGCCGCTATGTGTGCAAGGCGCGCAAACCTGTCTGTGCCAACTGTATAATTCGTGATCTCTGCCCCTTTGAGGAAAAGACCCTATGACCAAGAAATACCAGATTGTCGGCATCGGTAACGCGATGGTGGATGTGCTTGCCCATGCCGAGGACAGTTTTCTGTCCGACAATGGCATCGAAAAAGGGATCATGCAGTTGATCGACATGGACCGCGCGGTCGAGCTGTATGGCAAGATCGGCCCCGCGACCGAGATTTCCGGCGGTTCAGCCGCCAACACCATCGCCGGTGCCGCCCATCTGGGTGCGCGCACGGCCTATGTCGGCAAGGTCAAGGATGATCAATTGGGCGCGATTTTTGCCCATGATCTGCGCTCGCAAGGGGTGGATTATGAAACCACATTTGCGGCCAAGGACGCTGCACAGGAAACGGGCCGTTGCATTGTGATCGTGTCCCCCTGTGGCGAGCGGTCGATGAACACCTATCTGGGTGTGACCGAATTTCTGGAACCATCCGATATTGATGAAACCCAAATGGCCCAGGCGGAATGGATTTATCTGGAAGGATACCGGTTTGACGGGCCGGACAGCCACGAGGCATTCGCCAAGGCGAACAAGGCCTGCAAGGCGGCGGGTGGCAAGGTGTCTTTGACGCTATCCGATCCGTTCTGTGTCGAGCGCCATCGTGATGCGTTCCGCGAGATGATCAAGTCGGACGTGGATTTGTTGTTCTGCAACCGCGCCGAAATGCTGTCGATGTACCAGACCGAGGATTTTGACGCCGCACTGGATCAGGCCGCCGCCGAGGTGGAGATCGTCGCCTGCACCGATTCCGATCAGGGCGCGTATATCCTGTCCGGCGGACAACGCTGGCACGCGCCGGCCATTCCGACCGATATTGTAGATGCTACCGGCGCGGGGGACCTGTTTGCGGGGGCATTCCTGTGGGGTCTGGTGAACAGCCATGATCTTGAGGCGTGCGGCAACATGGGCTGCATCGCGGCCTCCGAGGTGATCAGCCATATCGGCGCACGCTCTGAAGCGGATTTGACCGAGGTGTTCAAGGCCAAGGGGCTGATTTCCTAACCCTTTGGTCCCAGCTTTGCGTGCACTTCGTCCAGATCGATTTCGCCGGTCGGCATTTTGTTGTTCGGGTCATGCACATCGTATTTGAACAGGTTGAAATCGCGTTTGTAGATTTCATAGACCAGATGCAACGACAGATCGTCGAAATAATCGGCAATCGGGTGGGCGCGTTTGGGGCCGTGGCCTTCGGATTCGTTAAACCGCGGAATTTCGGTCAGGTTGACAGGGTGACGGGTTTCGATGGAATCCAGCACTTTTTGCATCCCGTCGTTGAAGGTTTCGACAGGGAAGATATGGTCATACCGCCCGCCGTTCATGATAAAGGTCGAGACATGGCCCGACATGGCCGACCAGTGGATGTCGGGGTCCATCGGGCGGCGCCAGCGGATGGTGTCGCGGGCAAACAGCAGGAAACGGCGGAATGATTTGATCTGGTCAAATTCAAACCCCGTTTCCGGATCCCCCACTTCGATCCCGTATTTCTGGATCAGCAGCGGCACCAGTTTGCCGCGATAGCGTTTGCCGTTGCGCTGGATACCGCAGATTTTGTCAAAGAACGAACTGAGGATGCGCCCGTAAGGATTGCGCACGCAGGTAAAGGCGGGTGATTTGTGGTTTGTCACATTTGCCTCGATCACCGGCTGGCTGTCCTCGATCCCCCATTTGTGGATTTTGCTTTTGGCGTCATGGATATCGCCGTCAAAGAATTCCCCGTGGTCCGAATAATACATAATTTGCCCGATGGTCGAGCAGGCACATTTGGGGACGACACGATAAACGACGCTTTCGCTTTCTGTCATCCAGACTCCGGGAAAACCCATAGTATTCACTCGCCTTTAATAATTTGTCGCGCCGCATGATGTGGCCCAAGGACAATTGCGCCTAAAAAAGCAAATAAACGCTGTATATTCAACGCCCATTCGCGTTATTTAGGGACGATAAGCGGTTTTTCGGGGTTGCGGTTCAACAAATGGCAAAAATTGCCTTTATTCTTTTATGTCACAAAGACCCGGATGCGATCATAAAGCAGGCCGAACGGTTAACTGCGGCCGGCGATTTTATGGCGATCCACTTTGATGCGCGTGCGAATCCGGCCAGTTTTGAAATGATCAAGGATGCGTTGGGCGACAACCCGAATGTGACCTTTGCCAGGAAACGGATCAAATGCGGTTGGGGGGCCTGGTCGCTGGTGCAGGCCACGTTGAACGCGGTCGAAGCGGCGGTCGATGCCTTTCCGCGCGCCACGCATTTTTACATGCTGTCGGGGGATTGTATGCCGATCAAATCGGCCAGCTATGTGCATGATTTTCTGGACAGTGACGATGTGGATTACATCGAAAGTTTCGATTTTTTCGAAAGCGACTGGATCAAAACGGGCTGGAAAGAAGAGCGCCTGATCTATCGCCACTTCTTTAACGAGCGCACCCAGCCCAAGCGGTTTTACGGATCTTTCAAATTACAGCAAAAGTTGGGCCTGACCCGCGAAATTCCCGCCGATTTGCAAATTATGATCGGCAGCCAGTGGTGGTGCCTGCGCCGCCGCACGGTTGAATGGATTCTGGATTTCACCCGCAAGCGCAAGGATGTGATGCGGTTTTTCCGCACCACATGGATTCCGGATGAAACCTTTTTCCAGACCCTTGTGCGCCATCTGGTGCCTGAAAACGAGATCAAATCGCGCACCCTGACGTTTCTGGTGTTTTCCGATTACGGCATGCCGGCAACGTTTTATAACGACCATTATGATTTGTTGCTGGGCCAGAATTTCCTGTTTGCGCGTAAAATCAGCCCCGAGGCGCATGAGCTGAAACGCAAGCTGGGGGACCTTTATGCCAGCGAAAAGCAGGATTTCCAGATATCGAACGAAGGCCAGCGGCTGTATAAATTCCTGACCAACCGTGGCCGCGTGGGTCGCCGGTTCGCCCCGCGTTTCTGGGAGGCAGAAAGCACAATCGGTCGCGACCGCGAGCTGTTGATCGTGTTGTGCAAGAAATGGCATGTGGCCAAGCGGCTGGTGGAAACGGTGCGGCAGGTTACGGATTTGCCTGTGCTTGAATATCTGTTTGACGAAGAAGCCACCGCATTGCCCGATCTGGGGGGCATCCAGTCGACGCTGGCCAAACGCACCCGTCACCGTCGGGCACTGACACGGATGCTGTTTGATTATTACAACACCAACCGGATGCTGATCTGTCTGGACCCCAACAACGTCGATCTATTGAAGGATTTTCAGGCGGGTGGCTCGAATATCAGGTTGCTGGAAATCGAGTGTGATTTCAGCGATGACTATCTGATCGGCCATGCCAGACGGGTCGGGCTGGCGGGCGAGAAAACCCCGCCCGAAACCATTGCCCGATTGCTGCCAACCATCCGTCAGGATGTGGTTTACGAAAGCGAACAGATCCGCGAGGCGGGGTTCGATCACCATTCCCTGATCCGCGAGAGGAATTCCGTCGAGGAAAACACCCCGCCTATTGCAGGGTTCCTTGACATAACAGATGATAAGGCGCGACAGATCGCAGAAACCAACCACCTGTTCACCGACTAAGGATTGCCCGATGCCCTATGCCTATGACGACCAGAATGTTTTTGCCAAAATCCTGCGCGGGGAAATTCCCTGCGGCAAGGTGATGGAAACCGAACACACGCTGGCCTTTCATGACATCAGCGAGCAGGCGCCGCATCATGTGCTGGTTATTCCCAAAGGCCCTTATGTCTGTTTTGACCAGTTCGCCACCGAGGCTTCGGATGCCGAGATCGTTGATTACACCCGCACGATTGGCGCGGTGTGCAAGCAGTTGGGCATCGAGCCGGGCGAGGGGGGCGACGGTTATCGCCTGATTGCCAATGCGGGGCGTGACGCGGTGCAGGAAGTGCCACATCTGCATGTGCATATTCTGGGTGGCCGTCCTTTGGGGCGGATGTTGCAACCCGCTTAGGGCCGGGGCCTATCTGACGGGCCTGTGCATCTGATTTTGATCAGTAGAACGGCCACGGTAAACAGCAAAACCGCAAGGAAGTTGAATTTATAGGCCGGTGGCAGCACCGTCAGAACCATGGGGATGGATTCAATAAACAACACAGCCACCACCCAGGGGCATTTTTCCTGCGTGCGGGCGTGTTTGATCACCAATATCAGCGGTAGCAACAGCAAGGTGTAATCATACAAGACGATGTAGGGGCTGGTGAAAAACGCGGCCAGTCCGGCGACCACCCAGAACCTGTCGTCTTTGGCATCCCGAAACGCATAGGCCCCCAGCCCGCAGAGTGCCGCCAGCAGGGCGAAATGCAAGATCCACCTTATTGCGGCCGGAATCCCGAACGGGGCCAGTGCCACAAAAAGGGACGATCTATATGGGTTCTCGAGCTGCATGGCCAACAGATTGTCCGAGGCGGATTTGAGCAGCGAGAGAAACTGCAACCATATATCGCTGCCATAAAACAGGCTGGTAGACAGGATCGTAACGGCGGCAATAATGATTGACGGCAGTATCGATTTGGGCAGGGTTTTGAGGAAATACAAAAACAGGATCACCCCGCCGACATGGGGTTTCGCCGCAACCAACGTCAGGGCAATCAGCGCTAAAACAGGATGGCGTTTTGACAGGTGATACCCCAGCAGTAAAAAGACCAGAAAGAATACCGTGGGGTGGCCAAAAGCGATGGGGATCAGCAAAGGAAAGGCCGACAGGATTATGATCTCGCGGAACTTCTCGCGAAAAAGGGAATGGACCGTCAGGTAATAGGCCGCCAAACCGATAAAGTTGAACACCAGATAGGAAACGGGGGCTTTGAACAGGGCCAGCGCCTGACTGTAGGGCAGCAGAATTGGCGGATAGAACCACGGAAAGGCGCCAGCTGTGCCGTAGGTCGGTTCGAACTGGGCAACAAAACTGTCCCAGTCAAACGCCAGTTGCGCCTGTCCGTTGTTGGCCAGCACCCCTGCCAGATGGAATGTGTGGAAATCGAAGATGCCATAGGTTTCCCATCTGGCGAATTTCAGGATCACAAATACAAACGGCAGCGCAGCAAGGATCCAGAACAGGGTTTTGCTGAAATAAGCCGAGCTGTTTTCGGAACGGGGCATCATCGCCTTTTCGTAACAGGAATAATAGAATGCGTTCACTACTGTTATCGCGGGCCGGTTGTGAAGGCAACGGGTGCTGAATTTCGCAATGATGCCAGATATTCAAAGGCCCTGAATTTGCACAGCTTGGGCAAAGTCAATTACATTTCTTCAAGGCAGTATAAAAGACGTGATTGATGCCTTGTCCATGCGTCACGGATCGTTATCATGGCGCCAACAAATTGACGAATGGAGCGACCATGACCACCGAAGCCCCCGAAACCGTAATTGTCGACAAATTCCGCATTTCCTGCGATGGTGGCGGTGCGAATGGTCACCCGCGGGTCTGGCTGCAAATCCCCGACGGGCAGGGCTGGGTCGAATGCCCCTATTGCGATACGAAATACATTCACAGCGATTTTGCGAAAAAAGAGCATTAGGTCTACGCCATAGTGCTGCTATAGCGTTTCCAGTTTACTTTGAAGCAGGCGTATCGCTTTTTGCGTTCAAGCCAAAGGCTTGAGGCAGCGAAAAGCGATTCATCATAAACTGGAAATGCTCTAACTTAGCGGTATTTCGACGAGGCCGCACATTAGTTTTGCATCAACATCTCCGGCACTGTTGACAATGAACTGCCGGATTTTGTGGCCGGACCACGCGCTGATTTTCTGCCGGTCGTTTGTATATCCATGGCCGACAACAGTTCCCGTTTCCGGGTCCACCGAGGTATAGAAAACCACAGCCTGCAAGCCGTTGCTACAGGTCAGATTGGCTTGCCCGGCACCGAAAAAATTCCGACGCATCCATGTTCCCTTGCACTTGTAACCTGCATTTGTCGTGCCGGACAGGGTCCCGCTTTCCCCCCATCCGAAAGCTCGGCCGGTGAAATAGACGCCGGTCTCGCCAACGCAGGCAACAAGCGGGGTGCAGGAGTTTTCCTGACCGGGTTTCAAAATGCAATCCATGTCGACCTTGGGCTGCGAATTTACCGCCAAGGGCGTAAATATGATTGCGGCGGCTGTGGCGATGGACGATAGTGCACGTTTGTATGGCATGATGAAAGATTGCAGGGAAGGACCAAGATGGTCAACTCGAATTTTGGCAAAGGCTGCCATCTACACCTGATCGACGGCTCGGCCTTTATTTTCCGTGCCTATCACGCATTGCCCCCGCTGACGCGCAAATCCGACGGCTTGCCGATCGGGGCGGTCGCGGGGTTTTGCAACATGTTGTATAAACAGGTCGAGGCCAACAAGGGGCCGGACGCCCCGACCCATGTTGCGGTTATTTTTGACTATTCCGGCAAGACATTCCGCAACGAAATCTACGATAAATACAAGGCCAACCGCCCGCCTCCGCCCGAAGACCTGCGCCCGCAATTTCCCCTGACCCGCGACGC
>Ga0256840_1003225_pt1 | contig 13422 bp, 9 predicted proteins | sample 355202metaG_FD_185969 | JGI IMG/M metagenome (GOLD analysis project Ga0256840, IMG submission 185969) | Hydrothermal vent microbial communities from Mid Atlantic Ridge, Atlantic Ocean - 355-202 | ecosystem: Environmental > Aquatic > Marine > Hydrothermal vents | place: Atlantic Ocean: Mid...
AAATATCAGGCGGTAATCAGAGATGCTTCCGGTAATGTTCTTTCAAACAAGAATGTAGGAATTGAAGTAAGCATATTACAGGGAAATGAAACAGGGACTCCTGTTTATACCGAAACTTGGAACCTTACAACTAATCAATTCGGTTTAATAACTTTGAATGTAGGAGAAGGAACAACAAATGATGTTTTTGCTTCTGTTGATTGGGGTAATGACTTATACTTCATAAAAATTGCCGTTGACGAAAACGGCGGAACAAACTATACTGATATGGGAACAAGCCGGCTCTTATCAGTCCCTTACGCATTATACGCAAATCAAAGTGCTAACGGGACAAGTCAGTGGATAAACAACGGTTCCTCTATTTTTTATAACAGCGGAAATGTAGGAGTAGGAACCTCCGCACCTTCAGGTAAGCTTGTTATTCAAGCTGATGACGGAGCTGCACCGGATTCGGCTCTGTTTGAAATAAAGGATAAATTCGGGAAAACTATAATGAAAGTTACATCCGAGGGTGTCAGAATATATGTAAAAGACGGAACTAAAGGTACATCGGGAGGTTTTGCCGTAGGAAGATATCCGTTAGCAAAGGGTTTGCCCGATACGACATATTTTCTTGTAACCCCTGACAGCACAAGAGTTTATACTTCAGGCGGAGCAAAAGGTGTAGCAGGCGGCTTTGCCGTAGGAAGATACTCTTTGGCAAAAGGAACTGCAGCCGAAAAATATTTCTATACGGGAATTGACAGTACCAGAATTTATATAAACGAAAGTGTAAAAGGAGCCGCAGGAGGTTTCGCTGTCGGAAGATATTCTACTGCAAAAGCAGGCGGAACAGACTATTTCAGAATAAATGCTTCGTTGATACCTGATACCGTTAACCCGAGTGAAGCAAGAATTCTTTGGTACCCTCTGAAAGAAGCCTTTTTAACAGGAAGAGTTTTGATAGAATCGCCTGACAGTGTAGGTCTCAACTCTATGGCTACAGGTTTTGAATCTAAAGCAATAGGAAATTATTCACAGGCGATGGGATATAAGGTTGTTTCATCCGGATTAAATTCTACGGCTATCGGTTATAAATCAAGAGCAAACGGTTCTAATTCATATGCTTTCGGTTCAGAGGTTTTAGCAAACGATTCAAACTCATTTGTTTTCGGAAATAAATCTGCCGCTCTCGGCAAAGGCTCATTTGTTTTCGGGTCACAAGATACTGCAATAGGAAGAGGTTCTATGGCTCTCGGATTTCAAACTTTGGCGAAAGGTGTGGCTTCTTTTACTATGGGAGCCTTCACAACGGCTTTTGATACCTTAGATATTGCTATGGGATACAATACTGTTGCAAGCGGCGGAGGGTCAACGGCAATGGGGTGGTATTCTCGAGCTAAAGGAGGTGCGTCCCTGGCAATGGGAGATTCTACAATTGCAGAAGGCGAAGCTGCTCTTGCAATGGGTTCTCATACTTTAGCTTCCGGAATGTCCTCTACAGCAATGGGAATAGGATCCGTAGCAAGCGGAGATAATTCTACCGCAATGGGAGACTCAACTCTGGCAAGCGGATTTGCATCTACTGCTATGGGTTATCAGACAGAAGCTGCCGGTCTTAATTCTATAGCTATGGGAAACAATACTGTTGCATGGGGGGAGTCATCTTTAGCTATGGGCTCAGAAAGTCATGCAAACGGTCTGTTTTCTGTTGCAATAGGTCATAATACATTAGCTGATGCAGACGCTTCAATTGCATTCGGAGATAATACAACAGCTTCCGGTGCTGCGTCATGGGCTGCAGGATCCAATACTATTGCATCAGGAGACGGTTCAATAGCATTCGGCTATAATACACAAGCCGCTTCAGGAGGTTGTTTCGTGATTGGAGCATATAACGAACCTTACCCGGTAACTAACTCTTATAATCCTGAAAGTTATTTATTTGTTATAGGAAACGGAACCCCTGCAATACCTCCGTTGCCTGAAACCAGACGCAATGCAGTTACTGTTTTAAAAAACGGTAATTTCGGAATTAATACAAACGTTCCGGATAAAATTTTTACAGTTGAAGGAGATGCACGTGTAACCGGAGATATTTTTTACGGAGCAATCGGCGGCGGCGGTATTTATACAAAACCTGATTTTGTTTTTAGTAATGAGTATAAAAAAAATATTAAAATTGAAGAAATAGAAGAATTTATAAACAAAAATAAACATTTACCGTGGCTGACTCCCGCAAAAGACGAAAAAGAGGGTGTTAATATGACACGTATGAGTTTCGAGACATTGGAAGCTGTTGAAAATCAGCAATTACAAATTATAGAATTAAATAAACAACTACGGGAAAAGGATGATATAATTAATGAGTTGGAAAATAAAATTAAACTGATGAGTAAAAAAATAGAGCTTATAGAACAGTATTTAGATAATGATAAAAAATAATCCGATTTTTTAAACGGTTTAAAATTCGTCATTTTTTCGTATAAATTTGGCGAATTTTTAATGTTTATATTATTATTGAAATACTATACTGAATAAATTTAGCACACATAAAATGACTGTTGCACTTACAATAATTTTATAAAAAGCAATAATTAAACATACGGGTGTTTTGGTTTAACCTTTTAAAACTTTGAAAATAAGCATATGAAAATAAGAAAACCCTGTGTTTCCGGAAAATTTTATCCGTCAGATAAAACAGAACTCCGAAACCTTATAAGCAGAATACGGGAAGCAGAAATTGATTTGATAAAACTGAATTTAGCAAAAAATAAAATACTTGGCGGAATAGTCCCTCACGCAGGCTATATTTACTCGGCATATCAAGCCGTACATTTTTTTGAAATACTGAAAGCGTCACAGCAAAAATTTGATACTTTTATTATTCTGAATCCGAATCATTCCGGTTACGGAAAAGAAATAAGTCTTGACCCGAATGATGCATGGGAAACTCCGTCAGGAATCAGCAAAACAGATACAGAATTGAGTAAATTACTGGAACTGCCTTATTCGGAAGAAGCTCATAAATACGAACATTCCGGCGAAGTTATACTTCCGTTGCTCCGATATTTTGCAGATTATGATTTTAAAATTGTACCGATAACAATATCGATACAGAATCATTATAATGCACAACTTGTTGCCGAAAAATTGAAGACTGCGTCATTAAAACTCAATCGCAAAATATGTGTTATAGCCTCAACAGATTTTTCACATTACCTAAGCCCTGAAGAAGGAAAAGTTAAAGACGGGAAGGCAATAAACGAAATATTAAAAATGAACCCTGAAAACTTGATAAAAACCGTAACAGAAAATAAAATAAGTATGTGCGGATACGGACCCGTTGCAACATTACTCGAATATGCAAATTCCGTTTCCGATTCGGCAAAAACAGAACTGCTTAAATACGGAAATTCGGGAGAAATATATCCTTCTTCTAAAGTTGTCGATTACGCATCTTTTTTAGTATATGAATAAAAATTTTCACATTTCAGACTTATGCAAAAACTGAACCTTCCGGAAGCGGAATTAAAAATTATAAAAGAAGCAGACAAGCAAAAAGTTTTTGACATTATAAGAAAAAAATATGTTGTTCTTACGCCTGAAGAATACGTGCGTCAGCAATTTATCCGCTACCTGATAAATGAAAAAAAATACCCGAAAGGCTTAATTTCCGTTGAAAAGCAACTGAAAGTTTATGATACTGAAAAACGAGCGGACATTGTTCTGTTCAATACATCTGCAAAACCTGTTGTCATTGCAGAACTCAAAGCTCCTTCAGTAAATATTACCCAAAAGGCATTCGACCAGGCAGCACGCTATAATATGAATTTTAAAGCTGATTATCTCATTGTTACAAACGGACTTAAGCATTATTGCTGTAAGCTGGATTATGAAAATAATACTTACAGTTTCTTAAAGGAAATTCCGAACTATGAGAATCTGTAAAGTTTAAGCTTTATAGCATTAAAATTTACTTCTTTTATGCTTTTAAAAACATTTTTTCCTGATATATATCATATATAAACATCCGGATAATATAAACTTTTGCAACATAAAATTTAATAAAATGAACTTATCGCATATTGAACACATCGGAATAGCCGTAAATAACATTGAAGAGGCAAAAACTTTTTTTGAAAACGTTCTCGGACTTAAATGCTATGCTGTTGAAGAAGTAAAAGATCAAAAAGTTAAAACGGCATTTTTCAAAATCGGAGATGCAAAAATTGAACTGCTTGAAGCGACTTCAGATGACAGCCCTATAGCAAAATTTATAGCAAAAAAAGGACAGGGTATACATCATATAGCTTTTGCTGCCGAGGATGTGAATAAATCATTGAAAGAAGCCGAAGAAAAAGGCATTCAGCTTATTGACAAGCAGGCAAGGAAAGGTGCAGAAGGATTAAGTATAGGATTTTTGCATCCTAAATCAACTTTCGGAGTTTTAACCGAATTGTGCGGAAAATAAATAAAATTACTTTCAGCTTTTTAAACTTTAAACTTTTAACTAAATATGTCTCGTCAGGAAGAAATACAAAAACTTATTAACTTACGTGAAGAAGCTCGCCTCGGAGGAGGAGAGAAACGTATTGAAAAACAACATTCGCAAGGCAAATACACGGCACGTGAACGCATTGAAATGATACTGGATGAAGGGAGTTTTGAAGAATTTGATATGTTTGTAAAGCATCGCTCTCATAATTTCGGTCTCGAAAAACAACAATTTCTCGGAGACGGTGTCGTAACCGGGCACGGAACAATTGACGGCAGAATAGTCTACATATTTGCTCAGGATTTTACCGTTTTCGGAGGTTCACTGTCTGAAACTTATGCCAAGAAAATTTGCAAACTTATGGACCAGGCAATGCTGGTCGGGGCTCCGGTTATAGGTATTAACGACAGCGGAGGTGCACGTATTCAGGAAGGAGTAATGAGCCTTGCAGGTTATGCCGAAATTTTTCAGCGAAATATCTTAGCTTCAGGTGTAATACCGCAAATATCTGCCGTTTTCGGACCATGTGCCGGCGGTGCCGTATATTCTCCGGCTCTTACAGACGTCGTAATTATGAGTGATAAAACAAGCTATATGTTTGTAACCGGTCCTAAGGTTACAAAAACCGTTACCGGAGAAGATATTACAACCGAAGATTTAGGCGGAGCAACGGTTCATGCTACAAAATCAGGCGTGGCACATTTCAGAGCCGATGATGAAGATGAAGGTATTATGCTGATAAGAAAAGTTTTGGAATATTTGCCCCAAAACAATCTTGAAGATCCTATACAAACTGAGTGTAAAGACCCTGTTGACAGAAAAGATGATATTTTGAACGAAATAATTCCTGAAAATCCAAACCAGCCTTATGATGTAAAGGATATTATTTATACAATTGTTGATGACGGCGAATTTCTTGAGTTTCACAGACATTATGCTAAAAATATAGTTGTAGGATTTGTCAAGTTTGACGGCAGACCTGTAGGAGTAGTTGCTAATCAGCCTAATTTTTTAGCCGGTGTTTTGGATATTGAAGCATCAAGAAAAGCAGCCCGGTTTGTTCGTTTATGCGACAGCTTTAATGTGCCCCTTTTAACATTGGTTGATGTTCCCGGATTTTTGCCCGGAAGTGCACAGGAATACGGAGGAATTATTACACACGGTGCAAAGTTACTTTTTGCATACGGAGAAGCAACGGTTCCGAAAGTAACCGTAACCCTGAGAAAATCTTACGGAGGTGCTCACGACGTAATGAGTTGTAAACAGTTAAGAGGAGATATTAACTATGCTTGGCCCTCTGCCGAAATTGCCGTAATGGGAGCAAGCGGTGCCGTTGAAATTCTGGAAGGGAAGAATATTAAAAATATTGAAAAAGAAGAAGACAGAATAAAATATATTTCAGAAAAAGAAGAAGAATACAAAAAGAAGTTTGCAAATCCTTATGAAGCAGCAAAGTACGGATTTATAGATGATATTATCGAACCTCGAAATACAAGATTCAGGATAATAAGAGCATTTAAAACACTTGAAAATAAAAAACTTATTAATCCGCCTAAAAAACATTCTAATATACCTTTATAAAAAAAATACTATGGATTCATCAGCTTTTACTATTGCAGTAGTAGGGTATACCATTGTTTTTGCAGCTCTTGTCATTTTGTGGCTGATTTTTGCAAATTTACCTAAATTATTAACACTCCATTTGAAATTTAAAAAAAAGCAAAACGGTCATAATTGTGAAAAAATAGGGGAATTTATAACAGGGCAGGAAAATGCAGCTATTGCAGCAGCAATTCATTTGTATTTCAGTCAGTTGCATGATGATGAAAGTGCCTTAATGACAATTAAAAAAGTAAAGAAAGATTATACTCCCTGGAGTTCTAAAATTTATACCGTCAACGCATTCAGAAGAAATAATTTATAAAAAATGAAAAAATTCAAATTTAAAGTAAGAGGAAATAAATACGAAGCTGTAGTTAACAGTTTCGAAAATAATGTTATTGACATTGATATAAACGGGACAAATTACAAAGTTGAACTTGAACAGGAACTTGTAAAACCAAAAACTCCTAAATTAGTCAGATCTAAAGTTCATACAAATAAAGAAGATGCTAAAATAAAAAGCAAAGTCGGAAAATTGATAAAAGCTCCGCTTCCGGGCACAATATTTAAGATGAAAGTAAAAATAGGAGATGAAGTTTCACCCGGAGATACATTGTTAATAATGGAAGCTATGAAAATGGAAAATAATATACAGGCACAGGCAGAAGGAAAAGTCAAAGCAATTATGGTTAAAGAAGGTGATGCTGTTTTACAAAACGATATTTTGCTGGAATTAGAATAGAAACTGAGTAAAAAAATATAATAAATCAGGTAATGAAAAAGATATTAACATTAGTGGCAGTTTTTACTGTACTTTTCAGTATTTCTTATTTGTTTTTGCACGGAAAAGCTCCGAAACAAAACTTACAGAAAGACAGTATTGATTATACATCCGTTCTTTTGAAAGGAAGATGGATGAACAAAACAGGCGGCTACAAAATTTCCAACGAAACAGACGATACGGCAGAACGTTTTAAAGCACTTAAATTTAATTCGGACGGAACATTTGAATTGGACTCTGCAAAACAAAGATATAACGGAACCTGGGAACTTGAAGGAAATAACATCCTGTTACGGTTTCAACCGAAAAAAGTTACTCATCTCTATCGAAATACAGACCCTAATAAGAGTTCGTCTAATTACTCTGCAGTTTATGAAACAGTCAATCTGTCCGACAGAACGGGAACTGTATCAGAAGATGAATTAAAACTGTCAGACGGCTTTATTTACAAGCAATACCCTGAAGCATTGTCAGGCTTATTTAATTTTTATGAATTTTCCGGTTTTGCAAATGTTCAGTGGGGACATATAATAATGATAGTAGCAGGTTTGGTTTTTATTTTTTTAGCAATAAAATACGACTACGAACCCTTACTTTTAATACCTATAGGCGTAGGTGTCCTTATCGGAAACATACCTATGTTTCAGGTAGCCGATTTTAATTTAAAACTCGGAATCTATGAGCCCGGCAGCGTTTTAAATACCTTATATCAAGGGGTTACGCAGGGTTGGTATCCGCCCCTCATATTTCTCGGAATAGGTGCAATGACCGATTTTTCATCACTTATTTCAAGCCCCAGATTAATGCTTCTCGGTGCTGCTGCACAAGTCGGTATTTTTGCGACTTTTCTTGGAGCATTATACTTGGGATTTGCTCCGCAGGAAGCGGGAGCAATAGGTATAATAGGCGGTGCCGACGGGCCTACGGCAATTTTTATATCATCTAAATTAGCAAACGGAATGAACGTTTTGCCTGACGGCACAACAGTTAAAAACCTTATAGGACCTATTGCTATTGCGGCATACTCGTATATGGCTCTGGTTCCCGTAATTCAGCCGCCGGTTATTAAACTTCTTACCACAAAAAAAGAACGACTTATAAAAATGAAACCGCCGCGTGCTGTTACCAAAACCGAAAAAATTATCTTCCCCATTGCAGGGTTATTACTGACAGCTTTTTTAGCACCTACCGCATTACCTTTGCTCGGAATGTTGTTTTTCGGTAATTTGTTAAAAGAAAGCGGAGTAACCGGCAGGCTTGCGGAAACGGCAAGAACCTCTCTAATAGATACAATTACAATATTGCTTGGAGTTACCGTAGGTGCTTCAACACAAGCTGATGTTTTTTTAACCAAAAGTTCTGTGCTTATTTTTGTTCTCGGAGCTGTTTCATTTGTAATAGCCACGGCAGGAGGCGTAATTTTTGCAAAAATTATGAATTGGCTTTCGCCGAAAGACAACCCCATAAATCCGATGATTGGTGCAGCCGGTGTTTCTGCCGTTCCCGACAGTGCCAGAGTAGTTCAGGTAGAAGGATTAAAAGCCGACCCGAATAACCACCTTCTTATGCACGCAATGGCTCCAAATGTTGCAGGTGTTATAGGCTCGGCAATAGCAGCCGGTATTTTACTGAGTTTCTTAATGTAGAAAACGTAAAATTAAAATTACTAACATATCCGATTATTCCTGCTAAAAAAGGAGTAGTCGGATTTTTAATTTAATTTTCTTAGTGTCAGGTGTTTACGCGGCTATGTAGGTGCAGTATTCATTAAAATACACAGAAAAGCTGTCCCCGGCGGTAATATTGTTAAAATTTTCATTTGGAAATAAGCACAAATATTATGTATTTCGCAAATTGAATAAGAATGTCTTATAAAAAGATTAAAATATTAAATGTATGGCGGAAAATAATAAGACGGCGGTATATTCTGAAGATACCATAAAAACCCTCGAGTGGAAAGAGCACATAAGAAAACGTCCCGGAATGTATATCGGAAAATTGGGAGACGGAACATCTCCTGATGACGGTATATATGTTCTTTTGAAAGAAGTTCTGGATAATTCCGTAGATGAATTTATGATGGGACACGGAAAAAAAATTGAAATAAAATTAGAAAACGGTGAAGTCAAAGTAAGAGATTACGGAAGAGGAATACCGCTTTCAAAAGTCCTTGACGTCTCTTCCAAGATGAATACAGGAGCAAAATATGATTCAAAAGTATTTAAAAAATCAGTAGGGTTAAACGGGGTAGGTATTAAAGCAGTTAACGCATTATCTGAAAAGTTCATAATCCGCTCGTTTCGCGAAGGTGAAATGAAAGAAGTTATATATTCAGGAGGCAGTGTAATTGAAAATAAAAATATAGTTAAAACAAACGAAAAAAACGGAACGGAAATAATTTTCAGTCCTGATAATAAGCTTTTTAAAGAATATCATTATTTAGATGATTTCATAGAACAAATGCTTAAAAACTATGTTTATCTTAATTCGGGACTCACAATAAAATATAATGATAAAGTTTACTATTCAAAAAACGGGTTGCTTGATCTGCTGAATGATAATATAAAAGAAGAACAAAGACGTTACCCGATTATTCATTTGAAAGGCGATGATATTGAAATAGCACTTACTCATGCCAATCAATACGGAGAAGAATATTATACTTTCGTAAACGGTCAGCATACATCCCAAGGCGGAACGCACTTATTGGCATTCAGAGAGTCCGTAGTAAAAACGATAAGAGATTTTTACAAAAAAAATATTGATTTTTCTGATATCAGAACCGGAATTGTTGCAGCTTTGAGTATAAAAGTTGAAGAACCTGTATTCGAATCGCAGACAAAAACAAAACTCGGTTCAAAAAACATTGCTCCCGACGGAGTCTCAATACGTTCGTTCATAATGGATTTTGTAACCAAAGAATTAGAATTATATCTGCATCAAAATCCGCAAACAGCCGATGAACTTTGGAAAAAAATTCAGGAAGCCGAAAAAGAAAGAAAAGAAATATCAGGAATTAAGCAGTTGGCAAGAAAAAGAGCAAAAACAGTAAAAGTTCACAACAAAAAATTACGGGACTGTCGCGTTCATTTTAATAAAAACAAAACCGGAGCTGAAGAGTCAACTTTGTTTATTACCGAAGGAGATTCGGCAAGCGGCTCAATTACAAAATCTCGAGACGTAAATACACAAGCAGTCTTCAGTTTAAAAGGTAAACCTCTTAATACCTACGGTAAATCTAAAAAAATTGTTTATGAAAATGAAGAGTTTAACCTTATACAAGCAGCCTTAAATATTGAAGACGGAATGGAGGGCTTGCGATATAATAAAATTGTAATAGCAACCGATGCAGATGTTGACGGAATGCACATTCGCCTTCTTTTAATAACCTTTTTTCTGAAATTTTTTCCTGATGTCATTAAAAACGGTCATTTATATATCTTACAAACTCCGCTTTTCAGGGTCAGAAATAAGAAAAAGACAATTTATTGCTATTCGGAAGAAGAAAGAGAAAATGCCTCAAAAGAACTTGGTGCAAATCCTGAAATAACGCGATTTAAAGGGCTGGGGGAGATATCTCCCGATGAATTCAGACATTTTATAGGTAAAGATATAAGACTTGACCCCGTAATTATAAACAAAGAAGAGTCAATAAGCGAAATGCTTGATTTCTATATGGGAAATAACACGCCTGAAAGACAAGAATTCATAATTGAAAATTTAAGAGACGAAGAAGAAGTTTTGTAAATTTAATTTCAAGATTTTAAAAATTAATAATAGCAAATGGCTGAAAAAGATACAAATAAAGAAGATTTACTAAATAAAGATAATACGGAAGAACAGGAATATAAAGTAAAGTATATCTCCGGAATGTATAAAAACTGGTTTCTGGATTATGCTTCATACGTTATTCTCGAGCGAGCCGTTCCTCACGTTGCCGACGGGCTTAAACCCGTACAACGCCGTATCCTTCACTCTATGAAAAGAATGGATGACGGCAGATACAATAAAGTTGCAAATATAATCGGGCATACTATGCAGTTTCATCCCCACGGAGATGCCTCAATCGGAGATGCTTTGGTTCAGCTCGGACAAAAAGACTTACTTATTGATATGCAGGGAAACTGGGGCAACGTACATACCGGCGACAGTGCGGCGGCACCGCGTTATATCGAAGCTCGCTTATCCAAATTCGCACTCGAAGTAGTTTTTAATCCGAAAACAACAAAATGGAGACCCTCATATGACGGAAGAAACAAAGAACCCGTTCATTTACCCGTAAAATTTCCGCTGCTTCTTGCTCAAGGTGTTGAAGGTATTGCCGTAGGCTTAGCTTCTAAAATAATGCCTCATAATTTTAACGAACTTATTGATGCCTCAATAAATCACCTTAAAGGAAAAGATTTTACCCTTTTACCCGATTTCTTAACCGGCGGATTAGCCGATTTCTCAAACTATAATGACGGCAGGAGAGGCGGAAAAATAAAAGTCAGAGCCAAAATTACAAAAAGAGATACAAAAACTCTTGTAATATCAGAACTCCCTTACGGAAAAACAACAGTAACACTCATTGAATCAATAGTTTCAGCAAATGATAAGGGTAAGATAAAAATTAAAAAAATAGAAGATAATACATCAGATAAAGTCGAAATCCTTATACATTTGCCTTCCGATGTTTCTTCCGATAAAATGATTGATGCACTTTTTGCAGTTACCGATTGTGAAGTTTCAATTTCCCCTAACACAACGGTTATTCTCGGAGACAAACCCAAATTTACGGATGTTAAAGAAATACTCAGATATTCAACCGACAACACTCTTAACCTGCTGAAGCAGGAATTACAAATAAGAATGTCAGAACTTGAAGATGCTTGGCATAATGCATCTTTAGAGAAAATTTTTATAGAAAACAGAATTTATCTTACCATAGAAAAATGTGAAACTTGGGAATGCGTTATTGAGAGCATTGATAAAGGCTTGAAACCTTTCGTGAAAAAATTAAAGCGACCGGTAACAGAAGATGATATAGTTCGCCTTACAGAGATAAAAATAAAAAGAATTTCTAAATACGATGCATTTAAAGCCGATAATTACATTAAATCAATTATAGAAGAAATAGAAGAAATAAAATACAAATTAGAACATATTACAGAATACACAATTAATTGGTTTAACAGTATCAAAAAAAAATACGGAAAAGGCAGAGAACGAAAAACCGAAATACGAAGCTTTGAAGAAATTAAAGCAAGAAAAGTTGTTGTCAGAAATAAAAAATTATACGTAAATTTTGAAGACGGTTTTGCCGGAACCTCACTTAAACAAGACAAATTTGTAGCCGAATGTTCCGATATCGACTTGGTTATCGTGTTCCGTAAAGACGGAACTTATTTCGTAAAACAAGTTGAAGATAAGTTTTACATAGGAAAAGACGTAATTCATATTGACATATGGAAAAAAGATGATGACAGAACAGTTTACAACACAGTGTATTATGACGGGAAATCAGGTTATTATTATATGAAACGCTTTAATGTTAAAAGCATTATACGAGATAAAGAATATAATCTTACCAAAGGAGAGAAAGGATCTAAAGTAATGTGGTTTACGGCAAATCCCAACGGTGAAGCCGAAATAATAAAAATTACGCACAGACCTCGTAAACGCCTTAAAAATAAGTCGATAGAAATAGACTTTTCCGAACTTGCCGTAAAAGGCAGAAGTTCAATGGGAAATATTGCCACAAAATACGGAGTTCAAAAAATAACATTAAAAGAGGAAGGCGTTTCAACTCTCGGAGGCAGACAAATTTGGTTTGACTCTGAAGTTTTGAGGTTAAATGCCGAGGGGCGGGGAGAACAGCTCGGAGAGTTTTCGGGAGATGATAAAATTCTGGTAATATATAAAAACGGGAAATTTCAAATTACCTCATTCGATTTATCAACTCATTTTGAAACGGATATTATAAAAATAGAAAAGTATAAACCCGAGAAAATATGGTCTGCCGTTTATTATGATGCCGACCAAAAATACTATTACCTGAAACGTTTTAAGATTGAAAGTAATAACGGCATAACGTCTTTTACCGGCGATAATCCGGACTCAAAATTAATTGCGGTATCCGATAATCCGCGGGCACAATATAAAATTGAATTCGGAGGAAAACATAAAGATAAAGAATCTCAAATTGTTTATGCAGAAGAGTTTATAGGAGAAAAAAGTTATAAAGCAAGAGGTAAAAGGTTGACAATGTTTACGGTTAAAAAAATAAACCTTATCGAACCGGATTTACCTAAAGATAAAGACGATGCAACTATTTCAGAAAAAGAAGAGTCTGACAACAAACAGTCGGAGCCTGAATTTAAAGTAATAAAAACCGATAAAGACGGAAATCAAATAATTTTAGACCTGTAATATTTTATATTAAAAATAAAAATACATTCAACAATTTGCATATGTTTAAAAACATTTGTATTTTTGTAATAATATTCAAAAACCATGAAAAGCACCGAGTATAAAAACTTTTAATCATGTAAATTTGAATATTATGAAAAAAATAACACAA
>Ga0256840_1003226_pt1 | contig 13421 bp, 14 predicted proteins | sample 355202metaG_FD_185969 | JGI IMG/M metagenome (GOLD analysis project Ga0256840, IMG submission 185969) | Hydrothermal vent microbial communities from Mid Atlantic Ridge, Atlantic Ocean - 355-202 | ecosystem: Environmental > Aquatic > Marine > Hydrothermal vents | place: Atlantic Ocean: Mid...
TTGGGCTTTCTGACACCACGAGCGAGAATTGACACAATACCGTAATCTCTAGTTAAAACATCCAGAATCAAACTGCTTTCACGGTATTTTCTATGCTGTAAAATAAATGCAGGTTGTAATTGAACCTGTGTATTGCTCACGTTCATTTATAAGGGGCGATAGTTTTAACTATTCGTCCAAAAACCCTAGACTGTGTAAAGCACGCTCACTATTCGCCCAACCTTTTTTCACTTTAACCCAAATTTGTAGATAAACCTTTTTATCAATTAGTTTTTCAATATCAATTCGTGCGTCAGTCCCCACCTTCTTAAGCAGTTCTCCTTGCTTACCAATAACAATATTCTTTTGAGAGTCTCGCTCAACCCATACAATGGCATAAATTTTAGTTATTTTTTGTTGCTCTTCATAACGCTCAATTTCAACTGTCATGGAATAAGGCAATTCATCCCCTAATCTTCTGGTTAGTTTCTCTCTGACAATTTCTGCAGCTAAAAAACGTTCAGGGCGATCTGTTATTTGATCTTTAGGGTAAATCAAATCACCTTCCGGTAATTGATTCAGCAAAATAGTTTCAAGCCTATCTAAATTAATCCTTTTTAATGCAGAAATAGGTAACATTTCTTGAAATGGAAACCTTTTTTGAGCTTCAGCAAAAAAAGTTAGGATACTATCTTTATCTTTTACTTTATCAACCTTATTCGCAGCTAATATAACGGGGAGCCCCGCTCTTTCAATCTTTTGAAAAATAACTTCATCATATTCATGCCATGATAATCCATCGATCAACCAAACAACGACATCAACACCTAGTAATGTGGTATCGGCTGTTTTATTTAAATATCGGTTTAATGCTTTTTTCTCAACCTTGTGCATCCCAGGAGTATCCATATAGATAATCTGCCCAGCATCAGTTGTATTAATCCCTAAAATTCGATGCCTAGTTGTTTGAGGCTTTCTAGATGTAATACTTATTTTTTGTCCTAACATATGATTCATTAATGTTGATTTACCAACATTAGGACGACCTATTAACGCGACATAACCACAATTCATTTAATTTTCTTCTTAATTAATTTTAACATTTGTTCGGCCGCACCCTGCTCAGCTCTTTTTCTAGACTCACCTGTAGCAATACAAGGTTTAACCTGACTTAAATTTGTTGTACATTTAACACTAAATGTTTGCTCATGTGCAGCACCGGTCATTTTGATAAGCTCATAGACGGGTAAATCAATTTTTCTTGACTGCATCAATTCTTGCAATTGGGTTTTAGGGTCTTTTGCCGATTTTTTCAAATCTAACGCTTCTAACTTTTGAGTAAATATTTTAAGTATCCACTCTTTACATACCAGCACACCTTGGTCTTTTAACAAAGCCCCCATAATCGCTTCCATAGCATCAGATAAAATAGAATCTCGCCTGTATCCTCCACTTTTTAATTCACCTGAACCAAGAATTAAATAATCGCCTAAGTTATGCTCTCTTGCTAAACTCGCCAAAGCCCCTTGGTTAACAAGCCGTGCTCTTAACCGGCTTAATTCACCTTCACTGGCTACTGGAAACATTTCATAAAGCTTTTCAGCAATCACATAGCCTAAAATAGAGTCACCTAAAAATTCCAGTCGCTCATTATTTTTAGCTCCCACACTACGATGCGTTAAAGCCATCACAAACAGCTCAGGCCTATCAAAAGAGAGCCCTAGTTTTTTAACAAGAATATCTGGCTTTCTTATCACTCAGAACCACCAACCTCAAAAAACTCATAGAACTCCACTAGTACACTTAAATTACCGGCAATTTTTTCTACACGTTCATATTCAATTTCTATTTTCAGGTAATCATCGTGCTTAGTAATAGTAATATCGTTTCCATCTACTTTTGTAACGTAATTTAAATCAAACCGTTTATATAGACTTTCCTGTAACTCACGCTTAGTCATGGTCTCTACATCAGGTGTTTCTTCCACGGCTGCCAGCGCATTAACAACTTTGCTATGATTTAAATAAATGGGTCCAATTTTTAACCCCAACATGACAAAAAAACCAAATATTGCCAAAATAAAAACTAGCGTAATAAGTGTTAGTCCTCGTTGATTTTTCTCTGAATAAGTCATCGTATTCTCGAATAAATTAAAATAATATATCTTTCATGGTAACGACTCACCCTATAAAAAATTAACTGTCGCACTTAGGAACGTGTATGAAACAACTTCCCGATTTCTAACTTGTCTTTTTGCTCCAGATGGAATGATCTCACTCGTTGCGTAGCTTGCTATGCGCCTCATGAGATCATTCCACCTGAAACAAATCCTACCTTATAATTTCGGGAAGTTATTCCATACACGTTCCTTAGTCCCTCCTTCCAAGTGGAGAAAAGGTTAGGATAGTGTCCAGGTGAATAAGGGTAAGTCGTTACCATTAAAGTATAGCTAAATTATTTTAAAATAGTACCGATTCTATCAAACCCTACACCTTTATACTCCCAGTCCCAACTCATCCAGATAAAAAAAGCTTTGCCAACTAAATTTTCTTCTGGCACAGTTCCCCAGTAGCGGCTGTCATTACTATTATCTCGGTTATCGCCCATCATAAAATACTGGCCTTCTGGAATAACAAAAGTACCTTCAACTGATGGTAAACCATGCTTCACTAGAATACTATGCTCAAACCCAGCAAGATTTTCAATAAAGTGCTCAGCGCCTGTCATATTGACACCTTGCCCCACTCCCTGATACGAACCTAGAGAGACTTGTGTTGCAACTTTTCCATTTATATAAACTGTTTTATTATAATAAGACACTTTATCGCCTGGCAGCCCAACAACCCGCTTTATATAATCTATTTTTGGATTTTTGGGGTAACGAAAAACAGCAATATCCCCCCTTTCTGGTGAATTCATCTCAATAATCTTGGTATTTAACACAGGTATACGAATTCCGTAGGTATACTTATTAACCAAAATGAAATCCCCTATTAATAAAGTCGGCATCATTGACCCCGACGGGATCCTAAAGGGCTCAGCTATAAAGGATCTTAAAATTAAGACTATAAAAACGATAGGAAAAAAAGAATGGGCATACTCTACCAGTAAAGGCTCTTTCTGAGTTGCTGGATCTATTTTAGAAAGCTTTAGATATAATATATAGCTCCCCCAAATAATACCCGTAACCAAACTTGCTATAACTAGAAAAAAAGAAAAATCGTAATCCATGAAATTTTTTATTGTTTAAGTTGAAAAGAGAAATGTATTTATATAGAGAAAAAACACAGCATAAAAACCTAAAGTCTATTTTTCTTTATTGACTTGTAAAACAGCTAAAAAAGCTTCTTGTGGAATTTCAATACTTCCCACTTGCTTCATCCGCTTTTTACCTGCTTTTTGTTTCTCTAACAGTTTTTTCTTACGAGAAATATCACCACCATAACATTTGGCCGTTACATTTTTTCTCATTGCTTTGACTGTTGATCTGGCAATAACTTTAGAGCCGATAGCCGCTTGAATCGCAACTTCGTACATCTGCCTTGGAATAAGGTCCTTCATAGTTTCAACTAAACCACGACCACGTCCTTGGCTTTGATCCTTATGAACGATAACTGACAGCGCATCAACTCTATCGCCACTAATTAATACATCCAATTTTACCAAAGGTGCAGGTTCAAAGCGTTGAAACTCATAATCAAATGAAGCATAGCCCCGACTGACTGATTTAAGCCTGTCAAAGAAATCGAGTACCACTTCACTCATCGGTAATTCATAATTTAATGAAACTTGGCTACCGGTATACTGCATGTTTTTTTGAACACCTCGTTTTTCGACACATAGGCCAATAACACTTCCTAAGTACTCCTGAGGCACCAAAATATTTGCAAGAATAATCGGTTCTCTTATCTCCAAAATTGCACCCGAATCTGGTAAATTAGCAGGATTATCAACCCTTAATATTTCACCTGCATGAGTTTCAACCTCATAAACAACAGTTGGTGCTGTAGTAATTAAATCTATATTGTATTCACGCTCTAAACGCTCTTGCACAATCTCCATGTGCAACAAACCTAAGAATCCACAACGAAAACCAAAGCCTAAAGCTTGTGAACTTTCTGCTTCAAAATTCAGTGCAGCATCATTTAAACGTAGCTTATCCAAAGCCTCCCGCATATTATTAAAGTCATCAGAACTGACAGGATATAAACCAGCAAAAACGCGTGGTTGAACTGTTTCAAAACCAGGTAAAGATTCTGTTGCAGGATTATCAGCTAAAGTAATAGTATCACCCACGGGTGCACCATAAATATCTTTAATACCCGCAATAATAAAACCTACCTCACCGGTATTTAAAACCTCTGTAAATGTCTGTTTAGGCGTGTAAACACCTACTTTTTCAGCTAAATAAGTTTTCCCTGTAGACATAACCTTTAGTTTTTGTTTTTTACGTATACTACCGTTAACAATTTTAACTAATGATACTACGCCAAGATAATTATCAAACCAAGAGTCAATAATTAATGCTTGTAAGGGAGCGCTAGAGTCGCCACTAGGTGCAGGTACTTTTTTGACTAACTGCTCTAATACATCTTCAATACCTATCCCTGTTTTGGCACTAATATGAAGTGCTTCAGAGGCATCAATACCGATAACATCTTCAATTTCAGCTGACACACGCTCAGGTTCAGCTGAGGGTAAATCAATTTTATTAAGAACAGGAACCACTTCCAAGCCTTGTTCAATGGCGGTATAACAGTTCGCTACACTCTGAGCCTCAACCCCTTGTGCAGCATCAACAACTAATAAAGCACCTTCACAGGCTGCCAATGAGCGTGAAACTTCATAAGAAAAATCTACATGTCCGGGTGTATCAATAAAGTTTAATTGATATATTTCACCATCACTTGATTGATAATGTAAGGTAACACTTTGTGCTTTAATGGTAATCCCTCGTTCTCGCTCTAAATCCATAGAATCAAGAACCTGGGCCTCCATTTCTCTATTACTTAGACCATCACAAACCTGAATAAAACGATCTGCCAGTGTTGATTTTCCATGGTCGATATGAGCGATAATGGAAAAGTTTCTTATATTTTTTTGGTCCACAGTTTATTTATCTATTCTTAATGCTAGAAAAGCTGGACTACCTCTACGCTAAATTAAAACAGCAATAGATCGGCCAGTTGGGAGTTTCTTGACTATTTTATCAAAATCCGCCAACCCCCGAACAACATTCTTCTGAATTCTTAAAATAACACCACCTTGCTGTACATTAGAAGCTAATGATTTAGCTCCGTCAGGTGCAGTTGAGCATTAACAGGTATAGTCATTAATACCAGAAAAAAGACCCTATTACACATTTAAGCATAACCAATCCGTTAGTTTTACCTGATTACGTACGAGTCTCAGCCATTTTATAAAAACACCGATTCAACTGTTATACGTCATCTCGGCAGGGGTTAACATTATGCTATCCTGCATAATGCCCTTTGGGTAAATGCAAATCTGTTCCAGACAGATTTGTGCCGAGATCCAGAATCCAAGGATGGGATGATTGTATAAACAAGTATCTGCTAATTATTCAGATCGTACATCCCTATACACTGGATACCAGCAATCCCTGCTGGTATGACGTGAAACTGGTGTGCTGTATATGGCGGAAGCTCATGGGTAATCAGGTAGTTTTATGTGGCGAGAATTAAGAAAGGGGAGGATTATTTAAGCCTAATGCCTTGCGCAATAAACCGAACAGCACTGACAGGGACTTCCCCCAACACTGTTATTTGAAAGTTATCGATAATCTTTGTTAATGATTTAACAGATCCTAAGACCCGCAAGCCCTCTTTTGTATCATCACCTTTATCTTCTATATAAACAGAAACCGCTGAAAAACCATCACTTAAAAGTATATGCCCTGTTGATTGCCCCATACTCCTCTCATCCATTCTGGTATAAAACACAACCGAATAATGTAAAGGTAATTGTTGCAGCACAATTCTAGCCTGCTCAATTGATGGTGGCTCTACTTGTTCCTTGGTATTATGATTTTTCACTTTATGATCAATACTACTCGCAGTAGAAATAGGACTACTTACGTGAATATCAGTAAAAACCACTTGCTCTACCGTTGTACCAGAAAGGTCATAAACTTCAGATTTTAGTGGTAAAAAATTTTCTTTATTGATCCAAATCTTACGCTTATAACGGTACTGATCTTTTGGTTCAATAGAAATAACATATGCAGGTAACATAGCAACAGATTCACTCTCAAGTGCTACAAAAGAATAAACATTGTGCAAAGTTGCAAAGTCTTCAGGTAAATCAACAATAAATGAATCACTTACAGGATTATTATTTACCACGACCTCATTGGTTTTTTTAAAAACACAGCGCACTGAACCAGCTTCTCTAATGACTTCACGCATTGGAGAGTTTAATGAGAGTAATCGCTCTTGTTCTTGGCCATTATTAACTGAATGAAAATATTTCATGGTATCAAGGCGGCCATTTTTAAAAAAAGCAACGGTTCCTTGGTAGTCAAGTTGCTTCATTGCCTGACTCATATTTTCTAACAGCTTCTGTGCACTTACATCTGCAGCCTTTGCAAAAGCAACTGTGTTTGATAAACAGAAAATAAGTAAAACACGGTAAAACATATTATTTAATCCCGCCCATAACTTACTGTACTGGCCAAAGGATGAACGTACAAAGACCCATGGGTGTATAGCTCATCATTATGGGCTTGCAGATAAGCCTTCAATCGTTCATGTTGTGAAGGTTTATTAATATATTCAACATTTTGAGCAGGCTGTTCAAGCAACTTAATATCAACCGCTGCCATTTGCTGAGTTTGATTATTATCTTGAGTTCCAACTTGTTGAGACACGATAACAGCAACACAAGCAACCGTTGCTGCCACAGCCAAAGAAGTCTTCTGCCAAAAATTAACGGATCTATTTTTGCTGACCTTTTTCGGCAATAAATAATGGGGTTCCTGATTAATCTGCTGCTTAATTTTTTCTAAAAAATCAGCATTAATTGTAATATTTTGCTCAGCTTTTAAAGCTTGAGACATCACTTGATACCTATTAAATGTATTTTTCAACTCAGGTTTATTTTTAATTTCATGCAGCAAACTATCTAATTCAGTATGATCTAATTCATCATCCAAAAACTGCGAAATCATTTGATTTATATTTTTGTTCATTAATATCAGCCTCTAATTGAGTAATGGACCCAATTTTTCATCAATAGCTTCCCTAGCCCTAAAAATACGAGAACGTACTGTCCCAACTGGACATTCCATTGCCTGAGCTATTTCTTCATAACTCAAACCTTCAAATTCTCTTAACATAATAGCCATTTTCATATCCTCAGGTAATTTCTCAATGGCTAGTTCAATAACACTCACAATCTCATCATTCATTAATAAAAATTCAGGAGTATCCATTCCTTTTAACTGTGGTGCATTTTCCACTTGTTCTGCATCTTGTACCTCAACTTGATAATCAGAGCGACGACGACTCCGCGAAACCAAATAATTTTTAGCCGTATTAATAGCTATTCGATACAACCAAGTATAAAAAGCACTGTCCCCCCGAAAATTAGCTAATGCTTTATAAGCTTTTATAAAAGCTTCTTGTGCAACATCTTGCGCTTCACTAGGGTCTTTCACATAGCGATTAACCAACTGAATAATCCGATGCTGATACTTGAGAACCAATAAATCAAAGGCAGTTTTATCCCCTTGCTGCACTCTCAGCACTAATTCTTTATCTAACTCAGTATTATTCCCTTTTTGTTCTTTCACGCTTTTTCTTTAGTAGTTGTGTGGACAGGATAAATCTCTATAAGTTCTATTATCACAAAAAAAAATGCCACCGTGTTAATATTCATCATAATGACAACCAATCTTTTTTCTATGACTCAATCAAATACATGTGATGTTCTTATTATTGGAAGTGGTGGTGCAGGCCTTAGTTTAGCACTTAGACTTGCAGATCATGCAAAAGTATTAGTATTATCAAAGGTTGCTTTAACCTCTGGTAGCACTTACCACGCACAAGGAGGGATTTCAGCTGTTTTAGATAAAAATGACTCTACTGAATCACATTTTAAAGATACTATTATTGCAGGTGCGGGGTTATGTGACCCAGAAGTGGTTAGAGTCACCGTTGAACAGGGTAAAAAAAATATTGAATGGTTGAGAGATCAAGGCGTAGAATTTACTGAAAAAAAATCTGAAACAGGTGAAAAATCCTTCCATTTAAACCAAGAAGGCGGGCATTCACATCGCCGTATTGTTCACACTGCTGATGCCACGGGAAAAGCCGTTTCACAGACACTGATTGAACAGTCTCAGAACCACCCGAATATAACCTTATTAGAAAATCACAACGTCATTGATTTAATCACAAATCATAAGCAGCTTGATACAGATAAACAAATCAAGGGGGCTTATGTTCTAAATACCTTAACTAACAAAGTTAAATCAATTGCAGCTAAAGTTGTTATTTTAGCTACCGGTGGCGCTAGTAAGGTTTACCTGTACTCAACCAACCCTCAAATTTCAACAGGTGATGGTATTGCACTTGCTTGGCGTGCGGGTTGTAGAGTCGGCAATATGGAGTTCATGCAATTTCACCCAACTTGCCTTTATCACCCAAAACAACGATCCTTTTTAATTAGTGAAGCAATACGAGGGGAAGGTGGTAAATTAATATTACCCGATGGCTCTGCCTTTATGCATCATTATCATGAAAAGCTGGAACTAGCACCACGCGATATTGTTGCCAGAGCAATTGATAGTGAAATAAAAAAACACGGCATTGAATGTGTTTACCTTGATATTAGCCATCAACCAGCTGATTTTATTCGCCAACACTTTCCTACCATTTACAAACAATGTCTTTCCTTAGATATTGATATTACTAAACAACCTATCCCCGTCGTTCCTGCCGCACACTACACTTGTGGTGGTGTTTTAACCGACCTTGATGCTCGCACAGATATACAAGGATTATATGCTGTTGGTGAGGTTGCCTGTACAGGGTTGCATGGTGCCAACAGAATGGCTAGCAACTCCTTGCTTGAATGCCTTGTGTTTGCAGAACGTGCTGCAAAAAATATTTTAAGTAAACTTCCTCAAATAGCTTACCCCCAGTCATTACCCAACTGGGATGAATCCCAAGTAAGTGATTCCGATGAAGAAATTGTTGTTTCTCATGATTGGGATGAATTACGCCGTTTCATGTGGGATTATGTAGGCATAGTACGGACTAATAAACGGCTAAGTCGCGCCATGCGTAGACTTGAGTTACTCAAAGATGATATTGCTGAATATTACGGCAATTTTAGAGTAACCAGTGATTTATTAGAGCTACGTAATTTAGTTATTGTTGCTGAACTCATTATTCGTAGCGCCCAGTCTCGAAAAGAAAGCAGAGGATTGCATTACACCAAGGATTATCCTGAACCCGATAATAGCAAACCAGCTAAAAACACCATTTTAACGCCAGGTATAGACAAAGATATAGCTTAGGTAACTGGCAATAAATAACCCACCCAGATTGCGCAGATTTTTTGTTTCTGCTCAAACCATCTCAAGAGATCATTCCACCTGAAACAAAAATCTTACGTTATAATTTCAGGAAGTTATTCCATACACGTTCTTTAATTAGTCAATACCCACCCAATGAAAAGGGCTCTCAATCAGCTCAAGGGGCAAGGTTCCAGCATCTATTTTATCTTGCGCCGTGTTATAACCCCACATAGCAAAGTCCAACCTAACTGACTTTAACTGAGGGTTATTTATCATCCTACGTAAAGTAGGTAGCATATCTTCAATAAAACAAATCGTCTGCTCAGTATGTTTAGCAACTAAATCAATCAGTATAGCTTCTTTACTCATCTTTCTATCAAGACCAAAAATTCTTTCGCCCGAGAGTTCTAGCTGATTAGCCAGTAATATTTGCTTAACAAAGCGCTCTTGCTTAGTCGTAATGATATACCACACTCCTGCCTCTGATAAACGCTTAAGTTTTTCAACAACCCCCGGAAATAATGGATTCATTTCCACCCAACTATCAAGGTCTTGTTTAATCCATTGGTCTCGTGTTTCACCAAATATTTTTTTTAAGTCATCAATCGTTAAAGCTGAATCGACCATCACCTGTTGAATTTTATTTTGATAATCAGCCATAATTTCATCAACAGAATCACCATTATTTAACAACCTCACAATTAAAATTGCCTCATACCCCGTCCCCATAATAGGACGTATTTGACGAAATTGAGCAGACTGTTCAATAGTGGGTAAAGCAGAAGAGAAATCATCCCATATTTGAGACGCGGCCTTCCAAGCAGACATACCTGTTTCTAAGGCGCTATCACAAATTACACCATCAAAATCTAATGCATAAATAATTGACTGATTCATAAATACCTGGATTTTTTACCTATGCGTTAAATAAAGCCATGAGAGCCTCTTTTTGACTTAATTGCCAACCATTGTTGGAGATAGATCAACTCTTTTGTTGCTTGTAACTCATCAAGTGGCTTCTTATTACGTAACAACCTAAAGGCTGAAGATAAAACTTTATAATCATCACCCTTAATACCCGCTCGTCTTAAACCAACAGAATTCAAGTGATAATGTTTTGCTGGGCGGCCACCAATAAGCATAAATGGAATCACATCTTTACTAAGCCCTGTAAGACCCTGCACAATGGCATATGACCCTATACGACAAAATTGGTGGGCAACAGCACCCCCACCCATAAAAACATTATCTCCGACTTCAACAAAGCCCCCTATTGCAACATTATTGGCAAAAATAACTTTATTTCCTATCACGCAATCATGAGCAACATGGCTATTATTCATAAAAAAACACTCTGAGCCTATTGTAGTGTCCGTATTTTCAGTAGCAGAGCGATGGGCAGTAAAGCCTTCTCTAAAAACATTGTTATCCCCAATTTTTAACCAAGAAACAGTTTCAGCTTTAAAACTAGTATCCTGAGGCAAACCACCTAACACAGCATGTGGGTGTAAAACATTACCTTCGCCCATTTTTACATAAGGTTGTACAACAGCATGGGCACCTATTTGACAGTTTGCACCTAGTTCAACATTATCATCAATCACTGCAAAAGGACCTAAAGTAACGTTTTCGCCTAAAATAGCGGTTGGAGCGATATAAGCTGTTGGGTGAATTTTTGGGGTCATATAAACTAAATCCTCTGTTATTCATACTTTATGATAGATGACTGTGAACTAAACTCAGGTGGTGTAACTAAGTAAGAATTAATCCAGCCATATTGATGGGCACGTCGTACCTCCTTTGCCCATCCTACTTTTGAAACTTAACTTAATGGCACTGGGGATCAGTAACCTGAGTATTGTTCATAGCCATTTTTATATGAGGCTAATATTAACATATTAGCTTAACTGGGTGTGAGAGCTGATACACAGTAACCGTTCAGCCCCCCTCTTTGGAAAAAGGAGTTTTTATTAGACAAATTCCCCTCCCTCCCCCCTTTTTCAAAGGGGGAGATGAATGGTTACGATACACAGCACATTAACCTCTAGGATGAAACTGCTGATGTAATTGTTTTAACCGCTCTTGAGCAATATGAGTATATATTTGAGTGGTTGATAAGTCCGAATGACCTAATAACAATTGGACAACACGTAAATCTGCTCCATGGTTTAATAAGTGAGTAGCAAAAGCATGTCGTAAAGTATGGGGAGAAAGGTGCTTCTTAATACCTACTTTTTTTGCATACCGTTTAATCACATACCAAAAAGCTTGTCGAGTCATTCCCGATCCGCGTTTGGTGACAAATAAAAAGTCACTTTGTCTTTCTGCCAGAATATCTATTCTTGCACCGTCCGTATAATTTTCAAGCCACTCCATTGCTTGCTCACCTATGGGGACTAAGCGTTCCTTATTACCTTTTCCCAGTACACGAACAAAACCTTGCCTAAAGCTCACTTGATCAAACTTTAAACCAATTAATTCAGAAACTCTCAGCCCTGTTGCATAAAGTAGCTCTAACATGGCTCTGTCTCTAAACCCTAAAATATCTGTTATTTCAGGAGCTTCAAGTAACAGTTCAATATCATTTTCTGATAATGACACCGGTAATGTTCGACCTATGTGAGGTGCATCTATTAGCTCAGTTGGATCATTTGTGAGCAAACCTTCTCTATACAAATAGCCATAAAATCGACGTAAACTGGATAAAAAACGAGCGGATGAGCGGCTGCCTAAACCTAATTTATATCGACTTTCCATAAATGCGGCAATATCACCACCATCCACTTCCAGAACTGTTTTATTGTTAAGCCATTTAACAAAAATCTTCAAATCACTGCCATACGCAGCCAAAGTATTGTTACTTAAGCCAGATTCGACCCACAGTGAATCTAAAAATAAATCAATTTGCTTTACAGATTCAGCCATTATTTACCACAAACTCCAATCATTTTTCGTGTACCGCCCTACCCAATTCACTCATCAATAGTTTACGTTTAATATCCAAGCATCTTCCGCTTGTTTGTCCCATATACCCTCCCAAATTTGCAACAGCTACCACTCGATGACAGGGGATAATTCCAGGGAAAGGGTTGTCTCTACAAGCATTGGCAACAGCTCTTGCACCTGAATTTAATTTTTTAGCCATTTTTGAATAGCTTAGTGTTTGACCCAGCGGTATTTTGCACATTTCTGCCCACACTTTATTTCTAAAATCAGACCCCTGCTGTTTTAAATTAACCGTTAATGCTTCTGTTGGGTTGCATATATACTGTTGAATATTTAACCATTTTTCATTTTCATCCAACAACTCGTCACCCTGTTTTAAACACCATTCCGTTCGGGTTATAACATTATCTACATAGTAAATGATAAACTTTTCTGCAAACAAAGAAACTTCAATATGCTTACTTGCTTTTTCATCTTGTTCAACCCAATTCACACGAAGAGCCATTTTTATACCCCCTTAGAGCTAAAACAGGTCATTCCAAGCCTTGTCCATTCTTTTGGGTGATACTGGATAAGCTGTTTTTAATTGTTGAGCAAATAAAGAAACTCTTAACTCTTCTAAATCCCAACGAAATTTATCCTGTTCAGGGTTAACACATCTTTTTCTTGCCTTGGTTTCTACTTCATCCCAATAACGTTTCCAATATCGGTTCAGTTGCTGCATTTCCTGCTTGTTATCTTTTTGTTTCTCCAACCGGTATTCAATTGCTTTTAAATAACGGTTGATCGATTTAAGTTGCTGGTAGGGAGTAAAGAAAATAAAACCTGAGTAAATCAACCTATCCAATTGCTGATTAATATCATCAGTAACCTCTTTAGGGTGTCTGGAAAGTTTTAATTGTTTTTTTATCTCAAAAAACCTTTCCATAATCGCTATAACAGATTTAGCAAT
>Ga0256840_1003227_pt1 | contig 13419 bp, 11 predicted proteins | sample 355202metaG_FD_185969 | JGI IMG/M metagenome (GOLD analysis project Ga0256840, IMG submission 185969) | Hydrothermal vent microbial communities from Mid Atlantic Ridge, Atlantic Ocean - 355-202 | ecosystem: Environmental > Aquatic > Marine > Hydrothermal vents | place: Atlantic Ocean: Mid...
TCTATGTTTTGATCTGTTATACCACCATCAATTTCAATTAAAGTATTTGAACCAGAATATTCAATTAAATGTTTTAGTTGTTCAACTTTTTTATAAGTATTTTCAATAAAACTTTGTCCACCAAACCCAGGATTCACACTCATTATTAAAACCAAATCTATATCAGCAATAATATCTTCTAAAACAGCAATAGGAGTATGGGGATTTAATGAAACACCAGCTTTCATACCTTCAGCTTTTATAGCTTGAACTGTACGGTGTAAGTGTGTACAAGCTTCATAATGTACCGTTAAAATATCAGCACCTGCTTTTTTAAAATCAGTAATAAACCGATCAGGATCAACAATCATTAAATGAACATCCATTGTTTTAGTTGCATGTTTTTTAATGGCTTTAATAACTGGCATTCCAAAGGAGATGTTAGGAACAAAAACTCCGTCCATCACATCAATATGAAACCAATCTGCTTTGCTGTTATTAATCATTTCAATAGCGCATTGTAAGTTGCCAAAATCTGCAGCTAAAATTGAAGGAGCAATAAATTTATTCATTTTATAAGTTATTGTTTTTACAAAAGTATTATTTAAAAAAGAAAAACGCTCGATATTTCGAGCGTTTTTCTTTTGATTATTATCCTAAGTAAGTTTTTAAGATTTTACTTCTTGAAGTATGTTTTAATCTTCTTATGGCTTTTTCTTTAATTTGACGAACACGTTCACGTGTTAAATCAAATGTTTCTCCAATTTCTTCTAATGTCATTGGGTGTGCATCGCCTAAACCAAAGTATAACTGAACAACATCAGCTTCACGAGGTGTTAAAGTTTCTAAAGCACGTTCAATTTCAACTTTTAAAGATTCGTGCAATAAAGCTCTATCTGGATTTGGAGAATCTCCTGTGTTTAAGACGTCATATAAGTTTGAATCTTCACCCTCAATTAAAGGAGCATCCATAGATACATGACGTCCAGAATTTTTCATAGATTCTTTAACGTCATTAATAGTCATATCTAATTTCTTTGCAATTTCTTCAGCAGAAGGAGGTCTTTCGTTCTCTTGTTCTAAAAACGCATACATTTTATTAATTTTGTTGATAGAACCAATTTTATTTAAAGGTAAACGTACAATACGAGATTGTTCCGCTAGTGCTTGTAAAATTGATTGACGAATCCACCAAACAGCATAGGAAATAAATTTGAAACCACGAGTTTCATCAAAACGTTTTGCGGCTTTTATTAACCCTAAATTACCTTCATTAATTAAATCTGGTAAAGTTAATCCTTGATTTTGGTATTGTTTTGCTACAGAAACTACAAAACGTAAATTTGCTTTTGTTAATTTTTCTAATGCAGCTTGATCTCCAGCTCTAATACGTTGCGCTAATTCTACCTCCATTTCAGCAGTAATTAAATCAACTTTTCCAATTTCTTGTAAATATTTATCTAATGATGCTGTTTCTCTATTTGTAACCTGTTTTGTAATTTTAAGTTGTCTCATTTAAGTAGCTAAAATATTTTGATTAATATATGGTGTACATTATATTATACGTAATTATTTCACGAATGTTACAAAAAGAGTCATAAAATATTAAATTCCGTATAAATTTTAAAATTTTTGCATAAAAAAAGCTCCTCAATTATGAGAAGCTTTAAATTATTTAAATAGAAATTTAATTTCTGTCTTGTCTAGGTTTTCTATCTCTATCACCACCGCGATTGTCACGTCCACCACTTCTATTATTATCTCTTGGAGGTCTTTCTACAAATCCTTCAGGTTTAGATAAAATAGCTTTACGTGATACTTTTTCTTTACGAGTTTTTGGATCTCTTCCAAAATATTTCACGTCAAAAACATCACCCATATTAACAACATCAGTTACGTTGTTTGTACGTTCCCAAGCTAATTCAGAAATATGTAATAATACTTCGTTACCTGGAGCGTCTGTATATTCTACAACCGCTCCAAAGTCTAGCATTTTAATTACTTTAACTTGGTAAATGCTACCAACTTGAGGTTTAAACAATATAGAATCTATTTTTGCCAATACAGCATCAATACCTTCTGGGTTTGTTCCTAAAATTTCAACAATACCTTCTTCAGTTACAGGATCTTCATTTATAACAATTGTACATCCAGATTCTTTTTGCATTTCTTGAATTACTTTTCCACCTGGTCCAATTAATGCACCAATAAATTCATTAGGAATTCTTCTTGAAATCATTTTAGGAGCATGTGCTTTCACATCAGCATTTGGTTTCGCAATAGTATCTGTTATTAAGCCTAAAATATGTAATCTACCTTCATGAGCTTGTGCTAAAGCTTTTTCTAGCACATCATAAGATAATCCTTTTACTTTAATATCCATTTGACAAGCAGTAATACCATCTGTGGTACCGGTTACTTTAAAGTCCATATCTCCTAAATGATCTTCATCACCTAAAATATCAGATAATACAGCAAATTTATCAGATTTATCATCAGAAATTAATCCCATTGCAATACCAGAAACTGGTTTTTTCATTTGAACACCAGCATCCATTAATGCCATTGTACCAGCGCAAACAGTTGCCATTGATGATGATCCATTAGATTCTAATACTTCAGAAACAATTCTTACAGTATAAGGACATTCTTTAGGTATCATTCCTTTTAAAGCGCGTTGTGCTAAATTACCATGACCAATTTCTCTACGAGAAGTTCCTCTTAAAGGTCTTGCTTCACCTGTACAAAAAGGAGGGAAGTTATAATGTAAATAAAAATTTTCTTCACCTTCATAAGTTGGAGAATCTAATTTGTTAGCATCTCTAGATGTACCTAAAGTTACCGTTGCTAATGCTTGTGTTTCACCACGTGTAAATACTGCAGAACCGTGAGGAGAAGGTAAATAATTAACCTGACACCAAATTGGTCTGATTTGATTTGTTTTTCTACCATCTAATCGTAAACCTTCATTTAAGGTAAGATCTCTAATGGCATTTTTTTCTGATTTTTTAAAGTATTCTGAAACTAATTTTCCTTTTTCATCTAGTTCTTCTTCAGAAAATTCAGCTTTTAAAGCTTCTTTTACATCAGCAAATTTTTGGCTACGTTCTTGTTTAGAAGAACCTGCTAAAGCAATAGCATATATTTTATCATAGGTAAAGTCATTTACCTTTTTTTCTAAATCGTTATCAACATCGGCTTTTGGATAATTTCTTGTTTCTTTTTTGCCTAATTGTTTTACAAGATTTTCTTGAGCAACACACTGAATTTTAATTGCTTCGTGAGCAAATTTAATAGCGTCTGCCATTTCTTTTTCAGAAATTTCATCCATTTCTCCTTCAACCATCATTACAGAGTCAAAAGAAGCACCAACCATCATATCTATATCTGCATTTTCTAATTGTGCATAGGTTGGGTTAATTACAAATTCACCATCAACTCTAGCAACACGAGCTTCAGAAATAGGATATTCAAAAGGAATGTCTGTAAGTGCAATTGCCGCAGAAGCTGCTAATCCAGCTAAAGCATCAGGTATAACTTCAGCGTCATGAGACATTAACTGAATCATTACTTGTGTTTCAGCGTGGTAATCTTTTGGAAAAAGAGGACGCAATACACGATCAACTAAACGCATTACTAAAATTTCTTCACTACTTGGTCTTGCTTCTCTTTTAAAGAACCCTCCTGGATATTTACCTGAAGCCGCATATTTTTCGCGATAGTCTAATGTTAATGGTAAAAAATCTAAGCCTTCTTTGGCTTCTCTAGCCGAAACTACAGTTGCTAATAGTACAGCATTACCCATTCTTACAACAACAGCACCATCTGCTTGTTTGGCTAGTTGTCCAGTTTCTATAGAGATGGTTCTTCCGTCTCCTAAGTCAATAATTTCTTTAAATACCTTTGGTATCATAAATAATGTTTTAATTTTTAATTAAACAATTGGTTTTAGTTGTTGTGTTGTGTTTACCAATGAAAAGTTTAATAGATGCTTTTTTTAATGTGTAATAAATTTTTATAAAAAAAGAGGCAAAATATGCCTCTTTTTTTATAAAATTATTTTCTGATGCCTAATTCTTTTATTATTTCACGATATTTTACAATATCATTTTTAATTAGGTAATCAAGGAAATTTCTTCTTTTACCAACTAATTTTACCAAAGAACGCTCAGTATTATAATCTTTACGATTTCTTTTTAAGTGTTCAGTTAAATGGTTAATTCTGAAAGTAAATAAGGCAATTTGGCCCTCTGAAGAACCTGTGTTTGCTGCTGATTCACCATGTTTGGCGAAAATTTCAGCTTTTTTTTCTTTTGTTAAGTACATGCTAACATTAATTTTTATTAATAATTTTTATGTGTGCTTACTACAAATGCAGTAAGCAAGCCACAAAGATACTATTATTATTTTGATTAACAATTAACTACAGATACAACTTATTTGTTTTTAGTTGTAATTAAACCTTTTAAAATAATTAGGGTCTTAGATATATTAAAAGTTAATTTTTTGTTAAACCTATTAAAATATAATCTTATGAAAATTTTAAATTTAAACTTGTTAACAGTTTTATTTGTTAGCGCAATGCTATTTGTTAGTTGTAATGATACTGATACAGTAATGGCATCGGACTCCATTTCAGAACAGGAAACTATTGTTTTGGTTGAAGCCGATAATCTTTCTGATGAAGTAGAGAATGTAATTGATGATTTTTTGGTGGAAAATGAAGATTTTTCTAAAAGTTCTGAAACCGAAAGTAAAACGGAAGACTTATTACCTTGCGTAACCAAAACTATTGTGTTAACATCTACGACAAAAAATGTAACGTTAGATTTTGGAGAAGGTTGTGAATTGCCAAGCGGAAATGTGTTAAGTGGTAAAATTATGATGAGTTATGCCATTGATACCAGTGTGAATTCTTTAATTGTTACACATACTTTTGAAAATTTTTATTTTAATGATATAAGTGTTGAAGGAGGAAATACAATTGTAAGGGTAAGAAAAAACGACAACGGAAATCCTCAATCAACAATTACTTTTGACACTACTTTAACATGGCCCGATGGCGTTTTTGCATCTAGAAAAGGTACCAAAACTAGAGAATGGATTGAAGGTTTTGATACTAGAACTTTTGGAGATAATGTATTTATAATTACTGGAAATTGGTCAGCTACTTTTAAAGATGGTACAGTTTTGTCTGCAAATGTTTTAGAACCATTAAGAAGAGAAATGGCTTGTAGATTTATTGTAAGTGGAGTTTTAGAATTGGAAAAAGGGAATAGCGTTGGTACATTAAATTTTGGTGATGGAAGTTGCGATAATATAGCAATTTTCACGAACCAAGATGGTGTTGAGTTAGAAATTATTTTAAGAGGAAGAATGTTTAATTAGATAAAAATAAGCACAAAAAAAGCGAGCTATTTATAGCTCGCTTTTTTTAATTTCTAATCGGTAAATTTTGAATTAAATCAATATATAAATTTACTTGTTTTTTTAAGTTTTTACGCTCTATAATTTTATCTAAAAATCCATGTTCCAAAACAAATTCTGAACGTTGAAACCCTGGAGGTAAATCTTTTCCTGTAGTATCTTTTACAACTCTAGGACCTGCAAATGCAACTAAAGCATCCGGTTCAGCAATATTTATATCTCCTAACATAGCATATGAAGCGGTTGTTCCACCAGTTGTTGGATCTGTACATAATGAAATGTATGGAATATTAACTTCAGCAAGTTGCGCTAATTTAACAGAAGTTTTTACTAATTGCATTAGAGATATAGCAGCCTCTTGCATTCTTGCTCCACCAGATTTTGAGATCATTAAAAAGGGCACTTTGTGTTTTATTGAATAATCAATTGCTCTCGAAATTTTTTCACCAACAACACTTCCCATAGAACCACCAATAAAATTAAAATCCATGGCGGCTATTACTAAATCTTTACCAAAAGATTTACCAATAGCTGTTCTTATAGCGTCTTTTAAGTTTGTTTTTGAGTAGGCATCCTTTAATCTATCAGTATATTTTTTAGTATCAGTAAATTTTAGAGGATCTTTAGATGTTATATTTTCATTAAATTCTTTAAACGTATTATCATCAAAAAGAATTTCAAAATATTCAGCACTACCAATTCTAACATGATAACCATCTTCTGGGCTCACATAATAGTTGAGTTTTAATTCTTTTGAGTCTATTACTTTACCGCTTGGCGTTTTGTACCATAATCCTTTTGGTACATCTTTTTTATCTTCAGTTAATGTCTGAATACCTTTATCTTTTCTTTGAAACCAAGATGACATACTTTTTTGTTTTAGTTGAAAATAGGGGTGCAAATTACTAAAAAAAATAAAGAGAACCTCTAAAAAAAAGTTCTCTTTATTAATTTAAGTAGTTAATGTAATGATTATAATGTGTTTACACAATTTAAATCTTTAAACGCTTCTTTTAAACGAATTTTAAATGTTTCTTCACCTTTACGTAACCATCCACGTGGGTCGTAATATTTTTTATTTGGTTGGTCAGCTCCATCAGGATTTCCTATTTGTGTTCTTAAATAGTCAATTTTATCATTCATATAGTCTCTAATTCCTTCCGTAAAAGCAAATTGCATATCAGTATCTATATTCATTTTGATAACTCCATATCCAATAGCTTCTTTAATTTGCTCTGAAGAAGAACCAGAACCACCGTGAAAAACAAAATTTACTGGGTTTGCTTCAGTTCCGCTTTCTTTTTCAATATATTTTTGAGAATTATCTAGAATTTTTGGAGTTAATTTTACATTACCTGGTTTGTATACGCCATGAACATTACCAAATGAAGCTGCAATTGTAAAATTATTGCTTACTTTTTTAAGTTCGTTATATGCATATGCAACTTCTTCAGGTTGTGTATATAATTTTGAAGCATCAACATCTGAGTTGTCAACACCATCTTCTTCACCACCAGTAATTCCTAACTCAATTTCTAATGTCATTCCCATTTTACTCATGCGAGTTAAATAAGTTTTACAAATTTCAATGTTTTCTTTTAAAGGTTCTTCAGATAAATCAAGCATATGAGAACTGTACAATGGTTTTCCATTTTCTTTGTAGAATTGTTCTCCTGCATCTAATAAACCATCAATCCAAGGTAATAATTTTTTTGCACAATGGTCTGTATGTAAAATTACAGGAACTCCATATGCTTCAGCTAAAACATGAATGTGTTTTGCGCCTGCAGTAGCACCAGCAATGGCAGCTTTTTGACCTTCATTAGATAATCCTTTTCCAGCATTAAAGTGTGCTCCACCATTTGAAAATTGAATAATAACTGGTGAATTTAATTCTTTTGCAGTTTCTAAAACAGCATTAATTGTGTTTGATCCTATGACGTTTACAGCAGGTAATGCGAATTTTTTTGCTTTTGCTAATTTAAAAATTTCTTGTACCTCGTTGCCTGTTGCAACTCCTGGTTTAATGTTATGGCTCATAATATTTTATGTGTAATTAGTATTGATAACTTAATGTTAGCAAAATTAATGAATTATAGCGGTTTATAATAATATGAAAAGAAAAAAAACGAAATCGTAATAGTTTTTTAAAATGGATAGCTTATACCAAAATTAAAAACAGTTTTACTAAAATTGTAATTAGTGAACCATTTGTTACCCGCAGGAAGATAAGGCTCGTATGTTTTAAACCCTAAATCTAATCGCAATAAAATAAAACTTAAGTCGTACCGAACCCCAAACCCTGACCCAACGGCAATATCTTTTAAAGAATCAAAACCATTAAATTTTGCTTCCGAAGAAGTTAGAGTTGAGTTTGAAATATCCCAAATATTTCCTGCGTCAACAAATAAGGCGCCTTTAATGCTATTTATAACTTTAAATCTATATTCTAAACTGCTTATAAATTTTAGATTTCCCACATTAAATTCTAAACCACTTTGTGTAGAGCCGGGACCTAAATCATAAATCTTCCAAGCTCTTAAATCATTTGGTCCTCCAATAAAATAACTTCTACTAAATGGTATTGTATTTGAATTTCTATACGGTATTGCAATACCTAAAGAACTTCTAAAAGCCAATACATTTTCTAATGATATGTTCCAGAATTTTTTATACTCTAAATCAGTTCTTACAAATTGAGCAATAGGAGTATTAAACACTGTTTTTACATTGTCAACATTTTTATTTGTGGCTAATAAAGCTGTTAAATTACCTGATAAAGCAATACGAGCTCTAAAAAAGGAGAAGTCAGTGTCTTTATAGTTTTCACTATTATTATATGTAAATGCATAGGAAATAGAAGGTATTAAAGCATCTTCAGTAATAATATTGTATCTGTTTTTTATGTTTTGAGCTATTTTAAATTCACTAGGGTTTGTAGTTTCAAAGTTAGTATCAATATTTGTATCTATAAACTCAATAACATTTGAAGGGGTTAAAGTTTCATTAAAATAAGTAGTAGCAATATTTTGCATTTCAACAAATTCAGAATTATAAATATCAAAATAGGAGTTTACATTTAAATTTTGAATAAATTGAGCATTTAACAGTTGAAAACTATGTTTTTTAGTTAAAGAAGATTCCCAAGTATAATCTATAATACCGGTATATTTTTGTTTATCTAAGCCAATATTTTTTTGCAAACTGGTTCCTAATGTGAAGGTTGTTTTTGGAGATTTCTTTTTTGAAATAACTTTAGAAAGATTAAAAGGGACTAAAAACCTTGGAAGTTCTAAAGAAACGTCTCCACCAATTTCCCACGCATTTAATAAACTTTTATTATCAGCAGCGTCTTTTGAATCTAAAAAAGAGCCTTGAATAGAAAACTTTAGAATTTCTGATCCTTTAAAAATATTTCTATTTAAAAACGATAATTTTCCTGAGATTCCAAGTTGCCGAATATTAGAGTGTGTTAATTCAGTATTAAAACCAATTGAATATTTTTTAAGTGGCGTTAAAAAAATGGAAGCTTCAAGCATATCATCTTCTAGTTCAGTGTATTTTATATCTACAGATCTAAAGTTATTTAAACCTCTTAAGTTTTTCCGGGTTAATTCTCGAGTTTCATCTTTGTAAATAGAATTAGGTTCAATAAAAATTGAATTCAACAATATTTTAGGATTGTACTTTAATCTATCTTGTGCTAAAAATGTATATCCATTGTAATGAATACTGTCTTTAATAGGATTTTCTTTTGTGTTGTAAGAAAAATCAGTATAAATATGAACGTTTTTTATTTTCTGAATTTTAAAAGGAAAATTCCCAATACTATCATTAATAATAAGATCAATGTCCGATTTATAATTAGCTGAATCGGCTTCAAATGTTATAGCATTTTTATTAAATCTAAAAACTCCTGAATTTCTAAATAATTTGGTTAATCTATTTTGTTCATTTACAAATGAAGCAAGCTTAAAGATGTTATCTTTTTTTATGAAAGATTCATTTTTATGAATACGATAAATTGAATCTAAAATTTTTGATTCAATAGTTGTTTTAATACTGTCTAAAGTGTAGGGTTTGTCTGTGTTTATATAATAATGAACTTCAGATTTTTTGTTTTTTATTACTTGTTCTTCAAAAGACGCTTTAACTTTAAAATAACCTTCATTGTAATAATGAAGTATTAAATTTTCAATTGTTTGTGTCGCTTTTTTAGCATCAAAAATTACGGGAGGTTCTCCATTTTCTAAAAACCATTGATGTGTATTGTATTTAAAATTTCGAATTCCTCTAGCCTGCTTTTCTGAAAATACATTTTTTGTAAATTTATACCAATTAGGATTGGTTAATTTCCATTTTTCAAAATCTGTTTCAAAATTCTTATTCCCAAGATTATAAAAATGAAGTGGAAAAGGAACTCCTAACACAAGTTGATTAGGTCGTTGAACTATATAATCTATTATTTCATTATCAACAATTTTTTTGTCATTAACAATTACGGTATTTTTAGTAAGTAGGTGTTTATTTTTAGGAATATATTTTACCGAATTACAAGATGAAAAACTATAAGATATACTTAATAGAATTATTAATATTATAATATTGTTTTTCAATAAATAAGAGTTTAAATTTGTTTCAAAAGTAAACCTTTTCAAGATATTATCAAATTACAATTTTTTATAATTAAAAACATGAGTTTAAGTAAAAATCAGTTAAAATTAATAACGAGTTTACAGCAAAAAAAGTATAGAACTAATTATAATTTATTTATTGCTGAAGGTACAAAAGTTGTAGGCGAATTTTTAAACTCTAATTTTGAATTAGAGCAGCTATTTTATGTTAATAAATTGGGGTATGAAAATATAGAAAAAGCTACAATAATTTCTGAAGCTGAGTTAAAAAAAATAAGTAAACTTAAAACACCTAATAATGTATTGGGCATTTTTAAAATTCCTTTATATGAATCTATAAAAAAAGAAGGGTTAATTGTTGCTTTAGATGAAATTAATGATCCTGGAAATTTAGGAACTATTATAAGGTTGTGTGATTGGTTTGGAGTGAATCAGCTTATTTGCTCAACAAATACTGTAGATTGTTACAATTCAAAAGTAGTGCAAGCATCTATGGGTTCTTTAACAAGAGTTTCTATAATTTATACTGATTTAGAAATTTATTTACAAAATATGGAATTGCCTAAATATGCGTCATTAATGGAAGGTGAAAACGTTTATAAAAATACGTTGCCTAAAAATGCGATTTTGGTAATTGGAAATGAAGCTAACGGAATAAGTAATTCAATTTTAAAATTGCTAACAAATACAATTTCAATACCTAGATTTGGAGAGTTGCAGCAAACAGAAAGTTTAAATGTAGCAACTGCTACAGCAATTTTATTAAGTGAATTTAGGCGGTAAAATAAATTTTAATTTTAGTGAAAAGCAAATTTTATAAAAATACCTCTTGTTCCAAAATAATCAATATTACCAGTCCATTGACTGTTAGGGTCATTATCTCTAACTAATTCGTTATTTATAGCAAAAACACCTCTAATAGATGGTGAAAAAATAAAGTAGGGTAAATATAAATCAACTCCTACGCCAACTTCATACATGAAATTATTTTTTTTCATTCTAAATTCTCCGTCCAAATTATCATTCGGATTGTCTTGATTACTAGAAAAATTAAAATCGTACGAAACACCACCAACCACGTAAGGTCTCATATTATTTAACCTATCTGTATTTAATTTTAGTAATAAAGGAATTCTTAAATAAGTTCCGTTAACCTCTCTTGTTCTAACATTATCATTACCTTCAATATTTGTAAATTCTAACGTTTTGGTATTGCTAGAAAGTCCAGGTTCTAATCGTAAGCTTATATTTTTATGCAATCGAAGGTCGCCAATTAAACCAACTTCAAAACCTGAAGAACTTGTAACATTTATAAATGTATCTGGATTAAGATAAGATATTTTAAAAGCTTTTTTGTTGATTCCAAGATAATAACCCCAATAAACTATTTGTTTGTCCCAATTTTGTTTGTATTGAACAATGTCTCTTTTTTGAGCAGTGCTATTGTTCAATATGAAGAAACATAAAATGGTAGCTACAAAAACTTTTTTCATTTATTATTTTTTTGCGATATAAATTGAAGCAACCCCAAATGTTTGAGGTTTATTTTCAATAGCTATAAACCCGATTTTTTGTAAAATATTGTTGAAAGCTTCTCCATAAGGAAATGCAGCTGCAGAATCTGATAAATATTTGTAAGCTGATTTGTCTTTTGAAAATAATTTACCAATTAAAGGTAAAATATTTTTAGAATAAAATGTGTAGCCTTGTTTGTAAGGTGTTTTAGTAGGAATAGATGTTTCTAAAACAGCAAAAGTGCCTCCAGTTTTTAAAACTCTGTATATTTCTGACAATCCTTTTTCTAAATTTTCAAAATTACGAACTCCAAAAGCAACAGTAATAGCATCAAATGAATTGTCGCTAAAAGGTATTTTTTCTGAATCACCAAATACCATTTGAATGGTATTATTTAGCTGTAATTTTTCAATTTTTTTTCTTCCAACGTCAAGCATTCCTTCAGAAATGTCTAATCCAATTATTTTTGAAGCTTTTGTCTCGGCTAGGTTAATTGCTAAATCACCTGTTCCAGTTGCAATGTCTAAAATTGAATTGGGGTTTGTGTCTCCAATTATTTTAACCACTTTTTTTCGCCATTTCACATCAATACCAAAAGAAATTACACGGTTTAAACCATCGTATTCCTTAGAAATGGTATCAAACATTTTTGCAACTTGTTCTTTTTTTCCTAGATCAGAGTTTTTGTAAGGTTTAACTTTTTCAGCCATGTTTAATTTATTGATTTATAGCAACTACTTGACTTATTTTACCAGGTATTAGTTGTTTTAACATGTTTTCAATACCATTTTTTAATGTCATTGTTGATGAAGGACAACCGCTACAAGCACCTTGTAAAATTACATTTACTGTTTGTGTAGCTACATCGTAAGATTGAAATGCAATATTCCCTCCGTCAGCAGCAACTGCAGGTTTTACATGCTGATCTAAAAGATCAATTATTTGTTTTGAAACATCGTCAAGGTTTGTTGGTGTTTCTGTAATTGTTTTGATACTCGGTTGTTGAATAGTTGATGAAACAATAGATTTTCCAGCGGCTATATATTCTCTTATAAAGCTTCTTAATTCAATAGTTATATCTCCCCATTCAACGGTTTCTAGCTTTGTAATTGAAACATAATTTTCAGAAATATACACTTCTTTTACAAATGGGAAATTAAACAATTCAATTGCTAAAGGTGATTCTTTTGCATTTTCAACAGTTTTGAATTCGAAATCTGTTTCAACTAATTTTATATTAGCAACAAATTTTTGAACTAACGGATTTGGTGTTGATTCTGCATAAACTTCAGCAGGAATTTTTTGTTGAGGGTCGTTTTCTTCCAAAACCAAAACACCTGGATTGTTTAAGTAAACTTCTATTTGTTCTTTTAGTTCTTCCTCAACATCACTCCATTCAACAATATTAAAGCGTTCAACAGCGATAAAGTTTGCTGAAATAAATACTTTTTTTACAAATGGTAAATAAAATAATTGCTGCGCCAATGGTGAATTTTTAGCTTCGTCAATATTATTAAATTGGTAACTTCCACTAATTAATACTTCGTTAGCAGTAAATTTTATAATTGTATCTGTCGTTGTTTTTTCTATTCTTAAAGAAATTGCTTCCATTTTTTTTGAAATTATTTGTGCAAAAGTACTAAAACATACTTAATGAATTGTATTGAAAATAAAAAACGCCTCAATTTTGAGGCGTTTTTTATAAATTGAATATTATAAATTAGATGTTTAAAACAAGTGTTGCTGTAAATTTTGAAGTATCAATATCTAAATTAGCCGCATTTAATTGACTGTATTGAGGATAAAAATTATAAGATGATGTGTTGGTTGATTTTTGGTAAGCAAAATCTAATTTTCCACCTCT
>Ga0256840_1003228_pt1 | contig 13418 bp, 11 predicted proteins | sample 355202metaG_FD_185969 | JGI IMG/M metagenome (GOLD analysis project Ga0256840, IMG submission 185969) | Hydrothermal vent microbial communities from Mid Atlantic Ridge, Atlantic Ocean - 355-202 | ecosystem: Environmental > Aquatic > Marine > Hydrothermal vents | place: Atlantic Ocean: Mid...
ATCGGTATAGAGAGGATAATGGATCTTATTAGTTTACCTGAAACTAAAAAAGAGGGGTACTATTTTGGAGCTTTAGATGAAGAGGCGCTGGATTTGATATTTGAGTTGGCAAATCTATATAGAAAAAGAGAAAAAACTGAACTCTCCTACCAAAAAAGATCTCTCAAAGCCCATCTTAAACTAGCCGACAAAAAGGGGTTAAGATATTGTGTTATCATAGGTGAAAGTGAGATGAAAGATAAAAAGGTCTGGGTTAAAGATTTGGTAAAAAAAGAGGAATTTGTTAAAGATTTGGAAACTTTTAAAAAAGAGATATAATGCAAAGATATGGGATAGATATTTGGAGCAAAGGATACTTTGATATATCACAAGATGGTAAAGTTGTAGTAAACTTTGGAAGCAAACCTGCTATAGTTGATATCGTTAACAAAGTTAGAGAGATGGATATAAGCGGACCTTTGCTATTGAGGTTTCCTCATCTTATAGAGCATCAAATATCTCTCATCTATGATACATTCAATAAAGTTCAAAATGAGTTTTCCTACAAGGGTAGTTTCAATGCTGTTTTTCCCCTGAAGGTCAATCAATACCCTGGATTTGTCCAAAATATAGTTAAAATCGGTAAAAAGTACAACTATGGCCTTGAAGCGGGCAGTAAAGCAGAGCTCATCCTCGCTATGTCTCACAACAACATAGGCTCACCCATAACCGTAAATGGCTTTAAAGATAACGAGATGATAGTTCTTGGTTTTTTGGCCGCAAAAATGGGGCACAATATCACTCTAACTATAGAAGGTATAAATGAGCTTGAAAATATTGTAAATAATATAAAAAACTTTGAAGGTGTCGTACCAAATATAGGGCTTCGTATAAGGTTGCACAGTTCCGGTATCGGTATCTGGGCAAAGAGTGGAGGGATTAACTCAAAATTTGGTCTTACTTCGCTTGAATTGATAACCGCTGTTGATATGCTAAAAAAACATAATCTTTTGGAACATTTCAAGATGATACATTTTCATATAGGCTCTCAGATAGAAGATATAGCTCCTTTAAAAAAGGCTTTAAGAGAGGCCGGCAATATCTTTGCGGAGCTTAAAAAGATGGGTGCAGTAAATCTAACCTCTATCAACCTTGGTGGTGGATTGGCAGTGGAGTACTCTCAAAATAGTGAAAGCTACCATAGAAACTACTCGCTTGAAGAGTATGCAAATGATGTTATATATCTTTTGCAAGATATTGCCAGAAGAAAAAATGTAGAGGAGCCTGATATCTTTATAGAGTCGGGAAGATTTGTAGCAGCTTCGCATGCCGTGCTTGTTGCACCTGTCTTGGAGCTTTTTTCAAAAGAGTATAGCGAAAAAGCCTTGAGGCTCAAAAAAGATAACCCGCCACTTGTAAGTGAGCTTTATGATCTCTACAGAGATATGAACAAAAAAAATGCTCTTGAGTTTTTGCATGACGGCATAGATCATATGGAGTCGCTTTTGACACTCTTTGACTTAGGTTATATCGATATAGAAGATAGATCCAATACTGAAATCTTAGTAAATCTTATCATAAAAAAAGCACTAAAGTTACTAAAAGGCAAAAACCATAAAGAGCTTATAACGATACAAGATAGGGTTCAAGAGAGATATCTTCTAAACTTTTCACTTTTTCAGAGTTTGCCTGATTATTGGGGGCTTGGGCAATCATTTCCTGTTATGCCTTTGGATAAACTCAATGAAAAAGATAAGAGAAGTGCCTCTTTATGGGATATAACTTGTGATAGCGATGGAGAGATAAGCTTTGATATCAACAACCCGCTCTTTTTACACGATGTTAACTTAGAAGAGGAGGATTACTTTCTAGCCTTCTTTTTAGTTGGAGCATATCAGGAGACTATGGGGATTGAGCATAACCTTTTTGCTCATCCTACGGAGATAACAGTTATTTTTAACGATAATGGCTACGAGCTTAAAGATATAAAAGAGTCTAAAAACATTTTGGAGATTTTAAGTGAGATTGGGTATGATAGAGATGATATAGTTGATAATTTATATAACAAAATTAATAATTCAAGCCTAATAAAAGAGAAAGAGAAAGCATTAAAACTAATGGATATATTTTTGAAAGACAACAGTTATCTAAAAACAGATATAATACAACATGATTTTTTCGATAAGGAAAACAGGTGAATAGCAAGATATCGCTTATAAAACAGATAAAAGAGGATTTTTCAATGCCTTACAGGTGCGATCCTGCGATCTCTGCAAAGTTTGAGGTTTTTTTGAACTATCCCGGAGTTTGGGCTCTTGTTAACTACAGGATCGCAAACAGGCTCTATAAAAAAGGTTTTAAATTTTTAGCCAGAGCCATCATGGGTATTTCTCAAGTTATAACCAGTATAGATATACACCCCGGATGCGAGATAGGAAGAAGAGTCTTTATAGACCATGGAATGGGTGTGGTTATAGGTCAAACGGCAGTTATCGGAAATGATGTGCTTATATATCAACAAGTAACTTTGGGAGGTGTAAGCTTAGAAAAGGGAGTAAAGAGGCACCCTACCATAGAAGATGGTGTGGTTATAGGAGGCGGGGCTAAAGTTTTGGGAGATATTGTGGTTGGAGAAAACTCTAAAATCGGTGCAAATTCGGTAGTTATCCATGATGTGCCGAAAAACTCTACCGCCATTGGAATACCGGCAAGAGTTATACAAAAAGGAAGAGACAGGTCGCAATTTTCTCACAATAAACTTCCTGATATCAATAAGGAGCTTTTTGAGTATATCATCAAAAGACTTAATGTGATTGAAGAGGCATTGAGTGAACATGATGAGAAACTGGTTATCGAAAAAGATAGAGAGTTAGAAAAAATTTATGAAATGTTTATAAAAACAATAAAGGAATGAAAATGTTGACAAAAAGAGTAAAAAGGTTAAATGAGTCTATGACTATAGCTATAAGCACTTTGGCAAGAGAGTTGAAAGCTGAAGGTAAAGATGTGCTTAGCTTTTCTGCCGGAGAGCCTGACTTTGATACACCTCAGGTCATAAAAGATGAAGCCATAAAAGCACTAAATGAGGGGTTTACCAAATATACAGCAGTTGCCGGGATACCGGAACTTTTAGAGGCTATCTCAAATAAGCTAAAAAGAGATAACAACCTTGAATATAAACCCTCAGACATCATAACAAGCAACGGTGCTAAGCAATCTCTGTTTAATTTAACCCAAGCTCTCATAGAACAAGGCGATGAAGTAATCATCCCCGCACCATACTGGGTAACATATCCCGAGCTTATAAGGTATAGCGGCGGGATCCCCGTAACCATTGAGACAGATGATAAAAGTGGCTTTAAAATGAGCGCCAGGCAACTAAAAGAGGCGATAACCGAAAGAACAAAGATGGTAATACTAACAACCCCTTCAAATCCTACCGGCTCACTCTACTCCAAAGAGGAGCTTGAAGAGATCGCCAAAGTCTTAAAAGGAACAGATATCTTTGTATGCTCTGACGAGATGTATGAAAAACTTATATATGATAAAGAGTTTACCTCTGTTGCAAGCATAAGTGAAGATATGTATAAAAGGACTATCACGGTAAACGGCTTGAGTAAATCAGTAGCGATGACCGGGTGGAGATTTGGCTATCTTGCAACTCCAAATAGCGAACTTATAAGTGCCATGAAAAAACTTCAAAGTCAAAGTTCTTCCAATATCAACTCCATAACACAAAAAGCAGCCATTCCGGCACTTGATGGCAGAGCCGATGATGATATAGAGAAGATGAGAGTAGAGTTTCAAAAGAGAAGAGATTTGGCTTGCGATTTGATAAATAATATCAATGGATTGTCGGTTGTAAAACCTGATGGCGCCTTCTATCTCTTTATCAACATAAAAGGTGTAAGCAATGACTCTATGAAATTTTCAAAAGAACTGCTTGCACAAAAGGGAGTAGCTGTTATCCCAGGTATTGGTTTTGGAAGTGAAGGTTATATAAGATTTTCTTTTGCAACTGATGAAAAAAGTATAGTAGAAGGGATCAAAAGGATCAAAGAGTTTGTCAGCCAATAAGGAGAAATTGCTAGTTAGCGCTTGTTTATTGGGTAAAAATGTAAAGTATAATGGGAAAAATAATTGTATCGATTTAGAAAAAATAAAAAAATATTATGAGATAGTCCCTTTTTGTCCAGAGGTAGAAGGTGGTCTTGAAACGCCAAGGCCGCCAAGTGAGATCATCTCTTTTGACCCTGTAAATGTTATCAATAACAGCGGTCAAGATGTAACAAAAAACTTTCAAGAGGGTGCGAGAAAAGCACTTGAACTTTGTAGAAAAGTCGGCATCAAAAAGGCTCTTTTAAAAGAGAGGTCACCATCTTGTGGAAAATATCAGGTATATGATGGCAGCTTTAGTAAAAGACTTGTAAATTCTTCAGGGATTACAGCAACTCTTCTAAAAGAGAAGGGTATCAAAATTTATGATGAAAATGAGTTGGATAAACTATGCTAAAAAGAAGTAGAGGTGAAATCTTACACTTTTTTATTATTCCTATTGTAATAGGATCTATAGGTGGTTTTTCGGCTATCTTTTTTAGAAAACTTATAGATTTTTTTAGCTATTTATACAATATTTTTGATATTTATCATTCAAACTACTTTTATATCTTAACTATGCCTTTTTTGTTTTGGGTCTCAAATCTGCTTATAAATAAATTTTTAATAGATAAAACAAATGTAACTATAGATAATATTGCCAAAAAAATATCGCTCATGAGTGGTAAGTTTTCATATATCAAGGGCTTATTTGTTCTTTTTTTATCATCATTGAGTATCGGTTTTGGTGCTCCTGTAGGAAGAGAAGCTCCTATAGCCAAAATGGGAGGCATTTTATCGGAGATATTTTTAAAACTTACAAAAACTCAAAGGATAGATCTCCCCATATTTTTAAGTGCGGGTATATCTGCAGCAATTGCTGCAACTTTTAATGCACCTATTGCAGGTATTATCTTTGGATTAGAGATAATTATAGGAAAAATAAATGCTTATATTGTCATACCTTTGATGGTATCTTGTGTAACGGCTACAGCGATAGCAAGAGAGTATATAGGAAATTTTACAGCATTTTATGTTCCCCCTATAAACTATGATGATAAATATCTTATCTTTATACCCTTTGAGGCTATATTTTTTTCTGTTATTTGTATAATATTTTTAAAATCCATCAGAAAATTTGAATTTTTAAGATATAAGTTCAGAAGAAAATGGAGTTATATAGTTTTAGCTATCGGTTTTCTGGTTGCTGTTATTATTATCATAGAGCCTCATACAAAAGGTGTTGGATATGGTTTTATCAGTCAGCTATACAGTGACGCTTACGATAAGCAGGATATACTCTTCATATTTCTTTTAAAGATCGTTGGCGTCGTTTTAAGTTTTGGAAGTGGTATCTTTGGAGGGCTTATGTCCCCATCTATCTTTATAGGTAGCTTTGGGGGTTACTGGTTTGGTGATTTTTTTGTTAATTTTGGTTTGGATCCAAAGGTTTTTGCTATCATTGGCAGCTCCGCTATGCTTGCAGGAGTATCAAAGGCCCCTCTTAGAACTTCTATTATAATGACAGAATTGACTCATACTTACGAACTGTTGCTTCCTATACTAATCGCCTCTTCCATAACAGGCTATCTCCTCTCAAAAAGCGAACCGGGAAGCTACTTTAAAAGAAGTTTGATACAAAAAGGCATAGACCTTGATAATAAACTAGTTGAAAACTATTTTGAAAAGTGCGATTTGACAAAATTTTTAAAAAAGATCACACCTATATCAGAAGATGCCGGCATAAGGGAGATAAGAAAAATATTTAGAAGATATCATGTAAGGTATATCCCTGTTATAAAAGATGAAAAATTGGTTGGCATTATATCCTTAAGAGACTATAGGAAGAAATATTTAACAAAAAGAAGAAATATAAAAGCCGTTGATATTATGAGCCATCATCCATACTACATAAAAGAGGGCTACAGTTCAAAAGATATCTTTAAAGCTCTCTCAACTCTTGATGTAAACCTTATCCCATATACTAACAAAGATGGAAAATATCTAGGAATGATAGATATAAGCAGACTTCTAAAAGATATATCCCTATCGGAAAATGTATATAAAATCAAAAACTCATCAAATATATAATATAATTTATTTTTTGAACAAATCTAACACTTTCTCTATTTGTTAAGGTGTGATTTGGGTGCGTAACATCAGTTAGTTAAATAATTTTTTAAATTTTCCTATAAGGAAACTTGTTATGACACTTCTATTTTCCAATTTTTTAATATATTCATTATAATCAGATACTCCAAGTGAGTTTAGAGTGTCATCCAAATATTCCAATGATACATTCATACCATCCATTTTTTCTACTTCTAAAAGTTTCCTATATAAGGGCTCAATTTGATATACTATTTTTTTTGATGGAGAGTATCGAAAAGCCATAAATCTATCTATCTCTCCTTTTTCGTTTCTTCGTATTTCAAAATCTGTTATTACCCAATAATACCTGCCGTCTTTTGCTAAATTTTTTACTACGGCGGTGATATTTTTTCCATTTTGTATATACTTCCACATGATATAAAATACCGCTTTAGGCATATCCGGATGTCTCACTATGTTATGAGGCTTACCAATAAGTTCATTTTTTGAATATCCGCAAATTTCACAAAAGTAATCATTAACCCTTAATATATCTCCTTTTAAGTCTGTCACACTCATTAAAAATTTGTTGGGTTTTATCTTTATTTCTTTATCTATAGGTTTTGGCTTATTCATTTGCACCTCCAAGTGTTATGATAAATTTTGTTTCATCTTCATTGCTTTCAACTTCTATCTTTCCATCCATATGCTCTTCTACTATAAGTTTTGTCATATATAGACCAAGCCCTGTGCCATTTTTTTCGTTTTTGGTGGAAAAATATGGCTCGAAAATTTTCCCTAAATATTCTTGAGGGATTTTTGCTCCGTTATTACTTATAATAAGCATAACTTTTTTATTATCTCTTTTAACTTTTATAAAAATTTTTTTATTGCCTTTTTTGTTGTTTTCAAGTGCGTCTTTTGCATTATTGACTATATTGATGATAACTTGCATAAGCTCATTGGGATAGCCGATTACTTTATGATTTTCTTTGACACATATATCCAAATCTATACCACTTTTTTTAAGTATAGGGTTTATAATATATATGGAATTATCAACAACTTCTTCTAGTGAAAATTTTACCCTCTCTTTTTCAGGCTTAAAAAAACTTCTAAAATCATCGATCGTTTTAGACATTTGAGAAATGATGTTTTTTGATTTTTTTTCAAAACTATCTACGGACTCTTTTGTTAAATTGTTATTGTTGTATTTGGCAACCATTGTACTAATTAGCAAACTTAAAGAATTAAGCGGCTGTCTCCACTGGTGTGCTATCATAGATATGGCTTCTCCCATTTGCGCCAATCTTGATTGCTGCATCATTATAAGTTGGTCTTTTTTGCTTTTTTCTACAGCTTTTTCAATTTTTTCTTGAAGAGAGCTGTTTAATTTTTCTATCTTTATCTTTAATTTTTTTTGCCTTGTATATGCATATAAAATAAGTGCTATTACAACTATAAAAAACAGAGTAATTTGCCAAATTATTGTATAGTCTGTCACACTTTTCTTTTTAAGTCCCATCCATTTTTTATATATGGCTATCCTCTCTTTATTAGTAATTATATTGATAGATTTATTTATAATTTTTTGTAAAATATCTCTATCGTTTCTAAGCATAATCTGAAGGTTAAAATCAACTCCGGTAATACCGGTAATATCAATGTTTTTAAAATTGTTATAAATAATTTGATAACGAAGAACCGGCTCTGTGTCAACAGCGGCAAATACTTTTTTCTCTTCTACTAGTTTAAGTGCCTCTTTTGTGTTTTTTGTTAGCACAAAGCTAATGTCAGGATATACATTTTTTAAAAGATAATATGTGCTATAATTCTCTCCTACAGCCACCTTTTTACCTTCTAGCGCAACTCCATTGATGATAAAATGTTTACTTTTGAGCGTTGCTATGGCTATAGGAAATTTTTCATAAACTTTAGAAAATATTGCAAACCTCTCTTTGTCAATGGTTTTGCTAGTTGCCATATTTAGGTCATATACTCTGTTTTTGATATTATTTAAAACCGTAGCAAAATCTTTTGACTCGATAAATCTATATCTTATACCGGCCTTCTTGGCTATAAGTTTCCAATAATCTATACCGATACCCACAATATGTCCATTTTTATCTTTAGCATTTATAGGAAGCCATGTGGTGGTTGTATTGACTGTAACTATGTGATTTCTTAAAAACATCTTCTCTTTATCAGTCAAATAAACTCTCTTTTGCTTAGGTGATTTTAACCACTTCTCTTTTAAAAGATAAAACTCCTCCTTGTCTATGGAGTTTATTGTTTTGTCAATAATATCTCTTAGTAGCTTATCATTTTTATTAAATGCCATATATTCAGGGATATTTTTAATATAATTATTGTCTTTAATGATAGATATCGATAACCCGGATAAAAAGTTTTTATCGATTAGATAACTCATAACAAAAAAGTTACCGAATGCAGCATCAGCCTTTTTTCTTAAAACAAATTTTAAGGCATCTAAGTTGGTTGCACACTCTATCAAAGTTATATCCGGAAAATATTTCCTAAGAATAGGTATGTAGTGACACCCTTGAACCAAAGCTACTCTTTTGTTGTTTAAGTCTTCAAGAGTGATACTTTTTCCATCTTTGACTTTTACAAGTGACATTGTTAGCTCAAAGATGCTGTTTCTACTGAAAATATATCTTTTTTTGTTACTCTTTTCAATTTTTAAAGCTGCTATAAGGTCAAAATCATTGGCATTTTTATCTGCATATTTGATTTTCCATCCTAGTTTGTCAACAATAATTTCCATATATTTTTTAAGATAGGGATATATATTTGGAAACTCCAGACTGTCTTTTGGCGCCCAGTCTTTTTCTATTTTTACATTCAGTATCTTTTTTTGTTTTATAAAATTTAACTCTTTTTGCGAATAAATTGATTTATCAATTTTTAAAAAAGAGGCAGCATTTAGGTTTGGAGATATAAATAGTTGCAACAGCATTAAGAATTTTAATAAATATTTGATCTTTACCAATTTCACTCCATTTTTATGCATATACCGCCTCTTTTTTCGGACAAGGAGGGTCAAAAAACAACCAAGTTTTCATTAACATACTTTTTAACACTAAAAGAAAATACCAAATCAACATAGCTGACAAAATGATCGATAATGTTTTTTTTAATATATTCAATATTTTTTAAAACATCATTTACCTGAATTTCCGGCATTATTATGATATATTCACAATTTTTCCATCTTCCTACAATATCAACCGTGCTTGCCAAATCAGTCAATAAACAGCCAAGTTCATTTATGATCTCATCACCTTTGTCATAACCAGCCTTTTTGTTTATCGACTGAAGACTTCCTATGGAAATCTTTAATGTATAAAATCTGTCACCAAATCTGTTATGTCTGCCGGCAACATCTGAAAGCATCTCTTTAATCTTTTGACGATCACATATATTTTTTTTAATTTTATTCATCTGTCAATTAGCCCTTTAATGCATACTATAAATTATTTTTTGATTATACTATAAAAATATAAGCAAAATGTGGGTAAAATCTGAATATTATGATTTTATCATATTTGCTATCAGCACAGGAGAAGGAGAATAAAGTGGATAGAGCCAGGATCTTAATTATCGAGGATGATATAGAAAATTCCATATATTTGCAAGAGTTTTTAGAAGAGTGCTCATTCTTTGTTGATTCGTTCGATAATGTTACAGATGCAATTGCTCGCATAGGATATAGAAAATATGACCTTATTATTTTAGATCTAAACCTACCTGATTATGACGGATATGAAGTTTTAAAATTCTTAAATCAAGAAAATTACAGGATTCCGGTTATAGTTTTAAGTGCTTACTCTGAACTTGAAAATAAATTAAAGGCTTTTAGATTGGGTGCAAGTGATTATATCGTAAAGCCTATTGATCCCAATGAGCTTGAAGCTAGAATGTGGGTACACTTAGGCAAATCAAGTAAGTTTAAAAAAACTATATTAAAAACAAGATTTGATATCATAAACCAAGAGATATACTTAAAAGATAAAGCATTACCATTAACTAAAACCGAATTTAGAATATTAAAGGTATTGGTTGAGAATTTTGGATCTACAGTTCCAAGAGAGAAGCTAACAGAAGAGTTATCCAAAAAAAGTAGCGATAGATCACTAGATGGTCATATCAAAAATATCAGAAAAAAGATAGAGTCTTTTGATCTTAATGGAGAAATCATGCTGACTACAGAATATGGGCATGGGTATAGGCTTCACAACTAAGCCAAAAGATCTCTTAAACTTTTTCTAGGATGTTTGCCTCCAAGTATCTCGTTTACCTCTTTTGCGATAGGGGTATAGATTTTGTGTTTGTCAGAGAGTTTACATACCGCTTTTGTCGTAGCTATGCCCTCTGCTACTTCTCCAAGTTTTATCAATATATCATCTACTGTTTCACCTTGAGCTAAATATTTACCAACCCTGTAGTTTCTGGAAAGTTCACTACTTGCGGTTAGAAATAGATCTCCTGATCCGCTTAAACCTAAAAAAGTCTCCTGCTTTGCGCCAAAAAATAGACCAAATCTACTCATCTCAACTAGGCCTCTTGAAATAAGGCTTGCCCTTGCGTTATTTCCCAACCCTAAACCATCACAAACTCCACTGGCAATGGCCAAAACATTTTTATATGCTCCGGCGATTTCTGCACCTATTACATCATCATCTATATATGTTTTTATAAAATCCGGAAAAAATTCTCCAAAGGTAGTTGCACACTCCTTTGAAGTAGAACTTATAACAAGTGCAGTAGGAAGTTTTTGCATAACTTCAGAAGCAAATGAGGGGCCGGAGATAAAAGATAGATGCTCTTCAGGTAGAAAGTTTGAAAAAACTTCATTGAGAAATTTTCCACTTTCAGCCTCTATGCCTTTTGAGGCGATCAGCATCTTTTGGTTTTTAAATATAAAATTTTTCTTCATCCACTCCCTGGCATTTTGAGCCGATAAAGCAAATACAAGATACTCTATATCAAGTATCTCTTTAATGCTTATAAAATTTTTTATATCTCTTTTTGTTCTGGAAGTTATGCAAGAGTCATGATTAATTAAAAAAGAAAAGTGTAGAGCTTGACCCCATTTTCCTGCACCTATAACTCCTATCTTCATCTACGCATCCTTGTCCAGTACACTTTGGGTAAGTTTTTCTCTAAAAGCTTCAAGATCTTTTTTGTATCCTATAAGAAGTAGGATATCACCGGCATCTATCTTGTGATTTACTCCTCTAGTTGCAAATATAAATTTATCAGCAAATTCCACATCAATTAGGCCTAACAGTATAATATTAAAATCCCTCTTAAAGTCACACTCTTTTATAAATTTTCCATCCAAAAATGAATCTTTGGGAACTTCAAACTCCACAAAATCAATATCGGAGTTAAAATAGAGAAGGTTCTCTATAGCCTCTATCATTACAGGACTCTTCAAAAGATGGTATATATTTTGAGCGGTTGCATCAAGAGTATTTAAAACTCCTCTAACTCCAGCTAGTTCCAACTTTTTTTCACTATCCTTTGACTCACAGATAGATATAATATCCAAATTTTCATCTATCGATTTCATTGTAATAGCGAGATAGATATTTTTCTCATCACTGTCCATAGCGCAAAATATATGATTGAAATTGTATGATACAAGTATAGATACTATCTCCTCATCATTTTCCAAATCGATGCAGTATGCTTTTATGCCGTTTTTAGCAGCTTTATCTATTAATTTTTGCTCCTCATCTACAAGTACTACTTCATAATTGCTTTTATGAAGTGAATTGGCTATCTTTTCACCATATTTTCCATAGCCAAAAAGTAAGATACTATTGTTTTTTTCTTGCATGTTTTATACTTCTTTTTTCTATTATATTTTTAAAGTTGGATATGCTAATGCTGTAACCAAGAACAACCAGTATATCCCCCTCTTCTATCCTAAAGTCATCTTTGGGATTAAAGATAAACTCTCTTTTGCCGTTTTTATCTATCCTTGATATCCCAAGCAGTATGATCTTATAAAAACCAAGATCAAGCTCTTTTATACTCTTGCCAATAATTGGTTGATCATGGTATATCTCTATTTGCTCACATCTTGCGTGCCTTTTGCCTGAAAGGATACTGTTTATAGCCTCTGTCGCCAATGGTTTGTTAACCAGCGTCGAAACCAGCATAGATGCGGTATTTGCTGCTGAAATTATCTTATTTACACCTGCAAGTTTTAGCTTTTTATATGAGTTTTTGTTTCTCATTCTTGATATCAGCATAACATCTTTTGAGATACTTCTAACACTTAAAGAGATGAAAATATTTTGTATATCATCCTGAGCCAAGGTTATGACAGCCTGAACCTTTGTATTGATATGCAGATCCATCAAAACTGTCTTGCTGCTTGCATCAGCTTTTAGTGCAAGATATCCGCCTCTTCTTGCATCTTCAACTTTTTGCGAGTCATTATCAAGTATCACAAAATTATCTCCACTGTTTTTTAGTCGTGCAGAGAGAAGTTCAGCCAAGTGACTATAACCGCAAATGATATAAAAGTAGGGAAATCTTTCAACTTTTGCTCTTATCTTTTGCAATTTAAGCTCTTCGCTATCCTCTCCAAAGGCAGAAACTATAACCGAAGTGGCAAAAGCAACCAAAGCGATACCTATAAGAACTATGATAGCTGCAACACTTCTTCCTTCGTTACTGACAGGAACTATATCGCCGTATCCTACAGTTGTCATAGTAACAAAAGCCCAGTAAAAAGCATCATATATGGTACTTATATTTGGATTTTTGTGCTCTTCAAAAACATATATGCTAACACCGGATATAAAAATGACAAATAGATAGAGCAGTACTATGGTAAAAAGTTCTGATTTTTTTGATGCAAAAACTCTTAAAAAATGGGTTATCTGATGTGAATACCTAAGCAGTTTAAAGACTCTAAAAAGTATAAATATCCTTAGTATCCTAAGCTCTCTAAAGCTTGGCAGTATAGCAAATATATCTATAATGGCAAGAGGAGAAGTGATATACTCCACCTTCTTGGCCAAAATCTTTTTAAATGCACTTAAGAGTCTAAATTTTTTCTCTAAAAAGATGCTCTCTTGAAATTCCTCTATAATAATTTTATGTATATCATTATAAACCCAAAGTCGAAGCAGATACTCCACTATAAAAAAACCTGTAACTATATAGACATCATAAAATATAAGCCAATGATCAAGCGGATGCTTTACTTC
>Ga0256840_1003229_pt1 | contig 13415 bp, 13 predicted proteins | sample 355202metaG_FD_185969 | JGI IMG/M metagenome (GOLD analysis project Ga0256840, IMG submission 185969) | Hydrothermal vent microbial communities from Mid Atlantic Ridge, Atlantic Ocean - 355-202 | ecosystem: Environmental > Aquatic > Marine > Hydrothermal vents | place: Atlantic Ocean: Mid...
AGTCGACTATCTCTACTTTTTCTCTTTAGAGTGCATGAATTTCGTTCATCTTTTGCCACACAACTTAAAGCATCTCTTTCAAATAAGTATCTAATAAGCTCATTTGTTATTTTTTCTATTTTAGGCGCTCTACTTACACCATACTTTATTATTCTACTCATACAAGGACTCTTTTTTGCTCTTTTAATTTCAATTTTTATTAAAAACAAAATAGGCTTTGTCAACGGAGACGTTTTAGGTGCTACCTTAGAAGGAGTAGAGGTTTTACTCTTTTTAGTTGTGGCTCTGTTTATGGTATAATCTTTAAAAGATGAGAAAGCGTACTTAAAAATAAAGGCAAAGAATGTCATACAGCTCTTGGTTTCAAGAACATGGTAAAAAACATAAAAATATTATAGATAAGCTAAAACACTTAAGCGATGATGAACTCATAGCCTACTTTAGATTTGACAACATGGTCAAAAATGAACCTGATTTTTGTCCTCTCTATAAAGATAATAAAAAATGTCATGAAAACGAAGCACTCAACTGCTATTTTTGTGCCTGTCCAAACTTTCGCTTTAAAGATGATGGTTTTGAACAGCAAGAGCAACGAACCCTCTTCTCTGCCTGTGGAATAGACTCAAAAGATGGTAGCCAATATATTTCAGATGATGCCATTCACCAAAACTGTGCTGGATGTTTTGTTCCCCACGCTGAGCGTTATATTAAAAAATATTTTACGCGTGATTGGTTTGAAGCGATGTCAAAAGTAAATAAGAATATATGAGTAAAACACCTTACTTTGTCTACATGGTTCGCTGCAGTGACGACACACTCTACACGGGTATCGCCACCGATTTAAAACGTCGTGTAGAGGAACACAACTTTTCTGACAAAGGTGCCAAATACACCAAGGCTCGTCGTCCAGTAATTTTAGTCTATAGTGAAAAACATTCAGATAGAAGCTCTGCCTCCAAACGTGAATATAAAATAAAAAAAATGAGACGAAAAGAGAAAAAACTATTATTAAATATTTAATTACACCAATAACTGTTATAACAATCAGAATTAGATGTAACCAAATTATGTATAAATAAATTTTGTAAAACTATCACTATAGATTATTAAGCTTATTATAATAATTTATATATAATGAAAGTTAAAATCATGGAATAAAAAGGATAGGAATGTCAAGATTAGAGTCACAAAGTCATCAGTACACCCCGTACAACTTGATAGACAAAGAGCAACTCAAAAAAGATATTGAAGAGGCGAAAAAGACCATAGGAGCACCATCAGAAGAAGATTTTCAACATCTTCTTAAAATGGAAAGATGGGGGAGAATGTTTACAGCTTCAGGATTTACTATTGTACTGATACTTGCCATAACAAGTATTAGTAGTGGTTTTCTTTTCTGGTCATTGGCTATAGTAGCTGCTATTCTTATTGGCTGTGGAAATGTTGGTAGATGGTCAAATGTGACCCATCCTATACTTCATGGAGCTTATGACAAAGTACCCAATATTCCTGAAAAATACAAAAAGAAAAACTTTGCACAAGGAAGTAGACGATTATGGGACTGGCTTGACTGGATTAAACCTGATGCTTGGATGTATGAGCATAATATTATGCACCATTACCACCTTGGTGAGACAGATGACCCAGATAATGTTGAACGAAATATGCAGTGGCTTATCCAATCAAAAACACCCATGTGGGCTAGACGAGTTTTTGTTTATATTTTTGCTGCAACTTGGAAGTTTACCTACTATGCACCAAATACATTAAGAATTTTAAAAAATAAAAAGCTTAAAGAAGACAACAAAATGGAAATCATGGATTATGAATTTGACCCAAGAAAACCTTTTGGATTTGAGCTTTGGTGGGACTACTACATTCCTTATGCGTCTGTGCACTTTGTTATGATTCCTGCACTCTTCTTACCATTTGGTGTAGAAGCTGTTATTACAGCACTTATAGTTGTTGTGATGGCAGAAGCATTTGCCAATTTGCACTCCTTTTTGGTTATTGTTCCTAATCACTCGGCTGAAGATATTTATATGTTTAATGAACCATACAAAGGTCAAGGTGAGTTTTACCTTAGACAGATTATGGGTTCTGTAAACTATAACACTGGGTCAGACTGGATTGACTACATGCACGGTTTTCTTAACTACCAAGTAGAGCATCACATCTTCCCTGATATGCCTTTGAGTTTTTACCAAAAAACCCAACCTCTCATTAAAGCTATTTGTAAAAAGCACAACCTTGAGTACCGACAAGAATCTGTATTTAAACGCATGAGTATGACCATCGACCTCATGATCGGAAAAACAAAACTATTAAGAGTTGATGGGGTTTAAGCCTCCTCTATTCTGGCTCCTTAGAAAATTTAGGACGCATTAATCTTTTACAAGTATAATCGTCATATTAAATTTTCTAAGGAAAACAATGAAGAAACTTCTACTGTTATTATTAACAAGCTACACACTTATGGCCGATGCCTTACCTCAAACTGTTACAACAACCATTAAAAGTATTGACTCCAATAATAAGATAACTCTAGCAACTTCTGCACCTGAAGGTATGAGTGGAATTGTTGTTCATGATTATGGAAATGGTCTCTCTGCCATTACCAATGCTGTTATTACAGGTAAAAATGGAAAAGCTCAACTCTTACCTTACACAGCCATACCACATGAAAATATACCCAATGTTAAAACAAACACCAACGTCAATGATACTGTTGTTTTAGGAAATTTCTACAACAATACCCTACTCATTGCACCCAATGCAAAAGCCTATGACAGCATTACAAAAAAATTCAAAAAAACATGGATTCATCCAGACATGTATGCTTTAGATTTTATGCATGATAGCAATTACGCCATCTCGCTTAAAAATTTGGAAAAGTTTGCTAAGAAAAATCAGATAGGATTGGTACTCATTGCTACTAAAAACACTCTTCTTATTCTTGACCCTATCAGTAAAAAGTTTATAGGAGAACAACCATTAACTCTGAGTTCAGATAAAGCCATGAATCCATTCTTTGCAAGATTTGACCAGATGGATACTTCAGCATTTGGATTTGCAAAAGTAACGCTAACTGACTACTACAAAGCCATAGCTTCACTAAAATAGAAAGAGCCAATATATGATTGATAAAAAACACCTAAAAGCCTTTACCAACATGGTAGGAGCTGAAAACATCTACGATGACAAAGCCCACATGCTAGCCTACAGTTATGATGCCACACGAACCCGTTATGAACCTGATGCTGTTATTTTCCCTAGAGATGAAGCTGATGTAGCTGAGATACTAAAGTACTGCAATAAGCATCAAATCATCATTACCCCTCGTGGTGCTGGTTCTGGCTTTACAGGTGGTGCCTTACCTGCCAATGGTGGGATTATTCTCGCCATGGAAAAGCACATGAACAAAATCTTAGAGATAGACACTGAAAATATGGTAGCCGTCGTGCAACCTGGAGTCATCAATATGGATTTACAAAAACATGTAGAAGCGTTAGGACTCTTCTACCCACCAGACCCTGCCAGTGAAGAGTACTCTACTTTGGGTGGTAATGTTTCTGAAAATGCAGGTGGTATGAGAGCTGCAAAATATGGAATCACCAAAGACTACGTCATGGCACTACGTGCTGTACGAACCAATGGCGACATCATACGTGCAGGTAAAAAGACCATTAAAGATGTGGCTGGGTACAACACAGCAGGAATTTTAATTGCATCAGAGGGAACACTGGCTGTTCTTACGGAACTGACGCTAAAACTCATCCCTAAACCAAAGTACAAAAAAACCTATATGGGGATTTTCCCTTCGGTAGACAATGCCATGAATGCTGTCTTTAAATCCCTCTCAGCAGGGGCAAATCCTGTGGCGATGGAGTTTTTGGATGCCTTGGTTATTCAAGCCCTCATAGAAAAACTGGGTGTAGATTTACCTACAGAAGCAGGAGCCGTTTTAGTAGGTGATGTTGATGGAAACGTTCCAGAAGAAGTAGCTTTTCAACTGGAAACACTGGAAGCATCATTCAAAGAAAATGGAGCAACTGAATTTAGAATAGCCCAAGATGATGCAGAAGCAAAAGAGTTATGGTATGCTCGTAAAAATGCTTCTCAGTCCATTACTATTTTTGGAAACAAAAAGCTCAACGAAGATATCTCTGTTCCTCGTTCTATGCTACCCAAAGCCTTAGAGGAAATCTATAAACTCGGTGCCAAATATGGCTTTAAAGTTCCCTGTTTTGGTCACGCAGGTGACGGTAACATTCACGTCAATGTTATGATAGATATGAGACAAATAGATGAAGGTCATAAGTGTATAGAAGAGATATTCCAAATGGTGGTAAACATGGGTGGAACGCTCTCTGGTGAACATGGTATAGGTACGTCAAAAGCTCCATTTATGGGCATCGCTTTTAATGATGAAGAGATTCAACTCTTTAAAGATATTAAAAAAGCATTTGACCCAAATAATATTTTGAACCCAGGAAAAATGGGACTCTAAAAACCGTAGGTCGGGTTGCCCTCATCCCGACATCAATTCGCATAAAATAAAATCTAAAATATTTATATAAATTTGAATGAAATCAAAAACAAATTAAATGTTTGAACATTTGTCGGGATGAGGGCAACCCGACCTACACCAAAAAAGGCACCCCATGAAAAAAAAACCCATAAAAATACGCCAGCTCATTAAAGAGTACTACATTTTTTTACGAGACTTTCTCTCTGCTCTTTTTCAAGACAAACTCTCTTACTACTCTGCTAGTTTGAGTTACTACACCCTTTTTTCTATTATTCCTCTCTTGGTGATAGTTTTCTCTATTTTTACCAATCTTCCCGTATTTGAAGAGGTCTACACTTCCATACAAACATTGGTTTTTGAGAACCTTATGCCTACCCACTCCAAAGAGGTACTCACCTACATCAATGGTTTTGTAGAAAACTCTGGAAAGCTTGGTATGGTTGGGGTGATTTATGTACTGTTTGCCTCTATGATGTTTTTTAAAAACTATGACTTTATTGTGAATGACATTTTTGAGTGTGAGCGTCGAGGCTTTTGGTCTTCTGTTACAGTCTACTGGACACTCGTAACATTAACCCCTATTATGTTGGTACTCTCTTTTTATGCTTCTGCTCAGGTACAAGGTATCTTGGACAAAAACACATGGACAGATGGAATTCACCTTTTAACTGTTTTTCCATTTTTCATAATTTGGGCAATGTTTTTTCTTAGCTATAAAATCTCAGCAAATACCAATGTCTCTATAAAAGCTGCAAGCATCAGCTCATTCATCGCCTCTTTGGCGTGGTACTTGGCAAAAATGGGCTTTATTTTTTATGTGATGCACAACAAAACCTACCTAAGCATCTACGGAGGATTTAGTATTTTACTGTTCTTTTTCTTGTGGATTTATATTTCGTGGGCTATTTTCTTACATGGTTTGAAGTTTTGTCATTTGTTGGAGAGAGATGAGGAGATAGAGGCTATTAAATAGCCTCTAAAAGTGAAGTAACAGTAACATTTTAAGTTGTTGTTACTCCTCTAGATATTCCAAAGCTGGAGCTTTGGAATGCGTAAAGGTCGAAAACTCAACCTTACATGTTTTTTTATTCAGCGTCTTTTACACAAAGTACAAATTTTTCATCTGCTGGAGTAGTAGCATTGAAATCCTCTCTATATGCACCACCATACTCACCTGTTAGAGGGTTAATTGTCCAGTTTATTACGTTGTAATTTGCACTAGGAGTACTTGTCCAATAAGAGGCATCATCCAGATTTTCAAATTTGTCCTCTACATTTCCTGTAGCTCTATTGAAAATAGTTTCCAATTCTACAACGGTAGGAAGTCTAAATCCATCAGCACAATCAGTTGCATTATACTCTTTGCTCGTACTACCTGTATCAGCCCAAACCAATGTACCATCAGTTACGGTATCAGTTGCAGCATCTCTTGTAAATGTAGCTGCTGAAGGGGTATAGCTACCTTCTGTTATACAAATAGTATTTGTGTAATCCTGACTAGTTACAATAGCACCATGTTGATTAACTTGCCAATTGTCAGCAGTATTGTAATCTGATTCAGTTGTTACATTAATATCGGCTAAAATTGGAGCTCCTACTAGGCTATAATCTAAAATTGTTTGGAACTCTGCAAGAGTAGGAATTCTTTGAGTAGCAGTACAAGTTGAAACTGCATTATTCCAAGTTAAACCTGTCTTCTCATCTGTAACAGTACCATTAGCATTCTTTACATATCCAGCTGGGCTAACAGTTACAACTGTTGTTGCAGTTCCCTCATTACCTGCTGCATCTGTTGCAGTATAAGTAATAGTATATTTACCTGCTGTATTTGTATCTACTGTTCCTGAAGCTGTAGCTGTAAGATTTGTATCTACATTGTCAGTTACCGTTGCTCCTCCATCTGTATATGTTCCACCAAATGGTACAGTTACTGCTGCTGCTGCTGGTCTTACGACTGGTGCTGTTGTATCTGCTACTACTTCTGGACTAACCGTTACAACTGTTGTTGCAGTTCCTGTATTACCTGCTGCATCTGTTGCAGTATAAGTAATAGTATAATCACCAGCTGTATTTGTATCTACTGTTCCAGAAGCTGTAGCACTAAGACCTGTATCTACATTGTCAGTTACCGTTGCTCCTCCATCCGTATACGTTCCACCAAATGCTACAGTTACTGTTGCTGCTGCTGGTGTTACGACTGGAGCTGTTGTATCTGGTGTAGGAATCTCAGCAACCAATGCCTTTAACTCTGCTACTGTATCTACATCTGCACCTGTTTTAGCATCAACTAAAATATTGTATGCTGCTAAGTTTTCCTCTGTTACACCTGTTACACCTGCAGCTGTATAATCTGCAACTGTTGGTTTTGGTTTTGTACCATCTTCTGCATAAGCTTGAATTTTAGCTGATGCTATCTCTGCTGCACTTGGTGGAGTTGAATCACTGCTTCCACACGCTGTTAAAAACATTGCTGTTGCTGCTGAAAGAATAATCTTGTTTATTGTTGTATTTGTCATCTAGGTAAACCTTCCTTTGTATTATTAAATTGACTATGGAGAATGATAACGCGTAAAATATAAATCATTACTTAAATTTTAGTTAAATTTATAATAAAGTAATTTATTTTTATAAAAAACTGTATTTTATTTAACATTAAATACTATTTTTAATTTTATATTAAATAATTTTAAACATATACACATATAAAACATCTACTATTTAAAAAAAACCTTATTTATTGGTAAAAAATAAACAATATATAAGATATTTTATGATAACTAATATATAAATTTAATATTTTTTTAATCTAAAGTAAAAAACTGTCTATTTTTTTAATTTAAATTATATTGTCAAAACAAAAGAAAATTGTGGATTTAAAGGGGGTTTTGTAGAGAAAAAGAAAATTTTATAAAAAAAGTAACACAAGAGGTTTAGATTTATAAATAATCTAAACCAATAATCACCCAACAGCTCAGATGCAATATAACAGCAAAAAGTACAGCCGTTGCACCTACGTCTTTGGCTGCTTTAGCCAAAGGGTGTATGTCGATGGTTACCAAGTCTACTACATTTTCAACAGCAGAGTTGAGTAACTCTGCAATTATGATAATGAAGTAGGTAATAAGCAAAACCAATTTATAGATCAACTCAAAAGGTAAAAAATAGACCAAAGGGAAAAAAACAACAGCAATGGCAAGTTCTATCTTAAGAGAGGTTTCTGTTTTAATAGCATGAACCAAACCATCCCAAGCATACGAAGCATTTTTAAAAATGGTATATTTAGGTTTGTTGTTCATAACTTATAATCCAAACGTTATAAAGACTTGACCATCACGTACATCTAAACCTTTGACAAAACCTGAACCGATACCAGCTTTTTTAATGTTATAAATAGGTTTTTTAGCCACGGTCTCTGCGATTATCAACCCCAAGGTCTGTCTCATGTCAGAGGTTAAGTACTTGGCTAAAGAGAAGTCATGAAACTTCAACTCTTCTACCATAGGGTTTTCCAAATACAAGTTTTGTGTTTTTGGGTCAAATCTGACACCCGAAGCCAACTGTAGGTTACCAGCAATTCCATCTGGAATCAAAAAGTTAGAGAACTTAAATGAGGTTCCTATACCCAACTTGTCACTTCCTTGTTTGCCTAAAACATTTGGGTCAGAGATGGAGACCGTTCCAAATTGACGTTTCTCCTCTATAGGAAACTGATTTGCCAGTGTAGAGTTAATCATGCCCATAGGAACAGCTACCGAATAACCTCGTCCGTCAGGGTCAACCCCAACACAGGCTGTAAAACAACCAACAATCACAATAACAACAGCTGTCAATATTTTTTTTAACATTTTCAATCCTTTAATTTTTTGTACTATTCTATATCATGTTTTTTATTATACGCTTGAATTTTTCTAACATAGGCATCTCGTTTCTGTTTACGCACAGCTTGACGCTTTGCCAAATGTATTTTTGCCAATGTTTTGTCCACTACCAAGTAGTTATGCTTCACCAATTTGTCAACTACTTTTTGAAAGGTAGGTGCTGCTGTATGTGAAGCAAAATAGACTTTTTGAGGTCTTATCACAAAAGCACCTATGGTATATTTATGTCCCTCTTTATCGTTGACAAAACCATAAAAACTACTGTGGTACTCTTCTATATAGTGACCTTTGTATGCAATGTGTGCTGTTCCTGTTTTACCACCAACTTCCAAGCCATCATACTGAGCAGCTGTTCCTGTACCTCTATTAACGGTTCCTAGCAACATATCATGAATGATGCTTGCCGTTCTACTTGTACAAGCTTGAAGAGAAGAGACATCTCTATTTACATCATATACTCGACCAGTTTTATCACTAAGATGATGAACAATCTTAGGAGTAACAGCTATACCATTATTATTAAAAGCACTGTAGGCTTTTATCATCTGCATAAAGTTGGCAAACATTCCATAACCATAAGCTGTATTGGCACTGTGTACTCTATGGTCCAATAGATAGGGTGCTTTAATACGACCCACCAGCTCTTTGGACAAATCAATACCTGAACGTTTAGAGAGTCCAAAGTTTTTCCAACCATCATAAAGCTCTTTACCTGTAAGCATCCAAGCAATTTTAGATATTCCTATGTTCGAAGAGTACATAATAATACCTTTGGGTCGTAACTCCTTAAAGTAATCATCATCACTAATGGTATAGTTTTTATTTACTTTAAACTTTCCACCTAAAGGAATGGCTTTTTTCAAATCTACCTTACCTGTGTCAATGGCTATCGCTAAAGTTAAAGGTTTCATCACCGAACCCGGTTCATAGAGATACTCAGAAAAGTTTGGATTTAAAGACTTTACATCTTTTTGCTGAATATGTTTTGGGTCAAAACGCTCTGAGGTTGCCAAAGAGAGGAGTTCACCCGTTTCCGAATTCATCACGGCGACCATAATCTCTTCTGCAGCCACTTGTGCTTTCATCTCATCAAGAACCTTTTCAACACTGCGTTGAAAGTCAAGATTGATGTTCAAATGCAAATTCATTCCATCAACACGACGCTGCTCTTGGCTCTCTCCATCACGTAAAGGGGTACCTAAAATGTCTCGTTTCCCTTTTATAAAACCATTCATTTCAGGTTCAAGATAAGAAGCGTATGATTTTTCTAGCCCTTTAATCCCAACCGGTGTTTTATAATCGTCGTTCACCTTGGTCTGAACATAACCAATAATAGGGGTTAAACGGTTTTTATGAGGGAAATGTCTGCTTTCACTTGTAGGTAAAATATCTAAACCATACACCAAGTGAGGTTTTTTAGGATTTAAGGGTCTAAAAATATTCAAATTTGCCATTTTATAACCAAGTGACCTCAAATCACTTGCCAATCGAACATCAATATTTTCATTGAGTACAATACGACCTTGAATATTTTTTCCTGCTCTGTTGACAAACTTTTTTAAAACCTCTTTTTCACTCATGCCACTATAGATACTAAAGAGTTTAACAAAGAGGTCTCGTTTTTTAGGGTCAATACTTCTTGTGTTGATCTCTGCACGAAAAAGTTTTTGACTGTAGGAGAGTACAAAGTTATCTGCAGAAATCACCTCTCCTCGTATCGACTTGTTTTCAACAGTCACAAACTTATTGTCCGTCTGACGTGATGAGGTCACTGTTAATGCTATCGTAAAAAGAAAAATACCCAAAAACAGTAGAGCAATCAAGCCAAAACTCGAAAGTAAAATGACACTTCTATTGCGTATTAACTGATTCTCTATGATTTCTTTAGACATACTAACCTTTAAAATTGTACAAATATTATTTGATTTATAGATATAATAATTATTGATTCTTCTTCTTCAAAGTAATTTTACTATTTTTTTCAAAAAATTCTGATAAAATATGTTCACTAAAGCCAAATTTTGTGATTTCTCTTGCAGATATGTTTGGCATAAAATAATTTAAAGAATATAATAATGATTGATAAACCTCTTTTTGGTGCCACCGTTATACTGTTAATCCTCGGATTAATTATGAGTTACTCGCTCTCAACCTATGCTGTCATGAAGTTTCACTATGCCGACACACATTTTTTTCTTCGACAGTTTATAGCTGTTATTATAGGCATTGGTTTAATGGTTGGTCTGAGTAAGCTCAATCCAGACAAATGGTTTAAGCCCATAGGTATGATGCTCTTCTTAATTTTTTTAATTATACTGTTCATCATGCCCCTACTGCCTGAATCGCTTGTACACAGTGTTGGTGGAGCAAAACGCTGGATTAATTTGGGAGTCATGTCCATCACCCCTGTTGAGTTTTATAAAATTGGATTTATTATGTTTATCTCATGGTCACTGGTTCGAACCCGTCTGCCTAAAGGTAAAATGAGTCTAGGAGAGGAGATAAAAGTTTTTGTACCCTATGTACTCATTTTGGGTATCAGTACGCTACTCATTGCTGTATTTCAAAAAGATTTAGGACAAACTGTCGTCCTCTCAGCAACACTGCTGATACTTTTTCTTTTGGTAGGAAGTAGTTTTCGATTCTTCTCCATGCTCTTTGGACTGGGTATTGCTGGTATTACAATCTTAATCGTTACACAACCACACCGAATCAAAAGGATTCAAGATTGGTTTCTCTCGCTGGACAATGAAGCCAACAGACTTGAAACCTACCAAATTTCAAACTCTTTAGATGCCATTCATCATGGAGGATTCTTTGGACAAGGTATTGGTAATGGACAATATAAACTGGGCTTCCTATCAGAGGTTAATACCGACTTCGTATTGGCAGGAATTGCTGAAGAGTTAGGATTTATAGCCATTTTTGCCATTACACTCATTATGCTTTTTATTATTTTTCGTATCTTTAAAATTGCAGCAAAAGTAGAGAACCCTACCTATTACCTTTTCTGTGTTGGGGCTGCACTGCTTATTACCTTCTCTTTTTTGATTAACAGTTTTGGTATCGCTGGAATTACACCCATTAAAGGAATCGCTGTACCCTTTTTAAGCTATGGAGGCTCACAAATTATCGCCTCCTCCTTGAGTATTGGTCTGATTTTAATGATTTCAAAAAAAGTAGACTACAATAAAAAAAATTATAATAAGAAAGAGAAGGTAAACGCATGAGCATAGTAATGACAGGTGGAGGAACAGGTGGACACCTCACCATTATAAAAGCTGTAAAAGAAGAACTTTTAAACGAAGAGCTTATCTATATAGGCTCAACAAAGGGTCAAGACCAAGCGTGGTTTGGGGAAGACGAACAGTTTAAATCTACCCACTTTTTACCCACTCAAGGAGTAGTAAACCAAGGTTTTTTAGGAAAAATAAAATCTCTTTTCATGCTCATGAAAGCAACACACAAAGCTAGAAAAATTTTAAAAGAAGCAGATGCAAAAGTTGTCTTCTGTGTGGGTGGATTTTCAGCTGCTCCCACTTCATTTGCAGCAAAAATACTGGGTATCCCTCTGGTTATTCACGAACAAAATGCAGCCATTGGTTCACTCAACAAACTTTTACGCTCTTACTCTACATCTTTCATATCTTCATATGAAGAGGATAGCCCCATTAAAGCCTATCCTATAAAAAAAGAGTATTTTGAGAAAACACGAATAAGAGAAGAAATTAAAACTATTATCTTTCTAGGTGGTTCACAAGGAGCCCAAGCCATCAATAAACTCGCCCTTGAACTTGCTCCAACACTTAAAGAAAAAAATATAAAAATCATCCACCAAGCAGGGGAACGAAACATAGACGAAGTTAAAAAATCGTATGATGAAATAGGCATAGAAGCAGAAGTATTTGGCTTTACAACCACGCTGTCAGACTACATGAACCAAGCCGACTTTGCCATCGCCCGTTCTGGTGCTTCAACCCTATGGGAACTCTCTGCTATGGCATGTCCTACCCTCTACATCCCCTACCCTTACGCAGCAGGAGACCACCAGTTTTACAATGCAAAATTTTTAGTCGACCAAGATGTCGCGTGGATTATGAGAGAGAATGAACTCGATGTTGAAAAAGTCATAGAACTTTTAGATGAAAACATGAAAGTGAAAAGTAAAAAACTTCAAAGTATAATTGAAAAAAATGGTGCTTTACAGATTGCAGAGCTGCTAAAAAACATGTAGGTTCGGTAACACCGAACAAAAAAATATTTAATAAATCGTGTTCGGTGTTACCGAACCTACGGTTATTAATCACCCATTAAAAAAAATTTCGATATAATCCCGACGCTTTTTATATTTATCTATAAAAGAGAAGCAAAATTCTCATGTAGTTATTCCTTGAACGGTTGCAGATTTATCTGTTGAAGGCTACAGTGGCATAAACCAACAGACTACGGTCTCTAAAAATATTATTTTTGTCTTAAAATATATAGTTTACTATCTATTTTTGGACTTTTGCAAGGAGCAAAATATGGTAACAATGAAAGATTTATTAGAGTGTGGTGTACACTTCGGACACCAAACTAGAAGATGGAATCCAAAAATGAAAAGATTTATTTTTGGTGAGCGAAAAAACATCTACATTATTGACTTACAAAAAACACTTAGATACTTCAAATACACATACAACGTAGTTAAAGAAGCAGCAGCTGAAGGTCAAACTATTATCTTTGTAGGAACTAAAAAACAAGCTCGTTCAGCAGTTAAAGAACATGCTGAAAGATGTGGAATGCCTTATGTCTCTACAAGATGGTTAGGTGGAATGTTAACAAACTACCCAACAATGAAAAAATCTATTAGAAAACTAGAAATCATTGAGCAGATGGAAGAGAATGGTCAACTAGAGCTTTTAACTAAAAAAGAAGCACTTATGTTACTTAGAAAGAAAGCTAAATTATCAGCTTACTTAGAAGGTTTCAGACACATGAAAAAACTTCCAGAGATGATGTTCGTT
>Ga0256840_1003230_pt1 | contig 13413 bp, 8 predicted proteins | sample 355202metaG_FD_185969 | JGI IMG/M metagenome (GOLD analysis project Ga0256840, IMG submission 185969) | Hydrothermal vent microbial communities from Mid Atlantic Ridge, Atlantic Ocean - 355-202 | ecosystem: Environmental > Aquatic > Marine > Hydrothermal vents | place: Atlantic Ocean: Mid...
ACCATAAAACACCAATTACAATAAAGACACTTAATAACCTTAGACAAACTAATAGGGCATCTTTCGCGGAGGCACCTATTGATGCATGGGGAACAAGAACAGACAATATAAGCTGGGCTTTAGAAAAGGATGTATCAGTTGGCCAAGGCCGTAAAAACCTATATACGATTCACGAGGCCTTTGAGTACTATAAAAAATCATTTGATGGCATAAAGAAAGACCGTAAAAAATACCAAGCTAAGCTGTTTGCAAGTATGGGTTTTTTAATTCATTTAATTCAAGACTTACACTCTCCTGCACATGTGCGCAATGGTGCACATGCAGGAGGAGACTATTTAGAGATTTATGGCCGCTATTACGGTGGCTTTTTCCTAAGCAATGGCCGTTTTGAAGGAGGATTTGATTCAACTATTTTTTCTGCCATTGCAAATATCAATATTAAAGAAGTTATACTGACAAATAATCAATATTCATCCTACCAAGACTTCTTCACTAAAGAAGCAAACTGGGTTAGTAAGAATTTTTTTAGTGAAGCTCATGAAAAGTCATTTTATGGTGAAAAACTTATCTCTAACGGAGAGGGGCTTGAGTTTGATGATGATACTTGTTTCGACAAAACAACGACTATTTTTGACTCAAAATTCAACCTTACTCCTACAAAAACAAATACTGGTCTAGCGGCTATCCCAGGCGCAGAAACTTTTTTAAACGGCTCCTACGATAAGTGGTTTTATATCACAAACCCATTAGCGAATACGGCAGTGACAGGGGGTGATACGGTTGGTATTAAAGAAAAAGGCTATTTTTGGGATTGTCATAGTATGGCAGCAGTGACGGACGGGGTGAGTAGCAATAAAAGCTACTCAAATTACAATAAAAAGGCACTACATGATACTGCGGTAAATGTCATGCCAAGAGCGGTTGCAGCTTCACAAGCATTCATCAATTACTTTTTTAGAGCAAGAATGGAAGCCTATATCAATTATGAAGATGCTAATGGTGCCAGAATACTTGATACCATTACGATAAAAAATGTCTCTGATCCATCATTAGTAAGTAGTGAGGAGTTACTTACGTTCAAAGCTGGAACAAAATTTACTGTTTCTTATCGTACAGGTGAAGATGAGAATGAAATAATATCAGAATTAAAGACAGGAACACTTCCTGATGATCTGCTAGTAGACGAAGAGTTTGAACTTGAAGGTTTAAAGGAGCTATTTGCAACTGCAGATGTTGATATACAAAATGGCGACAAGGTACTTGTTTTACTAGATGGGCAAGTCGGTGAAAAACAAGGCTTAAATGAATATAGTATAGATGCAAGAGGCTTGGCTGTAGCCTATGCAACAGAACCAAAGATATTAATTAAACGGACAGGAGCAGTTTCTATTAATTCTTTTGATGATGGCTATTACCAAAAGGGTGTGACTCCAGGATACGCGCCATTCAGTGACGCAGATTTAGTATACGATAGAGTAACTAAACTGTATTGGCATGACCCTGCTGAAATTCCAAAATTAACATTTCAAGAGGCAACTGATTATTGTAATAATTTAAATTATCTAGATTCTCAATGGCGTTTACCCAAAACAAGAGAGGTCTTATCTTTATATGATGTTAAGCTATTTTCATCTCCTATATTTAAAGATGACAGACGGAGACTTCGTACCAATCGTTCTACGTACGTTGATTCTATTGGATATCAAACCTCTGTTAGCACCCTACATATTTCGGGTGTTTCATCTGTAGATGATGAAAGTGAAATTTATACACGTTGTGTAGTAGGTATAGGCGTAGGTCTTGAACTAGTAGAATCAACCTTAGTTCGTGATGATAGTAAAGCTATTGTGAGAGATCGATCAACAGGTTTAATATGGCAAGATAATATTGAATTTGACAATAATTCAACTCCTAGAACATACGAAGAAAACTTGAATTATTGTGAGTCCCTCACTCTTGGTGGTTATAATGATTGGCGAATGCCAAATGAAAACGAGCTTTTTTCATTAGTTGGTGAAGGTGCTTTGGATAGTGGTGTTTTAGCTCCATTTCAAACTAATAATACTGCTAGCTTTTTTGCAGTATCTTCTACACCTAAAGCTGATATTTCACGATCCATGGTTTCGGTAGTTAGTGGACATGCTCAAAGAGCGTTGTTAGAACGGATTCTCAATTGTTACGGCTGTGGCTATGCTGAGCCATGGGAGGGCTATACTCGCTGTGTAAGATAATTATCTTACACAGGTGAGAACTTGTTCAGTAATTTGTAGGGTTGTAAAAAACCCTACAAATTAAATTGGCCTTAAAAGTTTATATAATGACCGATTCAATATTCCTCATATAACTCATAAATATTGAATCTCCGCCTTTATTTTCTGCGCTGCAATATGATACATATTAGCAATCAATATCATTACTGATTTGTTGATCTGTTCGAGCTTCTAGTTTTAATTCATTAATTGCAGATTGCATACAGTTGACAATTTGGGCCTGTGAGTCCATTAGAGTCCCGTCCCAATCAAAAATAAGCAGTGTATATTTTTTAGTCATATTCTCTGTGTTTTTAGCTGTGTTTCTAGTTTGTTTATTACTTTAAGCAAGTCATCTGCTAAAGGGATTTCGCAGTTATAGTGTGAGTCTTGCTTTCCTTCGATGGAGAGGCGAAATTTCAAATGATAAGCATGCAGGAATAAGCGTTTTACCCCTAATGTTTTTTTTACTTCTCTATTTAAAGCAAAATCACCATATTGTGAATCACCTAAAATTGGGTGACCAAGGTCAGCAAGTTGTGTGCGAATTTGATGCATTCTGCCTGTGAGTAGTTCTACCTTTAAGAGAGTTGTATCGTTAAAAACAGCAATAGGTGTGAAAATACTTATGGCTGTTTTTCCTTCTTCTCCATTATTCTTTTGTTGTTGATCTAAGACACGCACTTTTTGTTGTTTGCCCTGACGGCGTTGCAATGTATTTTGGACTTCGCGACTGCCACCTTTCCAGTGACCTTTTACCAGTGTTTGATAGTTTTTTTGTAATGGGTGATTGTTAGTTTTAATTTTGAGTATGTCGTGTAAAGCTAATAATGCTTGACGATTTTTAGCAAGCATAATAATGCCGCTGGTTTCCTTATCGAGGCGATGCACTAATTCAATAAATTTTAACTCAGGGCGTAACTGCCGAAAGGTTTCAATTAATCCATAACGAATGCCCGATCCACCATGAACAGCCATGCCAGAAGGTTTATTGATGAAGATGAGATTTTCATCCTCTAGAATAATAGACGAGTTAAGTATTGTTAATAATGACTTGGGTGGTTTTTGTGGGTCAGATTTATTTGGCAGAAATACAGGAGGAATTCTGACAGAATCATCTAATTTTAGTTTATAGGTTTGCTTGATGCGTTTTTTATTAACTCGTACCTCACCTTTGCGTAAAATACGGTAAATATATGGACGTGGTACATCTTTAAGCTCGCGCATTAAAAAATTATCAATTCGTTGCCCGGCATGGGCGTCGGTCACAATAACAAATTTTGCGAGTTGCTTTTGCGATGTGGATTCTATGGAGGAAGGATTTTTATGCATCCTTAAAGTTTACTTTAATTTCAGCGTGATGCGTTAATTTTTTGTGCTGGCAATGCTTGAAAGTAAACCTTATTATTGTTATTATAAATCTCTGTTTTAAAGGTTTTTATCTTGAAAAACACCTAATTTACATCTTCAAGTTGTTTAGCTTTTTTAGAAAACTTGAAACATTATTATATTGAACGGTTTACTGATCTGGTCGAAATGACAAACAGCGATGTAAACTAAATAAGGATCGCTCCTTACCAAATCTGAAGAAGCTACGATTGACAACCGTATACAACAACCTCAGAACTAATTTAATTGTACTAATTAGAAAGACAAACTAATTAATCAATACTAAATACAGACATAGAACTAAAATAAAAAAACGGGCATGCTTTTATATATTAACTGCTACTTTAAATAGTGAGCAGTCGCGCTTGCGAAGACATGTTAGGATTTTTTTAAAGTTATTGCTCCTAAATCAAATATTAGATTTTTATAGTAATTCTGTTTTTAACTGCCATCACCTCTATTTCAATCAGAGTGATCGTAATGATTAGAAACCCTGTGCGCAAATTTTGTATAGTCAGGTTTGGTAACGTGAGCTGTAACTAACAGGAAACGTTAACCAATGAAAAGAATTCTAATAAATGCAACTCAACCAGAAGAAATCCGAGTTGCAATGGTCGATGGCCAAAATCTGTATGACCTCGATATCGAACATCCCTTCCGTGCTCAAAAGAAAGCCAATATTTATAAAGGCAAAATCACCCGTGTAGAACAAAGCTTAGAAGCGGCGTTCGTTGATTATGGCGCAGAGCGTCATGGCTTTTTACCCTTTAAAGAAATTGCCAAAGAATATTACCAAAAAACGAATAAGAAAAAGTCGGACAAAGGCCGCCCTTCAATCTCTGATGTAATCAAAGAAGGTCAGGAAGTTCTCGTACAAGTCGATAAAGAAGAGCGTGGCAATAAAGGCGCGGCATTAACCACTCAAATTAGCCTTGCAGGGCGTTACTTGGTGTTGATGCCAAATAATCCGCGAGCGGGTGGTGTCTCACGCAGAATTGAAGGCGAAGATCGTCATAAAATTAAAGAAATCCTCGACCAACTTGAGCTTGATACCGGTATGGGCGCTATTGTGCGAACTGCAGGTGTAGGGCGTGAGCTAGAAGAGCTGACGTGGGATATGGATTATCTTAAAACCTTGTGGGCTGCTATTAGCGAAGCTGGTGATAAGAGCAAGCCTGGTACGTTACTTTACCAAGAAAGCAATGTTATTATTCGCACTTTACGTGATTACTTCCGTCAAGATATTGGCGAAATCATTATAGATAACGACCGTGTATATCAGCAGGCACATGATTTTATCAATGCGGTTATGCCACACAATCTTAAAAAGCTAAAGCATTACACGGATACGGTTCCTTTGTTTAGCCGTTACCAAGTTGAACATCAAATCGAATCTGCTTTCCACCGCGAAGTAACCTTACCATCGGGTGGTTCTATTGTTATTGACCACACCGAAGCGATGACGGCTATTGATGTAAACTCTGCGCGTGCGACTAAAGGTCGTAGTATTGAAGAGACTGCTCTAAATAATAATCTTGAGGCGGCTGATGAGGTTGCTCGTCAACTTCGATTACGTGATTTGGGTGGTTTGGTTGTTATTGACTTTATTGATATGCAGCCAAATAAAAATCAACGTGCGGTAGAGCGAAGATTACGTGATGCCTTAAAGGTTGACCGTGCACGTGTTCAGATTGGTCGTATATCACGTTTTGGCTTATTAGAAATGTCACGTCAGCGCTTGCGTCCATCATTAGGGGAGTCTAGCCAAATCGTCTGCCCACGCTGTAGTGGTCAAGGTACGATTCGTGGGGTTGAGTCAATGGCGCTGTCAATTCTTCGCCTTATGGAAGAAGAAGCAATGAAAGAGGGAACCATTGAGGTCGTTGCTCAAACCCCTGTGAAAGTTGCAACCTTCATTTTGAATGAAAAACGTAAAACGTTAGCAGAAATTCAGGCGCGTCATAATTTACAAATGACGGTATTACCAAATATTGATTTGGATACACCGCATTATGAAATTATTCGCTATAAAGAAGGGGATCTTGATTCGCCCCAAAATAGTTATAAGCGTGTTACTAAACCCGAGGTGATTTCCGAAAGCACCAAAGAAACAACCGATCAAGTTGTTCAACAAGCGGTAGTGGGTAATGTTACACCTTCAACCCCATCGCCTTCTCCGCAAGTTCTACAGGATGCAAAAAACCCAAGTATTATTAGTCGGATATTTGGTGCTTTGTTTGGAGCGACAAAAGAACAAGCACCAGAAGCTCAGAAAAGCCGGGCTCGACCACACAGCCGAAGCAAGCAAAGTAACAGCAGAAGTCGGAGTAATCGTAGTTCAACGAATACAAATTCTAGAAGTAAAAATTCAAACCAAAACTCTAGCCGACGTAATAATAAAAATGCTAACAATAATTCGAATAAGAATCAAAGCCACAATCAAAATACACGCAACAAAAATCAACGAAACCAAAACAATAAAGGTCGGCAAAACCAGAACAAGCAACAACAAAATCAGCCGGAAAACGGTAACCAGAAAGCACAGCAGAATCGTCAACAGGCTAATGGCAATAGAAAGCCGCATAATAACTCATATGGAGCAAAAAACACTGTAGATGATGCTGCTGTACAGAAGAAAAAGTTACCACAACAAAAACATCAAAAAAGCGAAACTAAAAGCACACCTGTTAAACAGACTGTACAAGATCAAACCCCGTTCGAGGTGAAAATTCCTGCAACACCAACGCCAAATCGGACAAAGTCAGATAAAATGATACCTAAAAGTGGTGAGAAAAAGTCCGAAATCGTCTCTTTTACGGTTGAGCCTGTTGCTGCTCCAACGTCAGTCAAAAAGGTGTCAGACTCCACGAGAAATAAACCAACTAGTAAAACTGTCAAAGCAGAGTCTGACGTAAGTAAAAAATCCACACATAAAAAAGAGGCGAGTGTTAAGGCCGAGCCGCTAGTAAATAAAGAGCCTTCAGCTAGTAAAGAGCCTTCAGCTAATAAAAAGCCTGCAACTAAAAAAGTTTCTACAGCGACTAAGAAAAAACTCGCAAAAGAAGAATCAACAGAAAAAAAACCTGTAGAAAAAAAGAAACCAGCTAAAGCTTCAACGACAACCCGTAGAAAAAAGGCTGAGACAGAAACAACTTCTAAGACAAGTACGACAAAATCTAAGAAGGAAACCACAGCATCAACAACTAAAAAAACTCCAACACGTAAAGCGGCATCTAAGAAAACGGCTAATACCGAAGAAAAGTCTACTGAAACAAAGAAAGCAGCAACGAGCACAACGCGTCGTAAAGCATCAGTTAAAAAAGAAACTAACGCTAGCGATAAGGCCGTAACAAAGAAAAAGCCGGTAGCCAAGGCGCTTAAAAGTAGTAAAACAAGTAAAACTGAAAAAACCAGTACAAATACTGTGACCAAGAGTAGCCCAGATTCAATCAAAGACGAGTCAGGAAGTAAAACTTAATCTCTCGAATTATATTTCGAGATCTTTGCTCAATTTGATAGGAATAAAGTGTCAGTTGACATTCTATTCCTAAATCTACACTAGCGAAATTTAATGCAAGGTGTTTGGCTCCACTGGATATTCAAAAAACCTTAGTTTGCCGTAGGTTGGCTGGTATTTTTTAATATTCTGTGGAACCAAGGACTTGTGTTATCTTAATGTTTCTAAATGTGAAATTGGGTTATTTCTAAGGCAGAAATTATATTCATATTGACTCACCATTCAGTTGCTCAAGGTTTTTTTAATACGAAAAAATTTAAAATAACGTTTTAGCCATTACAACGGCATCTTCTCGGCCTTTTTTAGTAGGGTAATAGTTTTTACGTAGCCCAACCTCATTGTAACCTGAGGATTGATATAGTTGTATTCCTGCTATATTTGAAGGTCGAACTTCTAAGAAGCACGTTTCTGCCTGATATTGTTTCGCTATCCATTCTGCCTCTTCAAGTAATTTTCGTCCCCAGCCTTTGCCTTGCTCTTTTGGGTAAACGCAGAGATTGAGAATATGTGCTTCGCCGACAGCGGCTGAGAGTATTAAATGACCTGAACGGATGTCGGATTTCTCAAACACCCAGCAGCTGTAGTTAATATTTTGTAAGCAATCTTCAAAGTTTTTTTGAGACCATGGGTGCGGGTAAGACGCTAATTCGCCGCGCATTATGTATGGCAAATCTTCCGTAGTCATTTTCCTTAGGTATTTTAATTGTCGCCTTTGACTCATAGCTAGATAGACGGAGTAGGTTTGGAATAGCAAGATAACGCTAGCTTCAAATCAGCCCAAGCTTTTTGTTTGTCAATCGGCTTACTTAATAGGTAGGATGGGTAATACGTTACAATAAGAGGAATATTTGTATCGGGTAAAGTGTGCTGTTTTGAGCGAAGTCTAGCCAAAGGCTCAGAGCTTTGTAATAGATTTTGCGCTGCAATTTGACCTACAATTAGAATTATTTTGGGTTTAATTTCAGCTATTTTTTCATGCAGAAGCGTACTTAATTTAAGCTTACTTTGGGTTAAGTCACTCGAAGGTGAGGCTTGCTTGAGAACATTGATAAGGTAGGCATCCTTTCGAGGATTTTGTAGGCCAATAGATTTAAGCATATTATTTAAAAGAACACCTGATTCAGTAGAAAAAGGCTGATTTTGTCGTTCTTCGTTAACTTCTGGTGATTCGCCGATGATCAACCAGTCAGCGTTTAGATTCCCGCAAGCATAGAGGGTATGTTGATCTGTATGGCCAATTTCATTGATTTGAGTGTTTAAAGATCCACGTGTATTAGTTTTTGCTCTATCAGAATTTTCTAATGTATTGCTCGGTACTTGTTCATTCCTAGTTAACTGATTATGTGTTTTAGGCGTAACAGCCAGGTCTGCTGTAGTTGGGTTATCTAGATTATGCAGAATATCATCAACAGAGCTGATACAATCAGAGTCTGTGGATGATGTGTTTTTTTGAGGGGGCGACTTTAATTCACTGAGTTGCAATATACGATCACGGGATACCCAGACAGGTACCCCAATGGCATCAAGATATTTTAATTGAGCCGGACTTGTCATTGCCTATGTTTTAAATCCCATCATGTTGTGGGTGCTCACGATCATTAGCTAACGCCAGTTTATTAAGTGCATCTAGGTAGGCATTTGCGGATGCGATCACGATATCGGGGTCTGAACCACTGCCATAGACTTGGCGGCCAGCTTTTTCAAGTTTCACACTAACTTCGCCTTGAGCATCGGTGCCACTGGTTATAGCATTGACTGAATAAAGCTCTAAGGTACCGTGATCTTTTACGATACTCTTAATGGCAGAGAAAACCGCATCGACTGAACCACCACCGTCAGCCTCGCCAGAAACTTCTTTACCATCAACGCTTAAGGTTACTTTGGCATGGGGTGTTTCACCTGTTTCAGAGCATACCCATGATGAAACTAAGTGATAAAGAGTTTGTTCTAAAGCCACTTGTGACTCGTTGGCTATGGCGATTAAATCTTCGTCAAAAATCTCATGTTTGCGATCAGCTACATCTTTAAAACGTGAAAATGCGGCATTAAGTGCCTCTTCTGATTCTAAATCAATACCAATCTCAGCAAGACGAGATTTTAATGCGCTACGTCCAGAATGCTTGCCTAATACAATTTTATTATCTGACCATCCCACATCTTGCGCACGCATAATTTCATAGGTTTCACGTGACTTAAGTACCCCATCCTGATGAATACCTGATTCATGTGCAAAAGCATTCTTGCCGACTATTGCTTTATTAGGCTGAACAGGAAAACCGGTTACTGATGATACTAATCTTGAAGTTGGTACAATCATACTGGTATTGATATTGGTATCACACTCAAATACATCTTGGCGGGTACGAACCGCCATTACAATTTCTTCTAGTGCTGCATTGCCTGCTCTTTCTCCTAAGCCGTTAATGGTACATTCTACTTGTCGCGCACCGTTTAATACTGATGCTAAGGAATTACCAACGGCTAAACCTAAGTCATTGTGACAATGTACGGAGAAAACAGCCTTATCTGAGTTGGGAACACGCGCAATAAGTTGTTTTATAAGTTCGCCAAATTGGTGAGGAATATTATAACCTACGGTATCCGGAATATTGATTGTAGTTGCACCAGCCTCGATAGTCGCTTCGACGACTTTACATAAAAAGTCGAGTTCAGAACGTCCTGCATCTTCGGGTGAAAATTCAACATTGTCGGTATATTGACGGGCTTTTTTTACTGCGCTAATAGCTTGAGCTAGTACATCGTCAGGATGCATCCGCAACTTTTCTTGCATGTGAATGGGTGACGTTGCTATAAATGTATGAATGCGTGCAGAATTAGCGGATTTTAGTGCCTCACCTGCACGTTCAATATCTTTGTCTAAGGCGCGCGCCAGCCCACATACAGTACTGTCTTTTATAGCTGTTGCAACGGCTTTTACAGATTCAAAATCTCCGGGGCTAGCGATAGGAAAGCCTGCCTCAATGACATCGACGCGCATTTGTTCTAAATGTTTAGCAATACGAACTTTTTCATCCATAGTCATGGAAGCGCCGGGGCTTTGTTCACCATCGCGCAAGGTTGTATCAAAGATGATCAAACGATCATTGGAAATAGGGTTATTCATGGGTAATTACTCAGCTTTAGCAACTTTCTTAGCAAGTATTATATAGGTTTGAATACTTGTAGAGAAAGTCATCTTAAAATATTTTGGAAATGAAGTAGCGTTTAGCCTCGCAAAGGCAAATTTATCTGCCCAAAGGCAGTAGTAAGATAAGCAGAGATACTACTAAAAGAATAGTTAAAGATATTTGTACAGACAGACTCGAACATTGAGTATTCAATGTTGTTATACTTGCCACAGATTTTTTGTTAAAAGTCTTGGCTCTATTTGTGTATTTGTACTGCATTTCTTAAAAATAACTGATTTTAATAAATAGTTCAATCTGTTTTTTAGAGGGTAGTGAAATCTATTTTTTGTTTGTTCTATCACGTATCCAGTAAAAGGGCCCAGATAATGCATATACAAAAAACACTGCGAATAACACTTTAGGAGGGTCAACTTGAATTAAAGCAAAGGCTAAAACAATCCCCAGTATTGCTATTTGAGGGACTTTACTTTTCAAATCAAAATCTTTAAAACTATTATATTTAATGGGGCTGACCATTAATAAACCTGCACCAATTATCATAATGAGCGCTGGTATTTGAATTGCTGTTCCAGAGACGTCCAAATCGTGTAACATCCAAATCATTCCAACGACTATTCCTGCTGATGCTGGGCTAGGTAAACCAATAAAGAATCGTTTATCAACTTCATCAATCTGCGCATTAAAACGAGCTAATCGTAATGCCGCACAGGCCACATAAATAAAGGCAGCCATCCAGCCAATTTTACCCCATGATGGGCTAACGTCACGCATCGAAATCAATGCCCATTGGTACATGATTAAAGCCGGTGCTAAGCCAAATGAAACTAAATCTGAAAGGCTGTCGTATTGCTCGCCAAAGGGGGATTGGGTGTTAGTCCAGCGTGCCACGCGACCATCTAAACCATCAAGAATCATGGCGATAAACACTGCAATTGCCGCTTTCTCAAACTGCCCATTAATACCCGCTAAAATCCCATAAAAGCCACTGAAAAGAGCTGCGGTAGTGACTAAATTGGGTAATAAGTAAATCCCTTTTGATTTAGGTTTTTCTGTATTTTTATCCATAAGTGAGAGACCTTACCTAGAAATATTAAAGCTTACAATATTTTTAAACAAAAAAAACGGGCACAAGGCCCGTTGAATGCTGATCGCTTTGGCGATTCTTATTGTTGTTAGCGTGGCCTATAGTACACCTATGTAGCTTGCTGTGAGCTTAATAAATTAGACTTAAGCCCTAAAAAGGCTTGCCATAAATCGTAAAAAGCTCATACTCATGTTTATGCAAAATAAGCCTTCTAATTTCATCAATAACACAGTCAAGTGTGAATCGTGCAGTTTAGTACATGTCTGCTTGCCTTCAGGGTTATCCTCTAGTGAAATGTCCTTATTAGAAACATCCATTGATAAAACCACTAAAATTAATAAAAAAGAGACGGTTTTTAAAGCCAATGATGAAATCGAAGGTATTTATGCCGTTAAATCTGGTGCGCTTAAAACATCAATAAGTAATCGTGATGGTCAAGAACAAATTTTAGAATTTCATTTGCCTGGCGATATGCTTGGTTTTGATGCATTTAACCAAGGAATTCATACTTGTAATGCAACCGCATTAGAAGATACTTTATTGTGCAAAATTCCTATTGAGACTTTTGATAGCCTTTGTGAGAAATTGCCAGGTTTACGTCGAGAATTAAGGCATCAAGTAGGTAAAGAAATTGCCCATAATCAAAGTCTACTTTTATCATTGGGTCAGCAGCAGACGGATGAGCGTTTAGCCACTTTTTTATTAAAAATGTCAGACCATTATAAATCGAGAGGTTTTTCCAGTAATGAGTTTGTCATCCCAATGCCCCGTCAAGATTTATCAAACTATCTTGGGATGGCTGTTGAAACACTAAGTAGAATAATTTCTCGTATGACTGAATCTGGTCTTATAAAAATGGATCGTCGTGTCGTTAGTATTATGGATCTCGAAAAGTTACAAGCACTCGCACATTCTTCTTGTTGATTCAAGGCTTTAGCATCAAATTCACTTTAAAGTGAATTTTGAGTGAAGGTGCGTAAGTGGCTTAAATTCCCACAGTTCAAAGCTTGCAATATTGTCACAAGTAACTATTATCCCAGCCTCCCACATCAAATAAAGTTAGCATCTATGCCTAAACAATCAAAAATATCTTCGAGTCCGTCGCCTAAAAATATTAATACCCTACAAGACCAGGTACGCATTGTTGGTCATTTATTAGGAGAGGTGCTTAAAGAACAAGAAGGTATAGATGTGCTTAATGCAGTTGAGCATCTGCGTAAAGGCTATATTGGTCTGCGCCATCAAGATGATGATGCAATACGACAAGAACTCATGGCCTATATTGAGGGGCTATCAAGTCATAAACTTAAACAGGTTACTCGTGCTTTTAATGTATTCTATGTCTTATCAAATATTGTTGAAGAAGACTTTTTACATCGTGAACGTCGTAAAATGTACCGCTCAGGTGATAGCAAATTGTGGAAAGGGTCATTTTTAAGAACGGTTCAAGAACTTGCTGACGCTGGTATGACAGCTGATGAGGCGCAAAAAGTTATTAACGAGCTGTGTTACACGCCGGTGTTTACCGCACATCCGACAGAAGCTCGTCGACGTTCGATGATGACCTTGCAGCGTCGTATATTTTTGGTGATTGATGAACTGAATAATGCCGATACTACGAGTGAAGAGCATGAAGCTGTACTGAGAAGGCTAAAGGCACAAATTCAATTATTATGGCGTACTAGTGAGGTTAGGCATAATAAACCCAGTGTGGAAGATGAAGTACGTTATGGTCTGTTTTACTTTCATGCGAGTTTGTTTGAAGCAATCCCCATGATTTATCGTTACTTTGAACGTGCTACGCGTAAAGTTTATGGGCGCAATCAAATTACTATTCCGACTGTATTAAAGTTTGGCTCTTGGATTGGTGGTGATCGAGACGGCAACCCATATGTAACACCCGCTGTGACTCGAAATGCTATTCGCTTACATATGCAAGAAGCGCTTGTAGAGTATAAGCGTCGGATTATTAACTTACGAAGTATTTTAACGCATGACCTTGAATTTGTAGAACCTAGTGCTCCT
>Ga0256840_1003231_pt1 | contig 13403 bp, 8 predicted proteins | sample 355202metaG_FD_185969 | JGI IMG/M metagenome (GOLD analysis project Ga0256840, IMG submission 185969) | Hydrothermal vent microbial communities from Mid Atlantic Ridge, Atlantic Ocean - 355-202 | ecosystem: Environmental > Aquatic > Marine > Hydrothermal vents | place: Atlantic Ocean: Mid...
AAAGATTGCCTTTTATTTGTTTTCCCTTCGGGGTTGATTATTTTTTTCATAATCTCGCTAAATTTCTTTGAATTATCTAGATAATCCTTCTAAAATTCATCTTCGACTATAAAAAAAATAATCTAAACTGTAAACGAATTATTAGTCGAACTCAGGTTAATACAGCCAGAGTGCACCTCTCATACCACTAAGCGTAGGGATTTCGCACTTAGCGGTTCATTAAACAAAAGATAATTTTAATTGTAAGTCATTAAGCATTGTTCTTGATGACTTTTGAAGTTGGACTTAGAATGACAAATAACCACGTTTTTGTAATCTCTCAACTGTTATGGTGGTTTTCATTATTGGACTTAATGCAATTGCCCAACCTCCCCATACGTGAACATGACCAAGCGTATACTTGACCTTGAGAAATACCCAAACGGATAAAGCTACGCATTCTCTTATTTCAACGCGACAGTCTGACACTTTCACTAAAATAGTCCACTGGACTATTTATTTACGTTCAATCCTCCAATGTTTACTCACCTCTTTTTAGTTTTTTTTAAAAGGTGTTCGTGATAATGCTTTGCTAAATTTCAAATACAATACCGCAACCTACAACGAACCCAAGTATCTAACTCTTTTACACGTGGTTGGGCATATTGGCAAACTTGTAATAATTCACCCAACCACGTGTAAAAGCATTTAATCTTAAAATTCGTTCTGAAAATGATAGAGACAAAGTCTTACGGGTTAGTTGTTTTACCTTTTGTTTCATTCTTTTGAAACTTTTTGGTGAAACTCGTAACTTATATTTTCTTCGTTCTCCTTTCTTGTAATACCAATTTGTAAGCAAAATTGCTGATAAATAAATTGGAATATATTTTCTTGTTTCAAAGCAAAAAAATCTTTCATCGCCTTTGCTATGGAATATTTTTTTAACGCAGAAAAAAGGAAATAGAAACGATTTATATCGGGTGTTTTGTTTTCAAATTGGTATAAGTTGGTACAAATCCATAACCTAATACAAAGTAATTTACTGGACGACAAATGGCTGTCTTTTGTTCGTTTACTTGTAAATGTAATATCTGATTGTAAAAATCTTCTTATGAGTTTTAATAACCTGAGAAATTGAATTTAAATATCCTGAAGGCTCAAAAATTGCAAACGCAGAATATGGCTATAAAATTTTTGGAAAAAAATATTTAGAAATCCCAGAGAGCAATAAAACTTTTAAAAATATTGAAGAATATAAAAAAACTCGCAAAAGAGTATGATATAGAAATCATTTTCAACCAGAATAGACTATGAATGAACAAGAAAGAGTAATCAATTTAATATACGATACCTATTGGGCTACCTAGTAATTTTGGGACTAATTTTTCACGCCACTTTTTTATTTACTCCTTTTAACTTTAGTTCCATTTCAAGAGGAGTAATATATCCTAAACTGGAATGTAATCTTTTGACCTGAGTCCGACTAATAATTCGTTTACAATTTAGATTATTTTTTTAAAGTAATGGCAAGAGCTTGTGGACATAATCATCTGAATAAATTTAATGTTAATGACATCACTACTTGGAAAAAAGATATGGCAGAATTAACAGGAATTAAATTTGGAGGAGTAAAATAAACGGTGTCAACAAATGTATAAGTAATGGTTAAGAAAGTGCCTAATTTCAAAATTAGAGCAGGAACAAATTACGCTACAAAATAACCAACAACACAAACCCTAAAAACTACAATTAGAGTTAAAAAAAGTAAACAAAAGTTATAATTATTGTATTTTCGCAATTCGCTTTAAAACTATCATAAGTATGAGTTCAAGTCGAATGAAAAAAGAAGCTTTACGCTATCACGAAAAGCCAACACCAGGAAAAATTGAAGTAGTCCCTACAAAAAAGTATGCAACACAAAGAGACTTATCATTAGCATATTCACCAGGCGTTGCAGAGCCTTGCTTAGAAATTCAAAAAAATCCTGATGATGTATATAAATATACTGCCAAAAGTAATTTAGTAGGTGTAATATCTAATGGAACTGCCGTTTTAGGCTTAGGAGATATAGGGCCATTGGCATCCAAACCAGTAATGGAAGGTAAAGGCTTACTCTTTAAAATATTTGCAGATATAGATGTGTTTGATATTGAATTAGATGCAACTGATGTAGATAAATTTGTAGAAACTGTAAAAGCAATATCACCAACCTTTGGTGGTATAAATTTAGAAGATATAAAAGCACCAGAAGCATTTGAAATAGAACGTAGGCTAAAAGAAGAATTAGACATACCAGTAATGCATGATGATCAACATGGTACTGCAATAATTTCTGCAGCAGCTCTTAAAAATGCAATAGAACTGGTAAATAAAGATATTTCAAAAGTGGTAATAGTTGTTAGTGGCGCAGGTGCTGCTGCAATATCATGTACCAAATTGTACATGAAATTAGGTGCAAGGGTCGAAAACATAATTATGTGTGACAGCAAAGGTGTAATTAGGGCAGATAGAGACGACTTAAATACGCATAAAAAACAATTTGCAACAAAAAAAGACGTACATACTCTGGAAGAAGCAATGGTAGATTCTGATGTATTTATTGGCTTGTCAAAAGGAGGAATAGTATCACCAGAAATGTTACAATCAATGGCAAAGGACCCAATAGTATTTGCATTAGCAAATCCAGACCCAGAAATTGATTATAAAACTGCCATAAAATCTAGAGAAGATATAATAATGGCAACAGGTAGATCAGACAATCCAAACCAAGTAAATAATGTACTCGGTTTTCCATTTATATTTAGAGGCGCATTAGATGTAAGAGCAACTGGTATTAATGAGGAAATGAAAATGGCAGCTGTACATGCTTTGGCAGCATTAACAAAAGAGTCTGTGCCAGAACAAGTAAATATCGTTTATGATGAAATAAATTTAACATTCGGAAAAGAATACATTATTCCAAAACCATTTGATCCAAGATTAATTTATACCATTCCACCAGCAATTGCAAAAGCAGCAATGGATTCTGGTATTGCAAAAAAACCAATAACAAATTGGGCTAAATATCGCGAGCAGCTAATGGAACGTTTAGGAACAGGCAACAAGCTTATTCGTATATTACATAATAGAGCAAGAGCAAAACAGAAAAAAATAATATTTGCAGAAGCAGATCATTTAGATGTAATAAAAGCAGCACAAATTGTTAGTGATGAAAAAATAGGTATCCCAATACTAATGGGAAATGCCGAAATAATTAATGAACTAAAAGAAGAGATAGGTTTTACAGCAGATGTTGAAATTGTAGATCCAAAAACAAAAGAAGAAACAGCTAGAAGAAATAAATTTGCCGAAATTTTTTGGAAAGCAAGACAACGTAAAGGATTTACCTTACTTGCTGCACAAAAAATAATGAGAGAGCGTAACTATTTTTCGGCAATGATGGTTAATGAAGGCTATGCAGATGCAATGATAACTGGTTATTCCAGAAATTATGCAACTGTAGTAAAACCAATGTTTGAACTTATAGGAAAAGAAGATGGTGTATCTAGAGTAGCAGCTTGTAATATTATGCTGACAAAAAAGGGACCAATATTTTTAGCAGATACTACAATAAATATAAACCCATCGGCAGAGCATTTGGCAAAAATTACACAAATGACAAGTAATTTGGTTAAACTATTTGGTCAAAAACCAAATATTGCCATGTTATCCTTCTCCAATTTTGGAGCATCAACAGCAGCAGAAACAAATAAAATTAGCGAAGCAGTAAAATTTATACATGATAATTATCCAAAAGTAGTAGTTGATGGTCCAATACAAGCAGATTTTGCTTTTAACTCTGAATTATTAAAAGATAAGTTTCCGTTTTCAAAATTAATTGGTAAAAAAACAAATGTGCTAATATTCCCTAATTTAGATGCCGCAAATATTACCTATAAAATGATGAAAGAATTATATGCAGCGGAATCAATTGGCCCAATAATGTTAGGGTTCAAAAAACCTGTACACATCTTACAATTAGGTGCTAGTGTAGATGAGATGGTAAACATGGCAGCAATAGCAATTATTGATGCACAAGAAAAAGATAAAATTATAAATAAAAAGAAGTAATAAATCATTACATTTGACGCTTAACTTGTTCTAAAAAAGAATGATAACATTTATTAAAGGAAAATTAGTAGAGAAAACACCAACACACGCTATTATTGAGAGTGGTGGTGTAGGTTATTTATTACACATTTCATTAAGTACATTTTCTAAAATCCCTGATAATGAAAATTTACTACTACACACACATCTATCTATAAGGGAAGATGCACATACCTTATTTGGCTTTTTTGACAAGCTAGAAAGAGAAATATTCCGTTTATTAATTTCGGTATCTGGAGTTGGTCCAAGCATTGCAAGAACCATGCTATCTTCCATGACATCGGAGCAAATACAACAAGCAATTGCAACCGAAGATATACCAACAATACAATCTGTAAAAGGTATTGGAGCAAAAACTGCACAACGTGTAATTATTGATTTAAAAGATAAAATTTTAAAAACTTATGCAATTTCTGAAGAATCAATAGGTAGTTCTCACAATACTATTAAAGATGAAGCGTTATCAGCATTAGAAGTTTTAGGTTATACCAAAAGACAAGTAGAAAAATTAATACAAAAAATCATACAAGCAACCCCTAATATCAGCCTAGAAGAATTGATAAAACAGGCATTAAAAAACTTGTAAAATTTTGAAAAAGAAAGTGAAGCATATATATAAAATTTTAGTTGTAATTATTTGTTTTGCAACATTTACAATACAAGCACAAACAGAACCTGAGGTAAAAGATGAAGATCCTACGTTGCCATACGAATTTGATTCCAACCAAAATGGTGGCTTATTTTTAAATGGTAGTGAAACCGAAGTAATTTATGATGCAGAAACTGGTAAATATATATTCCTAGAAAAAATTGGCGATTACTATGTAAAACGCCCAATTTATATGAGTGCTGAAGAGTATAAAAAATATCGTTTAAAACGCGATATGATTGAATACTATAAATCAAAATCTAGTGCAATTGACGGTAAGAAAAAAGGAAGTGAAGAAGCAAAAAAAGATTTATTACCAAAATACTATGTCAATAGTAAGTTTTTTGAAACTCTTTTTGGATCTAATGAAATTGAAGTAAATGCACAAGGAAATATACTTATTAAATTTGGTGTTTTATACCAAAAAACAGAAAATCCACGACTATCCGAGCGACAAAGAAAAAGTACTTCTTTTGACTTTGACCAACAAATAAGTGCAAGTATTAATGCAAAAGTTGGTACAAGACTAGGCGTAAATATAAATTACGACACACAATCTACCTTTGATTTTCAGAATTTAATAAAATTAGAATTTACACCTACTGAAGATGATATCGTTCAAAAAGTTGAATTAGGTAATGTAAGTATGCCGCTACAAAGTTCTTTGATTAAAGGAGCACAAAATTTATTTGGTATTAAAACTAAATTACAATTTGGAGCAACCGAAATTACAGCAGTAGGTGCAAAGCAACAATCACAAACTCGTAGTGTAGCTGCACAAGGTGGTGCAACAATTCATGAATTTGAATTAAAAGCGAGTGATTATGACAAAGATCGCCACTTCTTTTTAGCACAGCGGTTTCGAAATGATTACAACAATGCTTTAGTTAATTTCCCATTAATAAATAGCTCTGTAAATATTACAAGAGTAGAAATTTGGGTTACTAATAGAAATAACCAGACTGAAAATGTACGAAATATTGTAGCAATAGCAGATTTAGCAGAAGGTGACTTTAATTTCGTTACTAACCCAAATGTTGCAGGTTTTACAGGTGCAGGACCAGCAAACGAATCGAACAACTTAAATACATTATTAACTCTAAATGGACCTATACGTAGTATTGGTTCAGTAAGTACAGCCTTTAATACAATTGGTCCAAACTTTAATCAAGGTTCTGATTATTCGGTACTTGAAAATGCACGTAAATTGATTTTGGGATCCGATTTTACATTACAACCACAATTAGGTTATATTTCCTTGAACAGAGCATTGGCAGAAAGTGAAGTACTTGCAGTTGCTTATGAATATACAAAAAACGGACAAGTATTTAAAGTTGGGGAATTATCAGATGGTGGCGTTACAGCACCATCTAATTTAGTATTAAAATTATTACGCCCAGAAATTATTAGTACTACCTCACATTCTTGGAATTTAATGATGAAAAATGTGTATGATTTACGTTCATACCAAATGAATCCTGATGGTTTTAGATTGGAAGTTTTATACCAAGATAATAATACAGGGGTCCCATTAAATACGTTACAAAATGCTACAACTGTTGGCATTTCTAATAGACCATTATTAAATCTATTACAAATTGATAGACTCGATTCATCAGGCAATCCAGAAACTGGAGGTGATGGTTTCTTTGATTATATAGAAGGAATAACTGTAAATTCGCAAAAAGGTCTCGTATTCTTCCCAGAAGTAGAACCTTTTGGAGATTTTATGGATGCACAGTTAGATGCGGCAGATGATTTATTTGTGTTTAACGAACTATATGACAGAACCCAATCCGATGCACAAAACAACTTTCAGTCCAAAGACAAATATGTAATAAAAGGGTATTATAAGTCCGAGGGACAAAACGGAATACCATTAGGTGCATTTAATGTGCCAAGAGGCTCGGTAGTTGTTACAAGTGGTGGTAGAAATTTGGTGGAAGGTGTAGATTATGTAGTAGATTATCAAATAGGTAATGTGCAAATTATAAACCCCTCCTTAATATCATCAAACGCACCAATCCAAGTTTCGGTAGAAACCAACAATGCCTTTTCCACACAAAATAGAACATTTTATGGAATTGATGTACAACATAAATTCTCAGATAAATTTGCTATTGGAGCAACCTTTTTAAAATTAAGCGAAAAACCATTTACGCAAAAAGCACAATTTGGTTCGGAACCAGTAAACAATTCTATTGCAGGGTTTAATTTAACATACACAACTGAAGTTCCGAAAATAACCAAATGGACAAATTATTTGCCAAATATAGATACAGATGCCGTTTCTAATTTTTCTATTAGAGCAGAAGGTGCATATTTGTTCCCGAACTCTCCAAAAGGAATTGAGCTTAATGGTGAAGCTACTTCTTATTTAGATGATTTTGAGAGTACACAAATTCCGTTAAATATAGACTCCCCAAATTCATGGAAAATGGCTAGTATGCCAGAAAATCAAACGGATGCTACATTAGACTTTGTTGATGCAAGCGAACCTTCTGACGAACTTAAATTCGGAAATGAACGTGCCAGATTAAATTGGTATGCTATTGACAGGTTATTTTATGGAACAAATTTGCGACCAGATAGTGTTGATGATAATGAGCTGTCTAGAGCTGAAACTAGACGTGTAACATTTGATGAATTATTCCCTAGTGAAGAACTTGATATTACACAATCAAATATTATACAAACTTTTGATTTAGCCTATTATCCTAATGAACGTGGTGCATATAATTTTAACACAAATGCAATTCAAAATCCAGAAGATAATTGGGGAGGAATTATGCGTGCATTAACTACAACCGATTTTCAACAAGCAAATGTAGAATATATACAGTTTTGGTTAATGAAACCTTTTGAAAATTACTCTATGACTCCAGCAGAAGGAGCTCCAAGTGTAATTAACCCAACAGATTTTGTAGGAGAACTATACTTTAACTTAGGTAATATTTCTGAAGATGTTTTACGTGACCGTAGAAAAATGTTTGAAAATGGATTACCTGCAGATGGAAATCAAACAACAGGAATAGATGTAACAGATTATTCATCTATACCAACTACACAAGCGTTAGTTAATGCTTTTACAGATAACGATAATGAGAGACCAAACCAAGATTTAGGTTTTGATGGAATTAATGACGCTACCGAAAAAATAAGATTTCCTAATTTTGCTAGTTTAGATGATCCTGCCAATGATAACTATGAGTATTTTAGAAGTACGAATTTAGATAATATTAATGCATCGGTATTAACACGTTATAAGAATTTTAATAAAACACAAGGGAACTCACCTACACTAAATAATTCTACCGAATCATACCCAACTGCCGCTACACAAATACCAGATGTTGAAGATTTAAATAGAGATCAAACCATGAGTACAGCAGAAGGTTATTTCCAATATAAAATCCCTCTTAATCCTGGTGATTTTGTTGTAGGCACAAACAATATTGTAGATTCAAAAACTACAACAGTAACATTACCTAACGGAAGTACACAAACTTCCACTTGGTACCAATACCGTATTCCAATACAATCAAATCCTGAAGCAATTGGAGGTATTTCTAGTTTTAATTCCATCCGTTTTATGCGAATGTTTTTAACCAAATTTAAAATACCAGTTGTTTTACGTTTTGGAAAATTAGAACTAGTAAGAGGTAACTGGAGAAGATATACTAAAAAATTAAAAGAACCAATACCACCAAATGTGGATTTAACACCAGACGAAAATAGAAGTTTTGAAGTAGGTGTTGTAAATTTATTTGAAAATAGCGCTGTTATAGCAAATGATATACCTTATGTAATGCCTCCTGGTGTAACACAAGAACGTTTACGAGGTAATACATCCATACAAAGACAAAACGAGCAATCCATATCCTTAAAAGTTAAAGGATTAAAACCAGGTGAAACAAGAGCTGTATATAAAAACACTACGTTTGATATGCGTATGTTCAAAAAATTTAAACTTTTTGTACATGCAGAAAGAGTAGCTGGTACTACACCAAATGATGGTGATATTGCAGCAATAGTTCGTTTAGGTAGTGATATTGTAGATAATTATTACCAAATAGAAATTCCATTAAATATCACTGAACTTGGCGCATTATCTGCCGAAGATATTTGGAAAAATAATATCGAAGCTACTTTAGAAGATTTCGGAAAATTAAGAATAGAGCGTTTTAGAAATGGTGTTGCTGCAAATGTTTTATATCCTGTGGATGATCCAAACATAAAAGGATTTAAATTATTTGTAAAAGGAAACCCTACACTTGGCAAAGTTAAAACCATGATGTTAGGTATAAAAAATGTTAGTACAAACATCCAAAGTGCAGAATTGTGGTTTAATGAAATGCGTGTTGTAGATTTTGATAACGAAGGTGGCTGGGCTGCTGTTGCAAATGCAAACTTAAATTTTGCAGATTTTGCAGATGTTGCTGCTTCTGGTGGAATTTCTACAAAAGGTTTTGGTTCTTTAGACCAAAGAGTCAACGAAAGAAGCCAAGATGATGTAATGCACTACGATGTGGTTTCAAATATTAATTTAGGACAATTATTACCAAAAAAAGTAGGATTAAAACTTCCATTAAATGTAAGTATATCCGAAGAGATTAAAAACCCTAAATACGATCCTCAATACCAAGATGTACTTTTTAGCCAAACTACAATTGAAGATAGCCCAAATAGAGATAACTCTACGGATTACACAAAAAGGAGAAGCATTAGTTTAATCAATGTTCGTAAAGAACGTACCAATCAGAAACGCAAAAAACGCATGTATGATATTGAAAACTTATCTGTTTCTTTTGCGTATAGTGATATGTTTCATAAAGATTATAATGTTGAAAAATTTAACGATAAAAATGTAAGAGCATCTGCTAGTTATAATTATAGCTTTAAACCAAAAAGTATAGAGCCATTTAAAAAATCTAAATTATTTAAAAACAAAAATCTAAAACTTATTAAAGATTTTAATTTTAGTTTATTACCAACTACTTTTTCGATAAATTCAAATATAATAAGAACTTATAATGAACAATTACAAAGACCATTAGTAGTAAACTCTACACTACCAGATTTACCTACTTTGGAGAGACGAAATTATGCCTTTGATTGGGATTATAGTATAGCATACGATTTAACTAAAGCATTACAATTCAATTTTAGAGCAGCCAATTCATTTATTAATGATAATTTTGAAAAAGATGCCAATAATGATGTAATCGATGGACAAATTTTTGATAAATTTTTCAATATTGGAAGACCAGATCATTACCATCAAAAATTAGATGCCACGTATAAACTACCACTTAATAAAATTCCACTTTTTAATTTTATTACAAGTACATATAGTTATACTGCAGATTTTGATTGGCAAGGTGTACCATTACAACAAAAAGACTTGGTTGGTAATACCATTCAGAATGCAAATACGCATGTATTGAATGCAGATTTGAATATGACTAAATTTTACAAGAAAATTGGTGTTGATAAAATATTTGCTAAAAAAAGGAAAAAAGTTAAAAAGAAAAAACTTTCTAGAAAAGAGAAAAAAGCTTTAAAAGAAAAAGCTAAAGCAGAGGCTAAAGATAAAGGTAAAAAAGGATTGGCAGATGCAAAAAGAAAGTCAAAGAATAAAGAAGTCACATCAAATAGTAAAATAAATAGAGGTAAAAAATCTAAATCAAGAAGAATAAAAGTTAATCGTAAAAAATTACCCGTAGGTAAAAAAATTATTTTAGGTATTGTTGATGTATTAACATCCGTAAAAAAAGTACGCGTTGCATATACCGAAAATAACGGTACATTTCTGCCTGGTTATTTTTATGATGTTGATTTTATTGGTAGAGATGCATTCTCTGGTGGTATTGCTCCAACACTTGGTTTTGTATTTGGTAGGCAAGATGATATTCTAAACAAAGCATTAAATAGTGGCTGGTTGGTTTCTAGGACTAGTGCAGACCCATATTACAACAAAACATATAGCAAAAAACATTTTAATAAATTAGATCTTAATTTTGATGTAAAACCATTTAAAAATTTAAACATTGATGTTACTGCAAACAGAACTTATACCAAAGATTTTTCACAACAATTAGATATAATTGATGAAAATGACGGTGTATTTAATCCTGTATTTAATAATTCACCAGTAACAGAAGTTGGTAATTTTGCAATTAGTCATTTTATGCTAGGCACATCATTTAGAGATAGTAATCAGTTATTTGAAGATTTTTTATCTAACCGAAATACAATTGCAAATCGTTTAGCAACACAGGCTGGTCAAACAAATACAAATGGGTTTGGTGTAACTAACCAAAGTGTATTATTCCCTGCATTTTTAGCAGCATATTCTGGTAATAATGCAAATAGTAGTAAACTAGGGAAACGAGGGGTGTTTAAAAACATACCATTACCTAACTGGCGTGTTTCATATAAAGGATTATCCAAAATAAAATGGTTTAAAAAACGATTTAGAACAGTAACCTTAGAGCATAAATACCAATCTGCATATTCCATAATAGGATTTAACAGTAATTTACAATATGACTCACAGAACCCTAGTCAAACTGATCTTGCAGGCAACTATATTAACGAGACGCTTTATTCAGGTGTTAATTTAGTAGAAGCTTTTTCTCCACTAATTAAATTAGATGTGAAAATGAAAAATTCTTTTTCTTTTAGAGGAGAAATTAGAACAGATAGATCTTATAATATGAATTTTGCAAACAGTTCAATAACCGAAGTTAATGGTAAGGAATATATTGTTGGTCTTGGCTACAAAATAAAAAATGTAAAATGGCGTATTAAATTAGGTGAAAATAAAAAGACATTTAAAGGAGATGTGAATTTTAAAGCAGATTTTGGTATTAGAGATAATATAACCCATATAAGATCATTTGAAACCTTAACCGATCAAATTACAGGTGGACAAAGAATTATGACTATTAAATTTACAGCTGATTATAATTTGAATAAAAATTTAATGGCTTCTTTCTTTTATGACCAAAATTCATCTAAATTTGCTATATCAACAACTTTTCCTAGAACATCAATTAGTTCAGGAATTAGTATTAGATATAATTTAGGAAACTAAAAACAATTTAAAAAATAATAAAATGAATATTCCAGAAGAATTAAAATATACTAAAGATCACGAATGGATTAAAATTGATGGTGATATTATAACCATTGGCATTACTGATTTTGCACAAAAAGAGTTAGGCGATATTGTTTATGTAGATGTAGATACTTTAGATGAAAATTTAGAGATTGAAGAAATTTTTGGAAGTGTAGAAGCTGTTAAAACAGTATCTGATTTATTTATGCCTATCACAGGTGAAGTTATAGAATTTAACGAAGGTTTAGAAGATGATCCAGAAATAGTAAATTCAGACCCTTATGGAGATGGGTGGATGATAAAAGTTAGAATTGGGGATAGTTCTCAAATAGATAAACTATTAGATGCAAAAGCGTATAAAGCACTTATTGGAGCGTAATAGCTATGTTATAGCAATTATAATTACAATTGGTATTGCTTACTTAAGCTTATCAAAACCAATACATATTGAAATGCCAATTAAAATTACGTTTTTAGATAAAATTTTACATGTTTCAGCATACTTTAGTCTAACACTTAGTTGGTTATTTGCATTAAGAAATAAAGCGAAAAATAAAGGCATAATATTTGCTATATTCTTATACGGAATAGCAATGGAATTTTTACAAGGCTGGTTAACTAGTAACAGACAAAAAGATATTTATGATGTTATTGCAAACAGTTTCGGAATTCTAATAGCAATGTTATTATTTGGTATTTTTTACAAGTACTATCTAAAATATTTTGATAAATACTAATTTATTCATTACATTAGCAAACGATTTAAAACCAATATTTATATGGAAATTAAAAAAAGCCCCAAAGCAAACCTAGAAAACTATACTAAAATATTAATGTTAGTTGGCTTAGTGTTTTCTTTATTTGTTGCCTATCAAGGAATTGAGTGGACTACAGTTTATAAAGTAGATAAACTCGTAGATGCAGCAGGAACAGATGAATTGGAAGAAGAAATACCAATTACACAACAAAAAATAGAAGAGGTAAAGCCACCACCACCACCTCCTCCTCCAGCTCCAGAAGTTATTGAAGTGGTTGAAGATGAAAAAGAAATTGAAGAAACAGTACTAGAATCTACAGAAACTGAAGAGGAAGAAGAAGTTGAGGTTGAAGTGAAAGAAATTGAAGAGGTTGAAGAAGAAGAAGAAGTTATAGAAGATGTGCCTTTTTCGGTTATTGAAAACGTGCCAGTTTACCCAGGATGTAAAGGTAATAATGCAGCATTAAAAAAATGTATGCAGGAAAAAATCACAAAACATGTTGGCCGCAAATTTAATGTTGAATTAGCAAATGATTTAAGTTTACCTCCTGGTAAAAAAAGAATTTCGGTTCAGTTTAAAATTGATAAAAATGGTAACATTTCTAATGTTAGAGCAAGAGCACCACACCCAAGACTACAAAAAGAAGCAATACGAATTATTAAATTATTGCCTAAAATGAAACCAGGAAGACAACGTAACAAACCAGTAAATGTACGCTACAATCTACCTATATTATTTAATGTAG
>Ga0256840_1003232_pt1 | contig 13402 bp, 12 predicted proteins | sample 355202metaG_FD_185969 | JGI IMG/M metagenome (GOLD analysis project Ga0256840, IMG submission 185969) | Hydrothermal vent microbial communities from Mid Atlantic Ridge, Atlantic Ocean - 355-202 | ecosystem: Environmental > Aquatic > Marine > Hydrothermal vents | place: Atlantic Ocean: Mid...
TTGATTATGAAGAGTTAATCTCTAAAATATTGAGTTATTCAGAAAACCTCACTTTTTTAAAAAGCCTGGAATATCCAATGAAATCACATAAATTAGTTGCTTAGTCTAAGGTGCGAAACTTTAGTTTATAACGAAAAAGAAAATTTAAAGCTAAGTACTGAAGAACTCCATTTACTAAACGAAACCTATAAAAAATACATTCAAGCAGGAGTAAATGTTCAAGGAAAAGCAAAAGAACGTTTAAAAGAAATCAACAAACGTTTATCAGCATTATCCATTCAATTTAATGATAATTTATTGAACGAAACCAATAGTTTTGAAGCATACACAAATAAGAAAGAAGATTTAGGTACTTTACCTGAAAGCTTAGTTGCATTAGCTGCTGATGAATCTAAAAAACGTGGTCATAAAGAGGGTTGGTCATTTACTTTACAAAGACCGAGTATTAATCCGTTTTTAGAAAATTCACCTAATCGCGAAATGCGAGAAAAATTATTTCAAGGCTATGCTCTAAGAGGAAATAATAACAATGATAAAGACAACAAAGCCATTGTAAAAGAAACCGTTTCACTAAGATTAGAAAAAGCAAAACTTTTAGGTTATAAAACTTGGGCTGATAAAGTTTTGGTAAATAGAATGGCAGAAAAACCAGAAAATATTTATCAGTTAATGGATAAATTATGGCCAAATGCACTAAAAATGGCGCAACACGATAGAGATACGTTTGCAAAAATGATGAAAAGCGAAGGAATTAATGACGCGTTTAGAGGAAGTGATTGGCGATATTATGTAGCCAAAGTGAGAGCCAAAAAATATAATTTTAACGATGAGGAAACTAGACCTTATTTTGAGTTTAATAATGTAAGAAACGGTGCTTTTAATTTAGCAAAAGAATTGTTTAATTTAGATTTTAAACAATTAAGTAATATTCCTACTTGGCACAAAGACCAACAAGTTTTTGAAGTATTAGAAAACGGTAAACATATTGGTATTATTTATATGGATTTCTTTGCTCGTGAAAGCAAACGTGGTGGTGCTTGGATGAATGAAATGCGCATGCAATCTAATGTAAACGGACATTTTGTAACGCCAATTGTAACCAATAATTTTAATTTTCCTGCACCAAGTGGTAACAATCCTTCCTTATTGTCTTTTAGAGAAGCACAAACGGTGTTTCATGAATTTGGTCATGGGTTGCACGGATTATTATCTAATGTAAAATATGCGTCATTATCTGGCACAAATGTACCTCGTGATTTTGTAGAATTTCCTTCGCAAGTGATGGAAAATTGGATGAGTGAACCACGTGTTTTAGCAACTTATGCCAAACATTATAAAACAGGAGAAGTTATTCCAGAAACCCTCATCAAAAAAATGAATGCTGCCAATAGTTTTGATGAAGGCTTTAGAACTGTGGAATATATGGCTGCAACGTATTTAGATTTGAATTGGCATACTTTAAAAGAAAGCAACAATATTGATGTAAATGCTTTTGAAAAAAAGGCAATGGATAACATTGGCTTGATTAAAGAAATCCTACCAAGATATCGTAGCACCTATTATTCACATATATTTTCTGGAGGATATTCTGCTGGTTATTACAGCTACTTATGGTCGGAAGTTTTAGATGCAGATACTTTTAATGAATTCAAAAAAACAGGAGATATTTTTGATAAAACTTTAGCTAAAAAATACCGCAAAATGTTAGCTTCTGGTGGTTCTAAACCTGCAATGGAATTGTATAGAGAATTTTTAGGCAGAGACCCAAAAGTGATGCCTTTATTGATTAAAAAAGGGTTTGTAGGAAAATAATATATTTCCTCACAAAACACAAATAAAAAGTCAGGGTTTCACTCTAAGTGAAGCCCTGACTAATACCAATTCAACATCAAAATACGCTATAAATTATTTATCTTTTTCCGTTTTACTGCACTTAAAATTTAAACCATAGCTATTGCTATGCTTGAAATTTGAAGATTGTAAAACAAAAAAATATTTTAAATTTATTTAGCGAATTTTGAAATAGAATTGGTATAATATAGGTTTTTATGATATAAAATTTTGGGTTTTATATCAAGTAAAAATTTTTAACAAAATTCTTCAAAAGCACCAACTAAATTGGCTGCAATTGCTTCTGCACTTCTACCTTCAATATGATGTCTTTCTAAGATATGGACTAAATTTCCATCTTTAAAAAGCGCAATACTTGGAGATGAAGGTGGAAAAGGAATCATAAATTCTCTTGCTTTATCGGTTGCTTCTTTATCAACTCCTGCAAAAACAGTAGTAATTGTTGTAGGTATTTTATCAAATTGTAAAGCGGCAATTGCTCCTGGTCTTGCAGTTCCTGCTGCACATCCACAAACAGAATTTACCATAACTAAGGTAGTTCCTTCTTTTTTTATTGCTTTTTCTACTTGTTCTGCGGTAGTCAATGAGGTAAAACCTGCATTTTCTAATTCAGCTTTCATTGGTTTTACGAGTTCTTCTGGATACATATTTATATTTTTTAGTTAATTTGTATTTCAATAATAATTATTCGCAAATATACATAGAAAATGTATCTTTGTATAAAATAAAACAAATATGGCAGTAGCAAAATGGTTAGGAACTAGTTTAGGATGGGCTTTTGGAGGCCCAATAGGAGCGTTTATTGGCTTTGTACTAGGCTCAGTAGTTGATGAAAAAATAGATATTAATCAAAAAAGAATTCCATACAATAAACAGAGAACAAGTCAGCAAAGTAGAACGAAAAGACAGCAAGACCAAACAAAACCAGGTGATTTTGAATTGAGTTTTTTAATTCTATCAGCGGTAATTATTAAAGCCGATGGCAAAGTAGATAAACGGGAATTAGAATATGTAAGAGCCTATTTTAATAAAGTTTACGGCAAAGACAGAGCTTCAAAAGCTTTTAAATTGTTTAACGGAATTATGAAAAAAAAGGTAGCTACAACTACCATTTGTGCACAAATTAGACAGCACATGGATCATGCTTCAAGACTACAATTAGTTCACTTTTTATTTGGTATTGCTAAAGCAGATGGTGATGTACACGATAACGAAGTGGAAGAAATTAGAAAAATTGCAGGTTATCTTTATATTAGTGAAAATGACTTTTTATCCATAAAAGCGATGTTTTATGATTCAGTTAAAAGTGCATATCAGATATTAGAAATTGAATCTACTGCAACTGATAGAGAAGTAAAAATAGCGTATCGAAAAATGGTTAAAAAACACCATCCAGATAAATTAAGACATTTAGGAGAAGAACATGTAAAAGTAGCCGAAGAAAAATTCCGTCAAATTCAAAAAGCTTACGAAACTATTCAAGAAAAAAGAGGGTTATAATTTAATGGTAATTAAGCGTAAATTAACAGATGAATCAAAAAATATTCTTTAAAGGTTTAAATTCCTTACGGTTTTTTGCAGCTTTTGCAGTGTTAATTTTTCACAGTTCGCAATGGTATCATCATGATTTTTCAACACCTTTTAAATTGTTTTTACACAACTTGCCAGTTGCTGTTGATTTTTTCTTTATTTTAAGTGGTTTTTTAATTATTTATTTACTGATGGTAGAAAAACCTCAAACTCAAACCATCAATTTAAAGCACTTTTATATCAGACGTTTTTTAAGAATTTTTCCATTGTATTATCTTATAATTCTACTTACTTTTTTTATTTTTAAACACGATGGTGAAATAATTGCATGGCGTGATTTTTCCTTCTTTATGGGTAATTTTTCTATAATTGCTAAGAATACTTGGACAAATGCAGCTTTAAATCCGCTTTGGTCTATCAATATAGAAGAGCATTTTTACTTTGTTATTCCGTTTTTGATATATGTAATTCCGCTAAAAAAATTGAACTATTTGTTTTTTATAGTTATTTTGTTATCCTTTGGTTTTAGAATTTATGCAACTGTAACCATCCCAAATAATTGGATGACTATTTACATGCACACCTTTAGTCAGATGGATTTATTAGCCATTGGTGGTTTGCTAGCTTGGTATCATTTTTATCATAAAATGGAATTTCATTTACCCTCTTTTGTGTATTTAATTATCTTTTTTGCTTTTCTATTATTAATGTCTTTGGTAGATTCTAAAGATTATAGTACACTCTATTTTGCAAGTCTTAAAAAATATATATTTACCATTCCCTTAATCTTTTTATTGCTATTTTTTATTTTCGATAACCATAAACAATTTGTATTTATTAAAAATAATAAACTATTAAATTATTTAGGAAAGATTTCATTCGGAATTTACCTGTTCAATGCCATTGTTATCGATCAACTAGAAAAAATACCTTGGTTGCATCAACACTATGCTGCAAAATTACCATTAGATATATTGATTACACTTTTAGTTGCAACACTTTCGTATGAATTATTCGAAAAACAATTCCTTAAATTAAAAGGAAAATTTCAAGTAATTAAGACTAATACATAAAACCAAAAAGCCATAACGGAATGATATTATCATTCCCTATTTCAATCTGATCTCTTACCACAAAAGCATTATCTATTTCTTTTATTTGTTTTTTTGATTTGCTTTTTCCACCTATTTCAAATGTAAATTTTTCTGATACTAAAAAATCAGCTTTATTAGAAGCTTGTATTGAGTAGCTTTCACTTAATTGGTTGAAAAAGAAAGTCTCTCTTACGTTCCCAGTATTTGCATCGTTTAAAGACTGATTAAACATAAGATTTGGATTGTTTAAATATATTTTTTCTGGCTTATTCAAACTATTAATACTTTTATTTGGTACATATAATAATTTAATAAGTTGCGCATCATTTAATAATTTTAAATAATTTTTTAAAGTATTAACCGTAATTCCCGTACGTTGACTTAATGAATTGATATTGGGCTTAAAAGGAACAGAATTACTAATAATTTGTAATAATTTTTTTAGATATCTTAAATTCAAGTAATAAATGCAACTTTTTTCGAGGATTAGAAATTAAATTTATTTTTTCAAAAGAAAGGGAATAAAACCCCTTCCTTCCGAATGGATAAAAGTTCTTATCTTGCCTCGTCCAAAAGTTTTGATATGAGTCATTTAACCGAACACCAAAGATATACAATTTCTACCATGTTAGAAAACGGATATAAACAAATTGAAATAGCAACTATCATTAATAAAGATAAGTCTGTTGTTTCAAGAGAGATAAAACGTAATAGAGATAAACGTAGTGGAAAATACAAACACGATTTAGCCAATCGTAAATACCTTCATCGCCAAAAGATTAAACATAAACATAAGCGGTTTACTGCTGATGTTAAAAAAGATATTGAAGCACTAATAAGAAAGGATTATAGTCCAGACCAAGTTGTAGGTACTTTAAAGAAAGAGAATAAACAAACTGTTAGTGTTGAGCGAATTTATCAACATATTTGGCAAGACAAAAGGCAAAAAGGGAGTTTGTATACTCATTTAAGAAATCAAGGCAGAAAATACAGAAAACGAGGATCTTCCAAAGATAATCGAGGTGTAATTGTTGATAAAACAATGATTGACAAACGTCCATCTATTGTAGATAAAAGAGAACGTTTTGGAGACCTTGAAGTAGATTTAATAATAGGCAAAAACCATAAACAAGCAATTGTAACCCTCAATGATAGAGCAAGTGGTGTATTCAAGATGAAAAAAGTAAACTCAAAAAAAGCGTCAGAAGTAACTGTAGCTATAAATTCAATGCTGGAGGACTGGACACCTTACATACATACAATAACATCAGACAACGGAAAAGAATTTGCAGGTCATAAAAATGTGGCAGAAACTAATAATATTGACTACTATTTTGCTCATCCATACCATTCGTGGGAAAGGGGGTCTAACGAAAACTTAAATGGGCTGATAAGACAGTATATACCTAAAAAATCAGACTTCAGATTATTAACTGATGAATATATAAAAGAAGTTGAAAATAAAATAAATTTAAGACCTAGAAAGAGGTTTAATTATGAAAACCCTATATTTGTAATGAATAAATTATTGTTTAACCAAAAGTTGCATTTGTGACTTGAATCTTGCCTCTGAATAATTATCATATTGTTTATTTAATAATATCTTTTTTTTATTTCGGGCATCTCCTTTGCATACCAAAATTGAATTTTTATCGTAATCTAAATAACTCATTTAATTTAGGTGTTAGTTTTTTAATTATTGCCAATATTTAAATAATAACAATACCATTTCAAAAGTCTCATTATTAATCTAAGTCGTAAAGTTAGCCTAATTAATTATTTAATACAAGAATTGCTAATAAAAAATCGCTAAAAACACCAAATTATCCTTATTCATACAGTACTAGTTAAAGGTTTGGTTTTACAATATCTTTGAAAAAACAAAGTTATTCTTATCAGTTAGCACTCATATTATTCGCCAATTGACCACAAGCAGCATCAATATCATCACCTCTACTGCGTCTTATGTTTACAATTATTCCGTTGGATTCTAATTGTTTTACATAAATATCAATAACCGATTTATCAGCGGTTTGAAACTCTTCTTCACCAATGGTATTGTAAGAAATTAAATTGACTTTTGATGGTACTTTTTTACAGTAATTTACCAGTGCATCAATATCTTTTTGTTTGTCGTTATGGTTTTTAAAAACTACGTATTCAAAAGTTATTTTACGCTGTGTTTTTTCATACCAATATTGCAATGACTCTAATAAGCTTTCTAGGTTGTTTGAATCGTTTATTGGCATCAATTTAGAACGAACTTCATCAATGGCAGAATGTAAGGAAACGGCTAAGTTGAATTTAACTTTTTCATCAGCCATTCTTTTAATCATTTTTGGTATTCCAACGGTTGAAAGAGTAATTCGTTTAGAAGACATACCTAAACCTTCATCAGAAGTTATTTTATCAATGGCTTCCATTACATTGTTGTAGTTTAGGAGAGGTTCGCCCATTCCCATAAAAACAATATTAGATAATTTATGATTGTGGTACAACTGACTTTGTTTGTCTATTTCTACTACTTGATCGTAAATTTCATCAGCATTTAAGTTACGCATTTTTTTAAGTCTTGCTGTTGCGCAAAAATTACAATCTAAACTGCAACCAACTTGGCTAGATACACAAGCTGTTGTTCTTGTTTTTGATGGAATTAACACCGATTCAACAATTAAATTATCATGTAATTTTATAGCGTTTTTAATGGTTCCGTCTTTAGAACGTTGCATTTTATCGACTGCTATATGATTAATCACAAAATTATTTTCAAGCATTTCTCTAGTTGCAAGAGATAAATTGGTCATTTCATCAAAATTACGAGCAGCTTTATGCCAAAGCCATTCATATACTTGATTTCCACGAAAAGCTTTATCACCATGTTCGGTAAAAAAAGTACGTAACTCTTCTTTTGTTAATGCTCTTATATCTTGTTTTTGCTTGCTCATTGTAAAAATAAAACCTCATAGGTTATTGAAAACCAGTGAGGTTTCTTTAATTTTATTAAATTAAAACGGTGTTTAGTCAATAATTAACATTGCATCACCGTAAGCTTGAAATTTATATCCTTCTTTAATGGCTACTTTATAGGCTTTAAGTAATAAATCTAATCCTGTAAAAGCCGCAACATTCATCATTAAAGTAGATTTTGGAGGATGAAAGTTAGAAATCATTGCATTGGCAATACTAAATTCATGAGGAGGAAAAATAAATTTATGTGTCCATCCTTCAAAAGGCTTTAATTTTCCATAAGCAGAAACAGCACTCTCCGCTGCACGCATGGTTGTAGTACCAACTACACAAACTCTTTTTTTATTGTCAAGTGCTTTATTCACAACATCAGTCGTTTTTTGTGAGATATACATTTGCTCTGAATCCATTTTGTGTTTAGATAAATCTTCTACTTGTACATCTTGAAAAGTACCTAAACCAACATGAAGGGTTAAGTGTTCTAAATCAACACCTTTAATTTCTAATCTTTTTAATAAGTGTTTAGAAAAGTGCATTCCAGCTGTTGGAGGAAATACAGCACCTTCGTGTTCAGCAAAAATAGTTTGAAAACGGTTATCATCATCTTTTTCTAAGGGTCTATCAATGTATTTTGGAATAGGTGTTTCTCCTAATTCATTTAATTTATCTCTAAATTGCTCATAAGTTCCATCATATAAAAATCGAAGTGTTCTTCCTCTTGATGTCGTGTTGTCAATTACTTCAGCTACTAAACTTTCATCTTCTCCAAAGAACAATTTATTACCAATTCTAATTTTTCTAGCAGGATCAACCAAAACATCCCAAAGTTTGGTTTCTGCATTGAGTTCTCTCAATAAAAAAACTTCAATTCTTGCGCCTGTTTTTTCTTTATTTCCAAATAAACGAGCAGGAAAAACTTTGGTGTTGTTAAATAACATGGTATCACCTTCATCAAAATAATTAATAAGGTCTTTAAATTTTTTATGTTCAATTTTGCCTGTTTTTTTATGAACAACCATTAAACGAGACTCATCTCTGTTTTCTGCTGGTTTTTGAGCGATTAATTCTTCTGGTAAATCAAAAATAAATTTAGATAATTTCATGTGTATTTGCTTAATTATTTTAAAGAGCGGCAAATATACAATATCAGCATAGGCGTTGTCAAGTGATTTGTGATAAATTTTAAAATTAATCGATTAAAATTTAATATTTTGTACTTTTGTCAAAATTTTAACAATGGATAAAAAAGTGGTTACACCATATAAAGATTCTACTTTAGGGAAGAAAGAGCAAGTAACTCAAATGTTTGATGAGGTTTCGAGTAATTACGATTTTTTAAATCGTGTATTAACTTTTGGATTAGATATTGGATGGCGAAAAAAAGTAGTTAAATTTGTTAAAAATCATACGCAAAATAAAGAAAACAAACAGTTTTTAGATATTGCCACAGGTACAGGAGATTTAGCCATTATGTTAGCTCAAAAAGTAAGTGATGCCAAAGTTACAGGTTTAGATATTTCTAAAGGAATGTTGGATGTAGGTATAAAAAAAATAGTTTCAAAAGGTTTAGAAAAACGTATTGAAATGGTTTTAGGTGATTCCGAAAAATTACCTTTTAACGAAAACACTTTTGATGCGATAACTGTTGGTTTTGGTGTACGGAATTTTGAAAATTTAGATAAAGGCTTACAAGAAATTCATAGAGTATTAAAAAAAGATGGAATTTTTGTGGTTTTAGAAACATCGCAACCAGAAAAATTTCCGATGAAACAATTGTTTAAATTTTATTCTAAATACATTATTCCAACTGTTGGTGGTTTGTTTTCAAAAGATAAAAGTGCGTATGATTATTTACCAGAATCTGCTGCAAAATTCCCTTATGGAAAAGCTTTCAACAATATTTTAGAAAAAAATGGGTTTAATAAAGCAGTAAACAAACCAGTAGCTTTTGGTATTTCTACCATTTATGTTGCAAAAAATTAAAAACTAAACATGAAAAAAGTAATCATACTAAGCATTTTATTCAGTCTTTTTATTGGAAAAACGAGCCTTTTTGCTCAAGATAGAATCATTAATTTAGAAAATGAAGAAAAAAAAACATGGAATTTTGGGTATTATTTAGGTATCATGAAAACCAGTTTTAGAGTGAATTATAAGGAATCTATTCTTCCAGAAGCTACGGTACATATTGAAGGTGGTTATGGCTATAAAATTGGAGTAATTGGTGAATTAAAATTCAATCAAAATGCAAGTATTCGTTTAGAGCCAGGTTTAGCAACTAGTGTAAGAACTTTGTATTTTAACAATAGAGCACTTACCACAGAACGTGATAGTGTTCGTAAAGTACCTGCTACTTATTTACATATTCCGTTAATGTTAAAATTGGCCACAAACCGTTTAAATAATTTTAGACCTTTTGTAATTGGTGGTGTTTCTTATGATTATAACTTTTCTGCAAATGAAGAAAATCCTGATGATAATTTAGCAGGTGAATTTAGAATAAAAAAACATAATTTTATGTATGAAGTTGGTATTGGAGTAGATTTTTATCTTGAGTATTTTAAATTTTCACCCTCAATTGTTGGAGTGTTTTCTATAAATAATGAGCTAGTACCAGATAACAATGATACTACAAGCCCTTATACTGCTCCAGTTGAAAGTATGGCTACTCGTGGAATATTTTTAAAATTGGTTTTTGATTGATAAAACAATTGCTAAAAAACACACAATAGTCACATATAAATTAGGTTTGTAAAGTTACATAAGAGGAGATTCTGAAATAAATTCAGCATGACGAGGTGAATAATTCGTGTAAATCTGTGCAAATTAGTGGCTAAAAATCAGCGTAAACCAGCGTCATCCGTAACATCTGTGTTTCAATAAACACACAGTATTTCCACATAATAATTTATGTAAATCTGTGATAATTAGTGGATAAATCTACGCTCAAATAAACACACCGTTATCCATACAGTTCTGCGAAAATCTGCGCAATCTGCGGGAAATAAAACCACAAAGACAGCTAAGCTAAACTTATATTTTATTCCATTTTTAGAAGAGGATATTAATATACACCTCTATAATGGCATTACAATCTGTCTTGCCTCTTTTTTTATTTTGTAGCAAAGCGGTCTTAAGTCTTTTATCTAATCAAATATGACATATAAAAAAGTGATTTTTGTATAAAACTCATCAAAAAATTTTATTTTTTTCTGCTTTTAGTTTTTTCTTGTGCATCAATGGCTGCAATAGCTGCCATATTTACCATTTCATCAACACTTGCTCCTAATTGTAAAATATGAACGGGTTTTTTAAATCCTAACATAATAGGACCAATTGACTCTGCTTGATACAATTCTTTCATCATTTTATAGGTAATATTTGCTGAATCTAGATTTGGAAAAATTAATACATTGCCTTTTTTACCATTTAATTTAGAAAAAGGAAATTTTTCTTTTAGTAAATCTGTGTTAAATACAAAATCTGCTTGAACCGGACCATCAACAACTACATTCGGATGGTTTTTGTGAATATATTGAACTGCTTCACTTACTTTTTGAGTTTCCTTAGAACTTGATGCGCCAAAATTAGAAAATGAAAGCATAGCTACATTAGGTTGTAGTCCAAATAGTTTTACTAAATTACAGGTCATTTGAGTAATATTAGCTAATTGTTCTGTGTTAGGATTAATATTAATAGTGGTATCTGCTAAAAACATAGGTCCTTTTTTAGTAAGCATTATATTACATGCTGCAACTCTTGATATTCCTTCTTGTTTACCTATTAATTCAAACATAGGTTTTACAATACTTGAATAGTTTCTTGAATAACCAGTAATCATAGCGTCTGCATAACCTTCATTTACCATCATTGCAGAAAAATAGTTTCGTTCACGCATTATTTTTTGTGCTGCGAGTAATGTTATTCCATTACGCTGTCTGGTTTGCCAATATTTTTCTGCAAAAGCAAACCTTCGTTTTTTTTCTGCTTTATCTTTAGGGTTTATTATTTCAACATTTGCTGTAAAGCCAATTTCTTCTTTAAGTTCGTTAATAATTTCCGCATCACCCATTAAAATTGGTATTCCTATTCTTTCATCATGAACAATTTGAGCTGCTTTTAGCACATCTAAATGGTCTGCCTCGGCAAAAACAATTCGTTTTTTATATGATTTTGCTCTATTGTGTAATTGACGAATTAATTTATTTCCAGACCCTAAACGCTCCATTAAATCATCTTTATACTTTTTCCAATTGGTAATAGGATTTTTTGCAATACCAGAATCCATTGCCGCTTTAGCAATTGCAGGTGGAATAGTATAAATTAATCTAGGGTCAAATGGTTTTGGAATAATATATTCTTTTCCAAAGGTTAAATTTACCTCATCATAAACTATATTTACTTGTTCTGGAACCGATTCTTTTGCCAAATCTGCAATAGCATGAACAGCAGCTAATTTCATTTCTTCATTAATACCTGTTGCTCTAACATCTAAAGCACCTCTAAAAATAAAAGGAAACCCTAATACATTATTAATTTGATTAGGATAATCTGATCGACCTGTTCCCATAATAATATCTTTTCTTGCAGCTGTAGCTGTATCGTAATCAATTTCTGGATCTGGATTTGCCAAAGCAAAAACTATTGGGTCTTTTGCCATTGTTTTTAGCATTTTTGCAGAAACAATTCCTCCTTTAGATAAGCCTACAAATACATCTGCATCAACCATAGCTTCTTCTAAAGTGTTTAAATTTCTTTGAGTAGCAAATTGTTCTTTTTGCTTGGTTAAATTGGTTCTATCTGCTCTAATAACTCCTTTACTATCACACATTACAATGTTTTCAGGTTTTAAACCTAAACGCATATATAACTTAGTACAAGATACCGCAGCAGCTCCTGCTCCACTCACAACAAGTTTAACATTGTTCATTTTTTTACCAGCAATTTCAACGGCGTTTTTTAAAGCTGCAGCCGAAATAATTGCAGTACCATGTTGATCATCGTGCATTACAGGAATATCGAGCTCTTCTTTTAACCTTCTTTCAATTTCAAAGGCTTCAGGAGCTTTAATATCCTCTAAATTAATTCCTCCAAAAGTAGGAGCAATGGCTTTAACAGTTTCAATAAATTTATCAATATCTGTAGCATCTACTTCAATATCAAAAACATCAATATCTGCAAATATTTTGAATAACAATCCTTTTCCTTCCATTACGGGTTTTGATGCTAAAGGACCAATATTACCTAATCCTAAAACGGCAGTACCGTTAGATATTACTCCAACTAAATTACTTTTAGCAGTGTATTTGTAAACATCATCTGGATTTTTGTCAATTTCTAAACAAGGAACGGCAACTCCTGGTGAATACGCCAAAGATAAATCTCTTTGAGTAACATGCTTTTTAGTAGGTACGACTTCAATTTTTCCTGGCTTTGGGTATTCATGATAACGCAAAGCTTCTTTATTCATTCTTTTTGTACTCATAATGCTATTGTTTTAAAAGCGAATTACAAAGGTACAACTAAATAAAAAAGCAACTATTAAATGTATAAAAAATTACAGAATCAACGCATATATAAGCCAAGTATTTTCATTGGACATTCATCATCCCAACCTGCCATCAGTCTATTACTAACAATACTAATAAAATAAACTCTTTTTTAATAAACACAAAATAATGGTTAATAAAACTACCTAAATTGTTAATACAATTTACTTTTTCATAAAATTGAATACGTCTGCCTTATACTTAATTGTTATTTTTTGGATATAATTAAAAATAAATACTATATTTGCTTTATAATTATGAAAAACAATTTAAGAAATACAAACTGGTGGTGGTTACAATCTAAACAAAGATCGTAATCTAAACTGCTATATCAATATATTAATATTAAGGCTTGTCGATTACGACAAGCCTTTTTTAATGCAATACGTTTATGAAAAAAATAAAATTAGA
>Ga0256840_1003233_pt1 | contig 13401 bp, 12 predicted proteins | sample 355202metaG_FD_185969 | JGI IMG/M metagenome (GOLD analysis project Ga0256840, IMG submission 185969) | Hydrothermal vent microbial communities from Mid Atlantic Ridge, Atlantic Ocean - 355-202 | ecosystem: Environmental > Aquatic > Marine > Hydrothermal vents | place: Atlantic Ocean: Mid...
CAAACCCAAAGCCTGCTCTACTGCCAAAAGCGCAGCAGCGTGAGCTTAAAGGCTAGGCAGTTGGATTACTGCCTATTGTTTTAGTCAGGACCAAAGGAATTATTATGATTGAACGTTATACCCGTCCAGAGATGGGAAAGCTCTGGACATTGGAAAACAAGTTTAGAACCTGGTTAGAAGTAGAATTGGCCATCTGCAAGGCTTGGGCCAAGCTGGGCAAAATTCCAGAAGCAGAATTAAAAATTATTTTAGACAAAGCTGACTTTGACCTAGACCGTATTTTGGCCATAGAAGAACAAACCAAACACGATCTCATTGCCTTTCTTACGGCAGTAGAAGAAAAAGTAGGACCTGCCTCCAGGTTTATTCATTTAGGTTGCACGTCTTCAGACGTAGTCGATACGGCCAATAGTTTGCTCTTGGTCCGGGCAGGGAGACTTATTTTAACCAATCTCAATGAAGTTTTAAACACCTTAAAAAAACTCAGTGTGCAATACAAACATTTACTGACCATAGGCAGGACTCACGGGGTGCATGCTGAGCCGACCAGTTTTGGCCTGAAAATGGCCACTTTTTTCGCTGAATTTAAACGCAATCGTCAACGTCTGGAACAGGCCATAGAAAACGTAAGGGTTGGCAAAATCTCTGGGGCAGTTGGCAATTATGCCCACCTTGATCCCAAAGTAGAACAAATTGCCTGTGCCTTGCTCGGACTAAAAGTAGATCCCATCTCAACTCAAATCATTCAACGGGATAGGTACGCCCAATTTTTTACTGTTTTGGCTATTTTGGCGGCAGGCATAGAAAGACTGTGCGTAGAGCTTAGACACTTGCAACGCACCGAGGTATTGGAGGTAGAAGAGGGATTTAGCAAAGGGCAAAAAGGTTCTTCAGCAATGCCGCACAAGAAAAATCCCATTTCGGCTGAAAATTTAAGTGGTTTGGCTAGAATTGTGCGGAGCAACAGTCTGGCCGCTTTAGAAAACATAGCCCTTTGGCATGAAAGGGATATTAGTCATTCTTCTGTAGAGCGGGTGATTATGCCAGACAGTACTATCTTGGTCCATTACATGCTCTGGCGTTTAAACAACATCTTGACCAATCTCAAAATAAATCAAGAAAATATGGCCAAAAATTTAAAGGCATCTTTTGGTCTGTTTTATTCCCAACGCATTTTACTGGCTTTAATCGAAAAAGGACTACCTAGACAGCAGGCTTACGAATTGGTGCAAAAACAAGCCCTAGCCTGCTGGGAAGAAAAAACTCCATTTGAAAACAAAATAAGAACTTCTCCTGAAATAAGCAAATACTTAAGTCAACAAGAACTAGATCAACTATTTGACCCCAACTACTATCTAAGATATGCAGACCTTATTTTAAACCGGGTCCTTGAGGAAGAGTGATCTATGCACCAGCTCAAAATCAAACTAGCCAAACTTCTTTATGCCAAGTCCTATCGAGAAGGAAAATTTACCCTGACTTCAGGGAGAGAATCAGATTATTACTTTGATTGTAAGCCTACGGCCCTGCATCCCCAAGGGGCATATCTCATTGGCAAAATTCTTTTTCAACTTATTAAAAATATGAACCCCCCTGTCCAAGGGGTTGGAGGAATGACTTTGGGAGCAGATCCCTTGGTCAGTGCAGTAACGGTTGTCTCTTACTTAGAAAATTATCCTTTGCCCGGAATTATTGTCCGCAAAAAAGCCAAAGGACACGGCACCAATCAATTTTTAGAAGGATTAGACAATTTTCAACGGGGAGATCAGGTTTGCGTGCTTGAAGACGTCATTACTACAGGCGGATCTGCCCTTAAAGCCTGCAGGTGTATTCAAGAGGCAGGATTAAAGGTTAAAGCAATTATTTGTATTTTGGATAGAGAAGAAGGAGGGCGTCAACAGATTCAAGCCCAAGGCTACGAACTCTACTCTGTTTTTACCAGAGAAGAACTTTTAACCATGGTTAAAGGATAAAAGCGTGCGTTGGTCAATCATACTCTTGTTTTTTCTTTTCAGCCTTGGCTGTAATCCAAATTATTACGATGTAAAACAAACGCTTTGGCCAGAAAAGACGGACAGTTATTATCAGCTTAGTCAAAGATGGACTAGGCAAGAGACTATCCATAAAGGTTTAGACCAAAGCATTGATTTTACCTGTACCTTGCAAAGTTTGGAGTGGAGTAAAGGATTTGCCCAAAAATGGGCCAAGGTTTACGGGTTGAATCAAAAAGAAGCAAACAAGTTTTGTTTAGAGCAGATAAAAACAGCAAAAACTCAAACTAGTTTTTTTCTGGCCATATCAGGTCCCAATTCTAAGCTTACCTCGATAGACGTTCTTTCTCCTCTATGGAGAATTTTTTTGCAAACTCCAAAAGGCAAAGTCTATCCTTTAAGCGTTAGAGAGTTAGAGTGGCCCTTTGCCAAAGTCAAAACTTTTTATCCCTTGGTAAATCCGTGGCAGCGTTTTTATCTGGTTGAATTTCCCCCAATTAACCACTTCCAAAGTTTGATTATTACTGGTCCAGAGGGAAGAGTTGTTTTTCAGTGGTAAGTTAAAAACGGTAATCTTTGTTTTGCTGTTTTGTTTTTCTTTTGCTTCTCTAAGCTGGGCCAGGTGGCAACCTGTCTTTAGTAAATCCAAGTATTATCCACCTTTGTTTTTTATAGTCAGCAAAAAAGAACAAAAACTCTACGTTTTTGCCCATAACGTTCCAATAAAAACCATCAGGTGTACCACGGGGAAAAATAAAGGGGACAAACAAAAACGTGGAGACCTCAAAACCCCTGAAGGAGTATATTTTATTGAAGCCAAAATAAACCACAACCTGGACTTTACTATATACGGAGGCAAGGCTTTTACTTTAAATTATCCCAACCCCATAGACGTGTTGCGCCAAAAAACCGGTTTTGGGATTTGGCTCCACGGTCGGGGACGGCCTATTCAAAACTTTAACACCAAGGGATGTATTGCCATCAATTTGGATCAATTAAATGACTTGGAAAAATTTATTACTCTCAGACAAACTCCCCTTATCATCACCTCTGACTTTACCTGGGATCAAAATCCTAACCAGACAGAACTATTTCAAAAATTATCTCAAAAATTTCAAAAGTGGCTCCTGGCCTGGCGAGGGAAAAAAACTGCTTTTTTTAAATATTACTCTCCCCAGCTAGTTATTAATCACAAAAAACAATATTCTTTTTTTATCAAACGCAAAAAAAAATTATTTAGGAAGTATGGATGGATAGACGTCTTTGTTTCTTCTTTAGCCATTTTGCCTGGGCCGAATTACATAGTAACCTATTTTAAACAATTGTTTCGTGCGCCCGGATTCATATCTATGGGCATAAAAAGACTCTACTGGCAAAGAGTTGATGGCACTTTTAAGATCGTAGGCGAAGAATGGAGACCTTTGCATGATCAGCAGTTAAAGCACAAATATATCCATACGCGGAGAAAAGAGATTTTAAGCTGGCTCAATAAATGGCGCAAGGCATGGCTTAACGCCAACCTCCTACGCTATCTTTCCTTTTATTCGCCAATGGCCAAACAGCAAAAACTACCCAACCTGCACGCGATCAAAATTCACAAACAAAAGCTATGGGCAAAGTGCAAACCTAAACAGATAAGTTTTTCAAAGATAAAAGTTGACTTACATTCGAAAGGCTTTATAGTCCAATTTAAGCAAAGCTACGCCAATCAGTGTGGATATAGGGATCAAGGCCTAAAAATTCTTATCTTAAAACCAAGCCAAAATTCATGGAAAATAGTAAAAGAGAGCTGGAAAAAAATCAAAAAAGATGGCAAAAGATAGTTATTGTCTGCTTCTCATTAGAAAAGACAAACCCACTAAAAGACTGCACATCTCTCCTTTCTTTATTAAAATAACCATTGCTACTTTTGTTATTTTAATTTTAAGCATAGTAGCAAGCTCTTACCTTGCCTACCACAACTACGTTCAAGTCAATATCCTCACCAATAAATTAACTGCCTCTCATCAAAAAATATTGGGCCTTAAACACAAATTAGACAAACAAAACAAAGTCTGTGCCCTTGCTCACCTGCTTTCTGCTAGTTTAAACAGCACAAACCAAACCCAAAACCGGAGCAATTCAAGTCAGCTTGAAAACAAACCTAAATCAGCATCCACCCCATTAAATTTAAATCAAATCTTAAAAACCATTGACCTTAAAGTAATATCTATCAAAAACGTTTATTTGAAAAAGCATAAGAACAAATTTCTTTTCCACCTAGAATTGAACAATTTGCTCAATGCAGTCAAAATCAAAAAAGAAAAAAAGATAAAAGGTCGAATTTATCTTTCTCTTGTTTTAGTCAATGCGCAAGAAAAAAACTTAAACCTTACAGACGAACAACTTAGCTTTGAAATCAGCAATTTTAAAGCCATAGACTTGCCTTTAAAATTTCCCTTGCCCACGTCTCAAATCTATGCCCTAAAAATTACCATAAAAGAACAAAATGAAAAAATTATTTTTATGCGCGCTTATCCTCTGGCTGACATTCTTGTCTCCTAATTTTTACGCCTGGGGGGATAAAGGTGTTTTTTTTAAAAATACCTTTTTTCCTCTCCGAGTCTATTATGTAAAAGGAAAGCAACCCGGTCCTACGTTAATGATCCAGGGAGGTATTCAAGGAGACGAGCTAACAGGAGTTATTTGTGCAACCCTGCTCACCCGGGCCAAGGTCAAAAAAGGAAATCTTATCATCGTCCCTAGAGCTAATTGGCCATCTCTTTTTTTGTTTAAACGCCAGGTCAATGTAGATCTAAATCGCCGCTTTGATAAACACTATGCGACCTTTTATGAGGACACCCTGGCCAAGGCCATTTTTTATCTAGTTGGCCTAAGCGACGGACTCATTCACCTCCACGAAGGCAGCGGATTTTATTCCCCTCGTTATATAAATTCCCTGCGTAATCCCAAAAGATATGGCCAATCTATTATTATTGACGAATCCAAGTACGGCAAAATCATCTTGGAAGACATTGCCCGTTCGCCTTTGCAAGAAGTAAATCAAAACCTACAGCCCAAACAATTCAGATTCAACCTGTTTAACATGCGTACTTTTTCAAATAAAACTACGTACAAAGAACAGAGAAAGTCTCTAACCTACAACTTCTTAAAACATTACGTCAAACCTGCCTTGGCCATTGAGGTCAGCAAACAAATCCAGGATAAAGTCTGGAAAACCAAGTACATGCTAAAAATTATTCAAAAACTTGCGGCCCGGTTAGGCGTAACGTATGAGCTAAAAGGAATAAACGTTGAGCAAACAGTTCGTAACTGGTTCAATGAGCCTTACTCTTATCAAATACGTTCCTTAAGTAAGTTCGTAAAAATTATTACCTTAACCCAACCCAAGTTTGCTCGTTTGGGAGTTAAGCTCGGCAAGATAGATATTGACTTGAATCACCAACAGTTTGTTTTATTTCCTGGGGCCAATCTTTCTGCCAAAATCATTGCTGACGGCCACCCTATAAAAACTATTAACTTCAAAACCGCTAAAAAGCCAAAGACTACTAATGCTTTCCCTGTGCTTGTCTATAACCTAAATGGAAAAATTAAGCTCGCCTTTCCAGGAGAAACCATTACTGCGCGGGAAGGGCAAACATTGCTTATTTATGGACTTTGGCCAAACTCCAAAGAAGTTATCAACATTAAAGGTTATGCCCCCAAAACCAACACCAACACAGGTCAAGATCAACTGGTCCCGGTTTATCTGCGTTTTAAAAGCTTTTTATCCAAATATGTTCAAACCAACTCCACCCATTGGTCTTTTCAAATCGTCAGAGAAACTCCAGGCACGACCAAACTGAGCTGGCAGGTAAAAGTAAACAGATTCAAAAAACCACCTGTTTTACTTCTCTCGTCCCCAAGCCAAAGGATAGTCTTGCCCACAAAATCCAAGCTCACCGCTGGCAAGTACAAAATAATTCCTGTAGGTATGACCAATCTTATCTTTCTCCTGGACAAACAACCCCTGCCCTTTTATCCCCAAGAATCCTTTTTTCTTAGCCCAGGCCAACACGTACTTAGAGTCTTTGACAATTTAACCTTTGATCAATTACAGTTAATCCAGTTAAACGTAGGGGAAACCCACGCACAACCCTAAATTAAAGGAGCAAATGTTATGAACAGCAGCAAAATGACCCAAGGTTTGGAAAGGGCTCCTCATCGTGCCCTTTTACACAGTTTGGGCCTGACCAAAGAAGAACTAAATCGTCCTTTGATCGGCGTAGTCTGTGCCCACAGCGAGATCGTGCCAGGTCACATCCATCTGGACAAAGTGGCCCAGGCAGTTAAAGACGGCATTCGGTTGGCAGGAGGAGTGCCTATTCAATTTCCTGTAATTGGGATCTGCGACGGTCTGGCCATGAATCACTTTGGCATGCGTTTTAGCTTGCCTAGCCGGGATCTAATAGCAGACTCCATTGAGGCTATGGTCATGGCCCATCCCTTTGACGGACTGGTCTTTGTGCCCAATTGTGATAAAATAGTGCCTGGAATGTTGATGGCTATGCTCCGCTTAAATCTACCCTCCATTTTAGTGAGTGGAGGACCTATGCTTGCAGGTCAATTTCAAGGTAAAAGTGTGGACTTGATCTCTGTTTTTGAAGGAGTAGGCAAAGTCAAGCGCAACCAAGCAACCGAGGAAGAACTTGCTCAACTGGAATTAACCGCTTGTCCTGGTTGTGGTTCCTGCTCAGGCATGTTTACGGCCAACTCTATGAACTGCCTGACTGAAGCTATGGGCATCGCCCTGCCCGGCAATGGAACCATTCCAGCCATTTCCAGCAGACGGATCCATCTAGCCAAAAAAACCGGGATGCAAGTAATGGAGCTAGTCAAAAAAGATATTAAGCCTCGAGAAATTATTACTGAAGATTCCCTGCAAAATTCCATTGCTCTGGACATGGCTTTAGGTTGTTCTACCAATACGGTCTTGCACCTGCCAGCTATTTTTTTCGAAGCAGGGATAAAAGCAGAACTCAAGTTATTTGATCAGATGAGTGAACAAACCCCAAATTTGTGTAAGCTTTCTCCAGCCGGTCCCCACCACGTAGAGGATTTGGATCAAGCTGGAGGAGTTATGGCGGTGTTAAAAACCTTAAGCCAAAAAGGGATAATCAAATTAGACGCGCCCACTGTCTTAGGCTGCCCCCTAAAAGAACTTTTAGCCCAAGCTGAAGTTTGCAATCCAGAGGTAATTCGTCCTTTGGACAATCCTTACTCAACAACAGGTGGCATTGCAGTTTTGTATGGAAGTTTGGCCCCTGAAGGGGCTGTGGTTAAACGCTCGGCCATGGATCAAAAATTATTTAGGCAACAAGGCAAGGCCAAGGTTTATAATAGTGAAGACCAAGCAACTAAAGCTATTTTGCAGGGAGAAATAAAAAAGGGAGACTTTGTCCTTATTCGCTACGAAGGGCCTAAAGGAGGCCCTGGCATGCCTGAAATGCTTACTCCAACCTCGCTCATTGCAGGTTTGGGACTGGATAAAGACGTAGTTTTGCTAACCGACGGTAGATTTAGCGGCGGAACTAGAGGAGCTTGTATTGGTCACATCTCTCCTGAAGCTTACGAAGGCGGTCCTATTGGCTTGGTTCAAGACGGAGACGAAATTCTTATGGACATAGAGCAAAAAAAATTAGAACTGCTTTTACCTCTCGCAGAGCTAGAAAAACGTAGGCAAAACTTTAAGCCTGTCCAAAAAGACATTTCTTCACCCTTTTTAAAACGCTACCAAAAGCGGGCAAGTTCTGCGAGCAAGGGGGCAGTTCTGCTTTAACTGCAACTCAAAAAACGTGCCTGCAAAGATGGCAGGCACGTTTTTAAACTTAAAAAATGTACATAGAGATTGATTTTTTTACTGCTTTGATCAGCTTAAATTGACCGTTTTGAATCATCGTTAAATATACTACGTCCAACCCCTCTCTATCTCTTGGACCATAGTTTAAGGTTACGCCCATACCGGTTGGCACGTTTTTAAATTGCTCCAGGACTTGAACCAGATTTTCTGGGGAAGAAAAATCTGTAACCTTCATTAAAGCCTTAACCATAACCTTGGCATCCAAAAAACCTTCCAGACCTACAAAGGTTAATGGCTGATCTGGAAAGTACTTTTGCATTAGTTTTCTATACTCTTGACAGCCTGTGTATTCAGCACTAGGTGGTGGCACCACGTTGGAGACGATCACTCCATTTCCTTTATTTCCTAGCAACTTGGCCAAAGGAGTAGGTCCAACAAAAGAAATGTTCATAAACACGGCCTTTAACCCCTTTTGTTGGGCCCGTAAAATAAAATCACTACAAGCGTCATAAGTGCCGATCATAATCACCACTTGGGGTTTAGCCTGACAAATGGTATCTACGGCTAACTGAGGAACTTTATGGCCTCGGGTATAAACGGCCTCTGCAACAACTTCTTTGTTGTAATTCAAACCAAGAGCTCTTTTTACTCCTTTATAACCAGTAAGACCATAAGCATCGTCTTGATAAAACACGGCAATTTTATCTTTACCCAAGTCTTTGATCGCATAATCAACCAAGGCTTCTACTTCTGCCCAATAGCTGTTTCGAATATTAAACACGTACCTGCGAAAGGGAAGTCTTAATTGATGCGCACCTGTAAAGGGTCCAATTAAAGGCAATTTGGCCTTGGTGATCATATTTAAAATTTTGACCGTAGTAGGTGTGCCTACGTAACCAATTAGGGCATAGGGATGAATTTCATTTATAAACTTTTGAGTATTTTTCACGGTAAGAGAAGGCTCATACTTGTCGTCTAGGGCCACTAACTTGATTTTGTTCCCCTTTATTCCTCCGTTTGCGTTGACGTAATTAAAATAGGATTTCATCCCCAAAACCAAATTTTGTCCCAAAAATTTAACGTGACCACTTAAAGGCAAAGAACTACCCAAAGTTATTTCCCCGGCATAGCCAGGTAAAACTAAGCTGAAAATAAAAAATAAAGTAGTCCAAAAATATTTAAACATTATCTTCTCCTATAACTTTTTTCCAGATTTGATGCGTCTGCAACAATTTTGTTTTTCTCAGTTCAATTTAAAATCAGCAAACAAATGTTTGTGGTTAGTTATAAATCAATGTCTTGAAAGAAACCGCAAATTTTTGTTTTTTGCAGTTACCTCGTATTTTCTCCTGTATATTGTTTTATTCATTTATTATCTCGTAAAAATTAAGAAAAAACAAAGCTAAACAGAACTGTCCTTTTCCCCAAAACAAGTCCTTACAATTTTACTTTTAAGCCAACCCAGTTTTAAGGAGTTGCTCTTTTGCTATTTTACAAGTCCTCCTTGCTCAATCTTGTTAATTAGTTCCAATACTTGTTTCTTTCTATGTTTGAGTTTATTCGTAATCCTTTTTTCTTCAGCCTTAACTGCCTCTAGGTTGGGCAAATGGCACCTATTGCATTGATATACTGGCGCGTCAGCTTCTGGAGATAATGCTCGCAGTCTCTTATGACAATTAAAACACAAATTATGATAAGCCAGTATCAATTGTCTTCTATTTTGGCCGTGACACTTGGAACAGGCTTGGATAGGTTTATCCTTGGACCAGACGTTCTTACCGTTTACAAATTGGTGATGACAATACTTGCACTTAATTCGATACAAAGAAACGTGTAAATCATGTGAAAAATAAGCTGGTGGCTTTTTATATCCCCCAAGCTTGACAAAACCAGGGTCTTTTACTTCAAGCAGCTCTACTTGATGTTCAGCAGCAAAAATTACCCCAACCCATAACAAGAAAAACAACAAGAGAAAGAGCTTTTTCATCCAACTACCTCCTCTGTTTAATCCGCTGCTGCAACCTCCTAATGGCTTTGACCAAACTCGCTTGCATTCTTCTCAGGGCATCGGCCAAGTCCCCAAGTTCGTCTGAGGAAACATAGTTAATAGGAGCCCTTAAATCGCCCAGACTTATTTTTTCAGCAACTTCTGCCAAATGTTTAATGGGTTTTACTAGATAGCTAGATAAATAAACAGCCAAGACGATAGAAATGATTATACTAAATACTCCACTGCCAACTATAAGATAAATAAACCTTTGCCGAACCTTGGCCAACCTGTTTTCCAATTTTTTTAGAGGTTCTTCAATTTCAGAGGCGTGAATAGTAGTAGTTACCAAAAAAGGAGTATTAGGCACTCTTATGACCATCATATATTTTTGAACTACACCTTTGCCGGGTTCAGGCCACTTATAAAAACCATCTACAAATTTTTGCCCAGGACGAGGTCCTTGAATTATTCTCCAAAAATTAGGATACTTTTGGGCAAATTTATTTAACTTTCCCCCAATTAGGTTGGGATTAGGATGCAAAAACGTAATGTACGTTTTACCTTTCTTCATAATCAAGGCCGAGTATCCTGTTTTGCCAATGGTTTGAATCCCAATGCTTGCCATTAGTGGATCAAAAGCTAGGTCATCCCACTTGAAATTTGGTTCTTGCTGTTTTTTAAGCTCAATGTAAAATTGAAAAAGCTTGGCGATGTCTTTGGCCTTTTCCAACATAAACCGCTGGGTATCTTTAAATAAAGCCGTTTGGATTTCTTGAGTAATGTTTTTTTTGGCATCATAGGTGTGATAAAAAGTAATGGATACCACGATGCTAATGACAAGCAATGAATTTAATAAAAACAAACCTAAAACCTTTCCTCTTAGTCTCATTTTCTTTCTCCTTCTCCTTTTTCTGATGGTAAAAAGATATTTACAAAACAATTACTTTGACTTAATTGACTAAGTCTAATTATTAACTAAAATAAATAAAATAGGCAATAAGAAATTTTAGGTAATAGCTGACAGCGGACTAAAAGGACATAAAGATGAAAAAAACAATAATGATCGTGTTTTTATTTTTGGGGAGTGTCGGCCTAAGTCAGGCCAGCGTTTTGGATAAAATTCAAACTAAATACCAAAAATTAACTTCTTTTCAAGCCAGTTTTACTCAAACCCTTACCAATGCAGCGACCAAGGAACAAGACGTCCGGAAGGGAAAACTTTATTTTCAAAAACCAGGACTTATTCGCTGGCAAATTCTTACCCCTGACCCTGAAATTTTAATCGTAGGAACTAAAATCGTCTGGGATGTCTTTCCTCAAGAAAACATTGCCTACAAATACCAACGCAATCAAATCCTTACCTCCAAAACAATGCTTAAGTTTATCTCTGGTCAGGCCAACTTGGCCCAAGACTTTATAAGTCAAGAACAAGGCCAAGATAAATGGGGACTAAAGATCAAACTAATCCCCAAACAACCTGAACCCAACCTGGTTTTGGCCTACGTCTGGATAAATCCCAAAACGTACTTTCTGAACAAAGTTTTGCTGGTAGATTTTTTTGGCAATGGTAATGAGCTAACCATAAACCAGCTAAAACTAAATCCCCAACTCCCTGCCCAAATGTTTAAGTTTACTCCTACTCCACAAATAAAAATCATTGATAACACCAAAAAATCATTCTAGGTAAGCTGAGATGATCAATCAGACCTTGACCAAGATGTCTTCTTTTCTAGTTATGGACATCCTAGAACGGGCTCAAGAATTAGAAAAACAGGGCAAAAACGTTATCCACTTAGAAGTAGGCGAACCAGACTTTTGTCCACCGTCAGCAGTAAAAGAAGCCATGGCCAAGGCCATAGCAGACAATTTTACTTCTTATACCCATAGCCAGGGAATTTTAGAACTCCGCGAAGCTCTCGTGGACTATTATCAAGTAAATTATGGGGTGGATCTCGAACCTGATCAATTTTTTATTACCCAAGGCACCTCTCCAGCGCTACTGATGGTTTTAAATTTGCTCTTAAATCCAGAAGAGGAAGTGATCTTAACCGACCCTTGCTACGCCTGTTATCCCAACTTTGTTCTCGCTGCCCAAGGCCGGATAAAAACCATTCCCATCTATCCCGAACAAAATTATTGGATTGATCCAGATCACTTATCTAACTTAGTAGGCCCCAAAACCAAGGCCATGCTTCTAAATTCTCCAGCCAATCCTACCGGAACCATTTTGCCTAAACAAAATTTGGAAGAAATAGCCAATTTGGCTTACGAAAAAAATTTTTTTCTCATTTCAGATGAAATCTATCACGGCTTAGTTTATCAAGATAAAGCCAACTCTCTGCTTGAAATCACTAAAGAGTGTTTTGTCTTAAATGGATTTTCCAAACTCTTTGCCATGACTGGTCTTCGCTTGGGTTTTTTAATATCTCCTCTTAAATTCGTGCCGATTTTACGCAAAATGGCTCAAAATTTTTTTATCTGCGCCAACTCCATTGCCCAAAAAGGAGCTCTAGCTGCCCTTAAATGTCAACGAGAAATCCAAGAAATGGTAAATACCTTTGCCCAAAGAAGGATTTTTTTGCTTAAGGGCCTAAAAGAGCTTGGTTTTACCTTAAAGGTAATTCCGCAAGGGGCCTTTTACGTATTTTGTCCAGCTCACCATTTAACCCAAAAATTTAACAACAGTTCCCTTCTCTTGGCCAAAGACATCCTAGAAAAAACAGGGGTTGGCCTAACCCCTGGTATAGACTTTGGTCCAAGAGGTGAAGGTTTTTTACGTTTCTCTTATGCCAATTCCCTAGATAACATCCAGGAGGGATTAGACCGACTAGCAAATTATATTAATACCTGGACTTAACTGAAAATACGGCTAGAAATAATAAAAACGTTTGCTCTTTGGTTTTTAACTTGTAACTCGTTTAGATAATTTGTTTTTTTAATTTTTTTAAATGCAAGTTTTCCAATGCACTAATAAGTGCGCCTGCAAAAAGTGTTTTTGGGAAAAATTAAAAAAGTTTAACGTATAAAAAATCAAGTAATTTTAGCTTGTTACAGGCGAACGGTTTTGTCAAAAAACACAATTTTTGATTTTTTGCAGTTACGTCTTATAATAAAAAAGGCAAGATAGAACGAATATCTATCTTGCCTATCTTACCTTTTAATACTTAAAGTACTTTTTGGGCGTATTTTCACACAAAAATTTAACAGCTTGATAAATACAGGTTCGAATGGCTTTTTCCATTGGAGTGTTGGCAAATGTGCCTAAATTACCACCCAAACTAGCCCCGCCTGTGAGCACGCTCAAAGCTCCGCCAATACTAACGTCCTTTGCTTCTCCCCTCACCGTAGTAGCAGCTAAAATTTCAGAGGTATGGGCATCAATAATCCTAATGTCCATAGCCATGGAAGATTTCTTATAACTTCCTGTAAGGGCACTAAATACGCGCCCATATTCGCCAAACAAACCACTTACGCCTCCGCTTGTTCCAGACGTGCCAGGGTCCCAACCCGTAACTGCGGCAACGATTATCAAGTCAGCCCCAGCAAAGTGCCCTTTTTTAACTCCACTCTGATCGGTCCAT
>Ga0256840_1003234_pt1 | contig 13400 bp, 9 predicted proteins | sample 355202metaG_FD_185969 | JGI IMG/M metagenome (GOLD analysis project Ga0256840, IMG submission 185969) | Hydrothermal vent microbial communities from Mid Atlantic Ridge, Atlantic Ocean - 355-202 | ecosystem: Environmental > Aquatic > Marine > Hydrothermal vents | place: Atlantic Ocean: Mid...
GAAGAACAATGATTCTCTAGTCTGTACCTACAGAAAAGTAAAACACCAATACAACAAATACATAAAACACATAGAACCTAAATTTGGCAAAGCCAATATAGCTACTATGAGGAAAGATGACATTTCAAAATTCCGTCAATCATTACTTGCACAAGAGAAGTCATCAAGTACCATCAATGGTATCTTGCAACTTTTAGGCACTATTTTTAACCATTCCATCAAACAGAAGGAACTTAATATCCTAAATCCTTGTATCGGCATATCCAAATTAAGCATGAACAACGATAGAGAGCGTTACCTAAGTACGAGTGAGGTCAAACAACTTTTAAACCATATAAGCGATTTTAGAGAGTTATTGTTTGTGAAGCTTGCATTGTCTACTGGTGGGCGATTACAAACTATCTTGCACATCAAGAAAAAAGATGTCAATCTTTCAAGAGGCAGTGTCTTACTCATGGACTTAAAAAACAACAGCACTTATGCAGGTTTTTTACATGATGATGTGAAAGATATGCTAGAAAAATACCTACCTACACTCAAAGGTGATGAGTATGTCATAGGTGGCAAACTAACAAGACTTAGCGACAACGCCATGGCTCGCACCATCCGCCCAACACTTAACAAACTGTTTAACCAAGGTCTAGCTAAAGACGATAGGAAGAATAGGGTGGTGATACACACCTTTAGACATACCTTTGCCTCGCACCTAGCTATCAATGGTACACCTATCTTTACCATTCAGAAGCTTATGAACCATAGAGATATAAAGATGACGATGCGGTATGCGAAGCTTGCTCCTGATAGTGGGATGGATATGGTGAAGGGGCTTTATGCGTAAGTAGCAAAATATAAATACATCTTATAAAAAGTAAGACAAGGCTCAATACTTTATTTGAAGTTTCTCCTTGTCTTTAACTGTCAGTAAAAAAATAGTTGGTTGATTTGAAAACTTGAAACTATTTTTCATGTTTACAATTTCTACTACAAGAATACGCTTTATTGGGGAAAGCAAATTTTTCATTTCTCTCAAATAACTATCCTCTCTTAGAATGCAAATTACTGCCTGCTCATCCAAAAATACAATTTCTTCAATTTTTTTAAAATTTATTTTTAAAATCTTCTTCCTATCCTTTATAAACTGTTTAAATTTTTCTCTGATTTTCCCAGATATACCATCTACAACTTGTTCTTGTTGGATGCGTTCTTTAATTAACATGTCTATACTATATTTTTGACGATACTCTGGTATCATTATATGAATTTCGACATTCTCAATCATAACAATTCCCCACTCATCAGACGCATCCATATTTTCAATAGAAAAACTTTCTTTCAAATGATACACTAATGCTAAAGTATGTTTACCGGTAAGAGAATTAGCAAGAATATAAGACCTGTTATCATCTGTAAATACAGCTATTTCCTCAGCCTTCCGTTCATTTAATGTTTCTACAATTTCTTCTATAATATTACTCATGAATAATTTTGGAACTCCCGTCTTTTTGTATGCCAAGTTCACAATTTTCTTTTTGTAAGTAAATAGCTGAATGAGTGAGGTTAACTTTATCAAAAGCTGTATTGGTAAATTGATATCTTACCTTATCATTCTCCTTTACAATTAAAGCTTGCCCATGTTTAATATTAATAAACTGAATATTAGCAGGCTTTGAAAAGTTATGTAACTCTAATCTAACAATTTTACTATTTTCCCCTTCTATTTTTATAAGACCCTCTTTTATATTTTTCATGTGTACACCGTTTAATGTACAATTTAAGAAAGACATATTTGAATAAACATTATTTACAATTTTTGTGTCTTTTATCGTACAATAGTCAAAACAAACATCATCAAAACCTACGAAATTAAAAATTGTCTCTTTTGAAAAAGTACACCCTTTAAAGATAACATTCTTAAGTTGACTATGAGAAAAATTAAAGTTTGAAAAATTAAAATCTCTAAATTCAATATTTTCAAGATTTATTGACTGAAAAGAACTATATAACAAATAAAGATAGTTTCTATCATCATATTTTCTTTTACTATATGTAAATAGTTTATCTAGGATCAATGATATTTTAGGATTTCCTCCATCATAGAATATATATATTATTCCCATGTGATATTCAAAATCAGTTAATTCATTATCAAAATTTATTGTTAACTCTATCTTTTCAATCAGTCTTGAATATTTATTCTGATTTTCATTAGATTTCAATAATTGAATTAAATATTCAAAAATAGTTTTATCTATGTAAAATTTAAAGTCTTCTGGTATATCTATATCTTGTATCCATTGTTCTAAAATACCAAAGTAATATTCAGAAACTAAATACAGGAGAATATTTGTATTACTAAACATCCAATCATAATCATTTATTTTTTCAAAAAAATAACAATTGATAGCATTATTTACTTTTTCGATATCACCACCAATAATTCCACTATCCATATTACTGATAATCTCTTTAACTTTTTTATGTTCAATTGTAAACTTCTTCTCAAGTGATTGTGTATTTAAATTTGCTGTATACTTCGAAAAGTTATTTTTTTCATAATTTCTTTCAAAAATGATAGCTGCAACTTTCATTAAAAAGGCTTTATATTTTTTCTCGTATTCAATAGTACTATGAATACCTGTTGCAAACTTACCTTTCACAGTTTTAGTAATAAAAGTTTTGTATATATCATATATTTTTTCTTTTTCTAAAACTTCAATATTCTCATTATAAAAATGTAAAGCTACTTGATATAAAAAAATAGGGATTTGACTTAAAGAAAATAATCTTTTATCTACATTCTCCATATCTTTCAAGGTCAATTCCATCTTATCGTCATTAGGATAATAGTGTTCAAGCCAAGCTTCAATCATTTGTTTAGTGAAATAATCAATTTCTATAAAAGGAATCTCTATATCTCTAATTAGATCTTCATTGTCTCCAATAAGACCATATGCAAGATCTTCATTCCCATCAATATACAACCTTGTTCCAAAGATAAATTTTATCTCTGCATAATTTGCTAATCTTAAAATATCTCGGACTAATGTTCTAAATCTTTTATTATCTATATTGAGTTCATCAAGACCATCAATAATAAAGATTTTTGTTTTATCACTTGTACAAACTACAAATTCTCTATCCCCTTGTTTATCCATAAGTTGTTTTATATCAAGGAAATATATATCATAGGTAGTCCCTAAAAAATTATATATTTTTTTTAATAAAATACTTTTTCCCACTCCATATTTACCGACAATATAAATCATGCTTTTATTCTCAATCAATTCTTGAATAGTATCTAAAAAAAGTTTATTTACTTTCTGTTCTTTATATTTACAATCGTGAATTAAATAATATTTTATTTCAAATATCGGTTCAATATACATATCATTGATATTTTTATCATCAAATGCAAATAATTGATAAAAAATATCACTTTTTGACATATCATAATCTTCTAATGCTATATGATTATTCTTTACAAAAGTCACAATGTTTCCATTACCAGTAACTACTGCACCTATAATATCACCTTTAGCAGACACACTTTTATCATCTATGTTTTTTTCTTTTACATTATCACCAGACCCACTATGTTTTTGCTCTATTGTTTTATTGCACATATTACAACTCATTCTCCATATCTTCACGTTTTGCATCGTACCTATAACTATCAGATATCTTCTGCAAGATTTTAGATGTCCGAGGATAAATAAGCTGCATAGATTTTGCATAATCTTGATATTTATCTGCTAATGCGTGTTCTTGATTTCCACCTTCATCTGCCCCTCTGGTTGTAAACCTTGACCCATTTGGATATAAAACTTCATGAACAAAACTATCTTCTAAACTATCCGTTCCAAGCTCTTCTATAACCTCACAAACTATTTTATTTGGGAATATACCCTCTTCTTCACCTGAGGATTTAGCCAAGAGCATACCTATCTGTCTATCGCCTATTTTTGTTCTATCAAGGTTTTTAAACTGCTCTCTTGCTATCTGTACCCATGACTTTAATTGGTCGCTGTCCATAGGTTCAATATCATCATAGTTTCTAAATAATCGCATTCTTTCAAGTAACTCTTTTGCATTCTTAGCTCTATTCATTATTTGTTCTTGCGTTAAAGTTTTATCTTCATCTCTTTCTGCCTCAGGCTTATATACCCATGATACCAACTCCGCAAAGGCTGTAGCATCTTTAACAATCAACTTCTCCCAATATATAGGTTTGAAGTTGTTCATCATCAAATATTTCCACTCTAAAAAACGCTTATCTTCTTCTTTTAGGTTGGATTTTTGCAAATATTCTATAACCTCTGAAGTGCTATAAAAATCTAGGCTTTTATTATTAGGATCCATTTCATATAGTATTTTGAAAAGTTGTTCAGTATCTATTTTTATCGCATCATGCTCTTTTCTAGCAGGACAGAACATATGACTCATTATTTCTATGGATTTATGAGAAACTCCATGAGCGTAGAACTGCTCAACCACCCAGTTGAAATACTCTATATCTTCGCCATCTAACCTATAGTAGTAACTTAGATTTTCCCAATATAGTTTTTGAATATTACTATCTTGTGTCTTTAATACTTCAAAAGCTTTTGCACCAAATGGAAGAGCTAAAATTATTTCTGACTTTTGTATATCGCTTAGCCCAACTAAAATACTTACATCAAAGGATTTACAAGTGAGTTGTTGTAAATAGCTTTTCGCACATTGTGTCAATGCTCTACTGCTATCTTCTAACCATCCAATCATAGTATCTTGATATTTGTTTCCATACAATTCAAAAACAATACGCCCTATATCCATGCTATAATCAAATTGTTTAATAAATACTTTCAAATCATCCAGTGAACCAACAGTCAAAATTTCCTCTATTGCTTCTTTTCTCAATCTCTCTATGATTTTATCTTCTTTTTTGTGGTCTTCACTAAAGGTATCAGGATTGTATGGTAGTGGGTCTAAAATATCTACAGAACCCATCCTAAAGAGATATTGATATTTTCTTATAAAATCATCAGGTTCTATAAAATGAAAAGCTTCCTCCAGTTTATCCACAAACTTTTTTGGTAATGCCCAATGTGTATCAGGATGGGAACGATGATTGTGTATTTTGCTTCTAAGTGCATTTGCTATCAAAAGAGCCGTGTCATCATTAAATATTTTTTTATCAAGTGCGATAAACTTATCTACTATTTTAAAAAAGTATTCTTCATAGAACTTATCTATATTATCAAAAACATCATGCCATTTTTGACTATCTTCATCTATGTTTTCATATAATAGCCTATCAATATCATTACAGTATTTTACATAGTCTTTTTGTAAAACAGTATCATCTATATCTGCCCAAGTATGATATTTTGGCTTACTAATACCAGTTGACATAGAATGATGACTTGGCAAGAGTTCAAGAAGTAGCTTCCGTGTAATCTTAGGGTATTTTTTTAACAAAATATTTTCTATAATGCCTATACGCTCATCATGGGTAGCACTACAATATCTAGCCCAGCCAGTGAAAATGTCTTTTAAAGAATTAAAAGGTTGATTTACTCTACTATATGTGATATCCAAGTCACTTAACCTAGCAAGTATCAATACAACTCTAACCAAATAGTCTTTATTCCAAGATACAGTTTCTAATGCCCAAAGAAGATGGCAATAACTGCACTCACCCATCATTAGATCACCACTATCTGTAAATAATTCTTCTATCTTCGTTTCTTCTATGGTATCTAAAGATTTTTCAAGGGCTGACAGAAAACTTTCAGGGCTTGCTTCGGCTAAGACTGATAGGCTTTGATGATACGAATACCAAGCTTCTACCTTTAAATTTGATTCAAAAATTTCTTTAAGCCATGTATTAATTGTCTGTTGCATATTATCCAAGCCACTATTCCCAAAGAAAGTCAACATGACTAAAGTATCTGCTAGGCTACTACGAACTAGCCCAGAATGTTTCATTACTTTTTTATACACCTGTGCATAACTGCGTTCTTCTGGAGCCAATTCATAAGCAGGGTCTATTTCTGTAAATACCTCGATTGCGATTGATTTAAATTTATTTAAATGTGTATCAGAAATCTTATTTACTATCAAATCCCATAAATTTATCTTTGAAATCACTTGCCATACATTCCCTACTAATCGTATAGGGGTATTCGTCTCTTTGGTTAGAAGATGTAACTCTTTTTCCAAATCTTCATACTTCAAGCCAGACAGTTTATTTATTATCTCTATATCTGCTTCGTTTGTTCTGCTCCAACTGTTTAAAAAAAGTATGGTTATCAAAATATCTAAATTGTATTTCTCTACCCATTCAGGATTCTTTCGTTCATAAGGTTTCAATAGAGGATGTTGCACAATCGCATGAAAAAACCCTTTGGTATCTTCTATTATTTTCCAAGCACCTTTATAATCAAAGCCCATCTCTTCAAGCGTAGAGGCTTGGACACTCTTTTTTATTTTAGGTAGAGTTATGACATCGTGAGTCTCATCTTTCATAGTGACCAACTCTTCTGTCTCTATGACAAAATGCCCCTTAGTCATAGCCAAACCGATGTTTGTAGGTGTAAAGCCTTTATAGACTAAAATAAAGCCATCTTGAATATCTACAGTACTATCCCAACTCTCTTGACTGCTAATGATTTTAACTCTATCGGTATATTCCTCTTTTGTGTTGAGTACATTGAGAATAAAGGCATAGCTATCTTCTTTACTTTGTGGTGAAACAACTATGATTTTAGATGGTGTCCGCATAAGTAAACTAAATAGTTCATCTATTTCTTTTTCTCTTGACTGTAGGACTAAGTTTGGATTCAAAAGTATTTTTGTTTGGGATTGCCATTCTAATACAGCTTGTTTTAGAGCTTGAGGTTGAGATGCAGAGAAATTAACTGTATTATCATTTCCAATTATTATCGATGCATTATTGTCTCCTTTTATCTCTACACTTTGACTTTTCATAATCTTTTTTCCAACTCATCTAAAATTCGTTTACAATCGTCTATATATGTATGATTGACAGGAAATAAAGTCATAAAAGATTCCAATGCTTTCATTATAGCATTTGTTGAATCTATATAGTTACTTTCAATTAGATAAACTTGTCCTAACATGAAATTAGAGACTGCTACAACTTCTGCATTTTCTTCCCCAGTAAATTGATCTACAACTAACTTAAAATATTTAGTAGCATTTTTCCAATCTTCCTGACTGACGAACCAAGTGCCAATATTGTTATAACTTGACGCTATAGCAGGATGATTATTTTGTAGAATTTTCTTTCTAATATTAAGAGATTTATTATAGTATTCATAAGATTTATTAAAATACTCATCATTCTGATCTTTGGAAATTTCTTGATACAAAGAACCTAAAACATTATATGCTTTTGCTGTTGCTTCATGTTTTTCTCCATAAATTTGTTTTCTTATGTCAAGAGATTTTTCTAAATATTCAATAGCTTTATCATACTCTCCAAGCATTTTATACATACGACCTATATTATTATATTCAATTACTATCTTTTCAATCCATGTATATTTTTCTCTTATTTCAAGAGATTGCATATACAGTTTTAATGCATCACTATACCTACCTTCTTTTTCCGCTATAGCCGCCTGTCCATTATAGCTTATTGCCAGCTGAATATCATTTTCATTTAAAATACTTTTTCTCATAACAAAAGACTTTTTGTACAACTCTTTTGTTTTTTTATAGTTTCCTAAAATCAAATTAATATATCCTTCACTGTGAATTAAATATGCTATTTTTTCATTTTTTTCTTGAATAGTTTTAGTAAAATTATTTAATGTTTCAAGATATACCAAATAATTCTTTTTATCTAAAACATCTTGTGTAGAATATATATCCGTTATTAAGTTTGTAAAGTAATCAAGTATATTTTCTATATCTTCAAGTTTTGGAGTATGGCTTTCTAAAATAAATTCTTTTAAAATTTGATGAAATTTATACATGCCATTAGATTCTATTAGCCAGCCGTTATCAACAAGTTCATTTAATAAAATTTCTAATTTTTCCTTATCTTCACAAACCAAAAAAGTATGTAAATCATCAAAAGAAATTTCAATAGATGGTAACACCGATAATCTTTTTAAAAACAATAAATTTTCTTCATCTTTTAGAATTTTGTCATTTGAAAAAAGGTCACTTAATAACTTACTAAAACTTTCTTCTTTATCTTTAATGATGTTTGAGAACTCTCCACTTTCAAACTTCTCTATCATACTATTCAAAGATAAAGTTCTTTTTCGTTTCTCTAAAGTTTTTGCGGTCATCTCAACAAACAAAGTATGATAATCCAAGTACTCTAATATCCTATCTACTTTCTCTATTTCATCTGTTGGATAATATTGTAAAAATAGTTTTCTAGCATCTTCTTTGCTCATAGTATCTAAGTAGTATTGAGGAATATTTTCTTCTACCTCCCTAGAAGTAAAAAGTATTTTAAATCCACTATTTTTTAGAGTTAAAATAGTATTTATCTCATTTTTTTGAGTAGCGATATTTTTCACATCATCTAGCACTAAAAGCTTATCACCTTCTAAATTTTGAAGTTTATTCATAGCTTCATTAAAAGAGTCATCAATTTTCTCTGATTTCAAATCCAATGAAGTTGAAAAAGACAACGAGAAACTAGATTTAATATCTTCACCAACCTCTATAAAACCACAATAATCAAATTTATCTCTCTCTTTATTAAAATAATAAGACGCTAAAGTACTCTTTCCGATTCCACCAATACCATTAAGAAGAAGTAATGCAGACTCTTGATTTAGGAGTTCATTGATTTTGGCTAACTCTTTCTCTCGTCCAACAAAGTTATCAGAACTTATTCCTGATTTTTGGGTTAACAGTGTTGGAATAATATGTGGAACTTCATGGTAGTGTACTTCTTTATGCCCAACATTATCTCCACTACCATAATGGTTTTGTGTAACTTTTTCCATTGCAATTTAACCCACTATATTATTATCGCCAGTAATGATAATGCCAGAACTGGAACCACCTACAGAAACACTTTTATTGATTACTGTTTTATTAACTACATTATCACCTTCTCCACTATGATTCTGTACTACCTCAGTTGCTTCATCTGTTTCAATTTTACTTTTTGTTTGTTCTTCTTGTTTTGCTTTAAATCCTTTAGCAACTTCTATCATATTATTCATAATTGGCTTGACTTTATTAGCATAAGTATCTGATTCTCTTGAACTTATTTTACATATAGAGATATGGTCTTCAGGTAATGGGATATTTTGATTAAGAGAATGAACTTTTGTTGCACTATCTTGACTAACAATAACAATTCCTTTTTTTAAATGAAGCCAGTCCAATATTCCTTTAGCACGAAGCTCTTTTGTTTCATAAAATACATTTGTTTCAATATTATTTTGAATAATATGAGCATTGAACTCCATAGTTAATGCATGGAGACCGTCTGAACCTTTTGGTAGTGCAGTTAATAAGCTACTATTTCGCAACAATGGTTTAGCATAATTTAACAAGTTAGCCCAACCTGACCCAGTATGGGGTACTGCAAAAAATACAATAGATTTGCACATATCAGACAGCTCTTTATACTCTCCATAAACATTTGCCTTCAAGAGTATCTTTTTTACCAATAAGCCTCCCAAACTATGCACAACAAACATATAAGGTTTTTTTCCTATACCTTTATTTTTAAGTGTACCTAACATAAAATCAGCTGTTTTGTCCAAGCTCATATCGTCTTCAATCCAATTAGTTTTATTTGCTCCATATGCAATAGACCAAACCGATGCATTATAATCCTGAGCTAACCAATTTTGCCATGATTCACCATTTTCATTTTCCCAAGTTGTATACTTATCACCACCCAAACCATGAATAAAAATAATATCAAAATCACTATTGGGGTTATTGTTAATAGAAAATAATCCATATCTATCGTCATTCATATATCATCCTTCATTGTTTGCTGATATATATTATCTAAAGTTACCTAGAGTTTTATTTAGCAACCCAAATAATACAAATTTTACAATCATCTCTCCCTCTGCCTCTCTGGCGAAGAGTGGGGTTCGGGGCAAAGCCCTGAGGTAGCATATAGCGTAGCGGTGTAGGGTAAAAAAGTAAGCTCTCCTTAGTATGCATCCAAATTCAAGCTTGGGATAGTCTGAAGCTTGCTTCATACTAGCGTAAGCGGTTTGGATACACTACTAATGAGGCTTAACTTTTTGAGCCATACCATCAGCCTTGAGCCGTCTTCTTTCTTTACTTTTTGGAAAGTCACAAATTGGTGGTATCCAAAATATTAGACACTACCAATTTGTGTGTCTCTAAAACTAGACACTCACTTTTCGGTACTCTCTGCATCATCCTTAAGCTTCCTAAGTTCACTTTGTTCATGTCTATTGTTCCCTTTTTTACGATGTTTATACTTCTTCACCGACTCATGACCTATGTAAAAAGCATAGCGGTTATCCCAAAGCTGCTGTGTCTCCAAATAAGCTGCTTCAACCAACTCTTTTTTGGCAGCTTCAAATCGCCTACGACTCAGTTTTGTCTTTTCCATTAGGCACTTATTGCTATTGCATTCTTTAGGAGCCAGTTTCATAAGTTTAATCAATAAGAAATACGCATCCGACGACAACCCATCATCAATCCTCTTGTCTATCATAATGAAGGGTGCTTTTGGCAGTGAGGATTGATAATTGAGCATATTTAGCTACTTACATTCCCATTCCATATGGGCTCGGTGCAGGATAAGAAGATCTATTTTCTTCTCTTTCAGCTTCTTCTCTCGCCTCACGCTCTTTTTTAACCTTCTCTGCTCTAGCACTTTCACTCAAAGGTGTAGGCTCTAAGGTTAACTTATACTTGCTAAATGCACTGGATGCATCATCGCCAGTGATGGTGTACTCTTTATCTTCGATCATAACATCAAGATACTCTGCATAATGCATCGTACACAGTGGCTTATCTTTAAAGAAATACTTTCTTGTTTGTGCAGTATCCGCACATAATATACATTTACCCATTTTTAACTCCATAGTGTTCTTTCTATAGTTGGTCTTTCCAAAGACACTTGTTCACTCGCCTTTTTAAACAGTTTCATTTTCTTTACTTCATCTATAACTCCTTTAATTGATTTTTTAAACTCTTCAACGTGTTCATAAAGTCCATCAAGTAACTCTCGTATTCTTCCTGTAACGCTTCTATTTTTTCTGTCTGCATGTTCAATTTTTGCATCAATTCGTTCTGCATTGTCTGCAATGTTTGTTTCCATAGTTTCTCTTGATTTTGTAAGGTCTTCATACGCTCCGTGCTCTGCTGTTCTAATACCCTCTGATAACTTAGAGCTTGTGAGTTTAATTTGTTCAAGTAACTGCTTCTCTCGTTCTGCAATAATGCTTCGCTTTTCTCTAATTTGATTAAGACGTCTTCTAATAATTCGTTCATTTAACTTTTCTCCTTTAGTCTGAAATACACTGATTTTTCGTCCTTGGTCTCTGATAAATCTATCTTGGGTATCACTACGAAAAGTGTTCCGTTCTGTTCTATCTGATACTCTTCGGGAACCAGCCACTCGCTTCCTTGGTACTGGTACAGGGTGAAACCTGTAGCTATGATTAAAATAATCAACAGGGTAAGGTTTAGGAATGAATAAAGGTGTCCTTTCTGCTCGTATAGCTTGACGCTTTTCAGTGTTTTCTCTTTTTCGTTCTTCAGCACGCTTCTGAGCTCTTTGCCTTGCTGACTTATATTGCTTATCAATCTCTCTTTTTCGCTTACTATTGTAGTTTTCAAGCTTTTGCCTGAGTTCTCCAAAACCTCTTTTGTCTTCTCCTCCCACAGGACTATTTCTTTTATTATTTCTAATTTGTTCTTCTCTATCTTGTCTGCTATTACACCAAAATTCTTCATTGAAAACTTCTCCTTTTATTCGCATTTTCCCAAATTCATTTTCTATTGTAAGATAATGAAAATCTTTAGGTTTGTCATAACCAATTTTTATAATCTTCACATCCTGTTCCGCGATAAAGCTTTTCAGATCATCAAAACTATTTAGTAATTCTGCTTGATGCATTTCCAATACAATCCGAATAATTGATTGCTCAATGCTCACTTTTGATTTTTTATCACTAAATTTAAATACTATATTTCCAAATTCTTTACGCCAATTATCTATATAAAAGTCTCTATCCTCTTTTACTAAAGGTCGATTATCTAGCGGGCTTTCAAGTTCATATTTAACATCCAAATAATCTCTTATCGCATTGATACGTTTTCTATCTTTTTTGTCAAAATAGAGTTGTAATTGTGTCTGTGTTTTTAGATTCATTTTAGGTATGCGAATATGCACATGGTCATCATCAGTATCTCTATGCCATACCGCATCAAAGTGATACTCATCTTTAGAAAACCCCATCATAAAATTCTGTTCAAATTCATCTACCACAGAACGTACTATCTCTTCAGAAACTCTTCCTTTGAAAGATAGAACTATCAGATATGAGTTCTCCTTGTAATCTGTTAAATTTACTACACGGTCACCCTGCAACAAGTCACCCTTTAAGATTTTCACCTTTGAAGGGTCTCTTGGTTTCTTGTCAGTTCCATATGTCACATACAGTCGCCAACCTCTATTGGATGAACCTTTGATTTGAATAATCATAGACTCATAACCTCTTCGTATATACGATAGAGTGTCTGTAGCTTTAAATCATCTTTTCCACTATTCAAATGTCTCGCTATTTGATTTATATTGACACCAATTTTATTGACTTCATAGAGTAAATTTGCGTCTGATTGTTTATAAATTATTTTTGACTTTTCTTTTCTCCGTGATGGAGCATTTTCTATACTAGTATGCACTGATAATCGGAATAACTCAGCAAGTGTAATATTATGCTTTTGGGAAATTTGTACTAATTTTTCATGTACATCTTCTGTAACATTCACTTTTATCTGTTTATATTTTGACATCGATATTCTCCTTCCATCAGGGATTATTTGGGTTACTTTTTTAAAAAGTAACTGGGTTCTAGGGCAAAGCCCAAGAAAGGTTAATGTAGGCGTATGCCGTAATGTGTAAGTTCCATCTCGAAGAGTGGGACTTACTAACCTTGCTCTTACGCAGAGAGCGTGGTTTTATAATGTTTCTATTTGGTCAGTATTTAGAAAAATTGCTAAATCATAGAGATTAAATATGACCCTACTATTCGGTTTATTTCCTAATTTTTTATACTTAGGCACACCAATGCCTTTACTCATATATAAGTCTAATGTTGAGGATGCAATGTTAAGTTCTTTTGCCATCTCTTTTTTTCCAATGACAGATGTGTTATACTTATCCTTTAAATAGCTATAGGTAGCTTCTATTGATG
>Ga0256840_1003235_pt1 | contig 13398 bp, 10 predicted proteins | sample 355202metaG_FD_185969 | JGI IMG/M metagenome (GOLD analysis project Ga0256840, IMG submission 185969) | Hydrothermal vent microbial communities from Mid Atlantic Ridge, Atlantic Ocean - 355-202 | ecosystem: Environmental > Aquatic > Marine > Hydrothermal vents | place: Atlantic Ocean: Mid...
CACCGGGAAGCACCTTTCCTTCCATATATTCAAGCAAAGCACCACCACCTGTTGATACATAGGATACTTTATCCCCATAGCCCAATGTATTAATGGCAGCCGCAGAATCTCCACCACCGATTAGTGAAAAAGCACCATTTTCTGTTGCTTTGACTACTGCTTCTGCAATTCTAATTGTTCCCTTTGCAAAGCTTGGCATTTCAAAAACACCCATGGGGCCATTCCATAAAACAGTTTTGGAGGATACTATAATATTACTAAAAACTTCACTTGCCTGAGGTCCGATATCAAGTCCCATCCAGCCCTCTTTTATATTATGATTGGTAGCAATTGCTGTATTGGCATCATTATCGAAAGCGTCAGCAATGATGGAATCGATTGGCAGTTGTAGGTTGACACCTTTTTCTTTTGCTTTGGAAATAAGTTTTTTTGCTAAATCTAGTTTGTCATCTTCCACTAGTGAGTTGCCAATATGACCGCCCATCGCTTTGAAAAACGTGTAGGACATACCACCTCCAATAATTAAATTGTCCACCCGGTCAAGCAGCTGTTCCACAATCATTATTTTATCAGATATTTTTGCACCACCCATGATAGCGGTAAATGGTTTCTCAGAGTTCTCCAATACTTTTTTTGCATTGTCAAGTTCAGATTGCATCACATAGCCACAGACCTTGTCTTTAAAAAACTGAGCGATAATTGACGTGGATGCATGAGCACGGTGGGCTGTGCCAAAGGCATCATTGACATAGATGTCACCAAGTTTTGATAATTTTTCAGCAAAGTTGATGTCTCCTGCAGTTTCTTCTTTGTAAAATCTCAAATTTTCTAATAGTAAAATTTCTCCTGCGCCAAGTGTTGATGCTTTTTGAACAGCTTCATCGCCAATACAGTCGTTGGCAAATTTTACGGTTGTGTTAAAAGCTGCTGATAGATAATTCACAAGATGTTTTAAAGAGTATTTGTTTTCTGAACCATTTTTAGGTCTTCCAAGATGTGACATCAAAATAACGGCGCCACCATCTGTCAATATTTTTTTGATCGTAGGTATTGCAGCCTTAATCCGAGTGTCATCGGTAATTTCAAAATCATTATTAAGAGGAACATTAAAATCTACTCTGATTAATGCTTTTTTACCAGAGAAATTGATATTATTGATACTTTTCATGTGTTTGTTTTAAGTACTATTGTATTTATCTAACTACTAGCTGCTTTTCTTGAATGGCAAAAATAGAAATAAAAAGTATATATAAATGCTAACGAATGCAAAAATTAGCTTGAACTAAAACTGAAGACAACGTCTGCCAACCGAAGACTGAATACTACTTACTACTGGCACGCTTCAATCTATCATTAATGGCCAACCCAAGCCCTATATTTGGGACGAACTCGGCTAGAATTATGGTGACAGATAATGCGTCTAGTTTCCGTAATGCAGTAAACAGATTTTTTGCTGCCTCATTAATATCCTCTAGGCTTGAAAGCTGTATTTGATTAGCTTGTGCTATTTTAGGGTATTGCTTTTGAAATGAGAGAATGCCGATTTCCTCATTTTTGTATTGGGTAATCATGTCTGCAATATTTCCAATCACTATTTTCTTCTTCGGGGCATAGTGACTTTTTAATTGACCAGGAGACTGAGGCTGAGACGTAGAGTGTGGCACGACCTGTACTGTGCCAATTAATTCTTCAATGGCATTGATACTTAATCCACCAAGGCGATAAACAATGGCATCTTCTCCTTCAAACCCTATAATAGTAGATTCAATACCAATAGCACAGTCTCCACCATCTAAAATATAGCTGATTTTATTACCCAATTGGTCATTTACATGTTTTGCCGTTGTAGGACTAATATATCCAAAAGGATTGGCACTCGGTGCTGCTAACGGAAAATCTAATTGGCTGAGCAAATTTAAAGTGAGCGGGTGCTTGGGAATTCTTACTGCTACTTTGGGCAAACCTGAAGTCACCATATCGGGAATTAACGATGTCCTTTCCAGTAGGAGTGTAAGCGGACCGGGCCAAAAATTTTCTGCTAACGCAAATGCCTTGTTAGGGATGTTTTTCGTAAAGGATTCTATTTTATCCAAACTGGCTGCATGGACGATGAGTGGATCAAAGGTAGGTCTGTTTTTAGTAGCAAAAATTTTGAGGACAGCTGCAATATCAAAAGCATTAGCAGCCAACCCATATACTGTCTCGGTAGGTATGCTTACTAAACCAGAAGCAGCTAGTATTTTCTTTGATTTTTGTATGTCACTTCCTATTCTTGCCATTGTTATTTTGAAATAGATACAAACATAAACAACCTTTTGATTTGCACTACGTTCTTTTAGGGGAAAACTTTGGAAATGTTTAAAGTTTCCATAGTTTTGTGGAAATTTATGGAGGTAAAAAATAGAATTATTACAGAGGCGCATGGACTATTTCATAGAAATGGCTATAGAAGTACTTCTATGGATGATTTAGCAAAGCATCTTGCGATTTCCAAAAAAACAATTTACCAATATTTTAAAGATAAAGATGAGTTGGTTTTGGAGGTGAGTAAGCTTCATATTTCAATTGAGAAAGAAGAATTTAAAGGAATTACGCGTGATTCTCAAAATGCAATCGATGAATTGTTCAGGGTAGGACAGTGGCTCAAAGATAGTTTCAGAGACATGAATCCTGCGGTGCTTTATGATTTGCAAAAGTACCATCAGGAAGCCTGGAAAATATGGCTGAAGTATAAAAATGAAACCATTAAAAATTTTGTAACAGACAATCTGAAAAGGGGAATTGAGGATGGTAGTTTTAGGGAAGATATTATTCCTGAGATTTTGGCAATCGTGCGTGTAGAAGTAATTCAAATGGTATATGACAATAGTGTTTTTGCACAAGACAAATTTGGTAAAGAGACTTTAAGAAAACAATTATTTGAACATTTTACACATGGTGTACTGTCGGAGAATGGAAGAAAATTATTTGAAAAATATAATTGTTGTGAGTAGTAATAGAGCGGATAAAATTAGTGGAATATGAATTTATTTAAGTACTTATTAATATTGGCTAGTGTTGTTTTTTCAATGCCATTAGTTGGGCAGGAAGCACCGCAAGAGCAGCTGTCATTCTCTCTGGATGAGGCTGTTGCATACGGCTTGAAAAATAGCTATGCCATCAAGAATGCGGAAAATGACATCCTATTGGCAATAAAGAAAAAGTGGGAGACCACGACGATAGGGTTACCGCAAATTGATGCGACTGCTAATTATAATAATTTTTTAAAGCTGCCAGTGTCTTTAATTCCTGCAGAATTTTTTGGAGGGGTAGCAGGAGAGTTTGCAGAAGTTTCTTTTGGAACAAAACAAACTATGAATGCGGGCATTACACTGAGACAATTTATTTTTGATGCTTCCTATATTGTGGCAATGCAGTCGGCAAAGACATTCATGAAAATATCGCAAAGTGCTAAAGAGAAAACGGAGTGGTCAATTAAGGAGGCAATTGTCAACGCATACGGAAATGTATTACTGACAGAGGAAAGCATCAAAATTCTTGAAAAGAATAAAGAGATATTGGAGAAAAACTTAAGTCAGACAAGGGAAATTGTAAAAAATGGGTTGGCAGAGGAACAGAATGTCGAACAACTAGAAATCACATTAGCGACTATCAATAACCAATTAAATAGAGCGAAAAGATCTGAGGGGATAGTTTATAAGATGCTAAATTTTGCAATGGGAATTGATGTAGACCAAAAATTAGCGTTGAAAGATGATTTAAAATCGCTAGGAGAAAAAAGCAACCAACTTGAACTCTTATCTACCCCATTTAATATCAATAATCATATTGATTATAGAATTGCATCAAATGGAATAGAATCGAATATGAAATTGATGAAATTGGAGCGAAGCAAGTATTACCCGTCGCTTTTTGCAAGTTTGAATTATACGCAAAGTGCCAATAATGACCAATTCAGGTTTTTCGAAAATAGTCAAAAATGGTTTGAGTCTTCTGTATTGGGTTTCACTTTGAATGTGCCGATTTTTAGTAGTTTTAATAGAAAATCAAAAGTACAGCAAGCAAGAATAAATATTGAAAAATCTAAAATTCAACTTACAGAAACTTCGCAAAGACTAAAGCTAAATTTGGAAACTGCCCGTAGCGACTATCAGTTTTCCATAGAGCAGTATGCTACTACCGAAAGTAATTTGAAATTGGCGGAGCGAATAGAAAGGAAAGAGCAAATTAAATTTTTGGAAGGGATTTCTTCTAGTTTTCAACTAACCGAAGCGCAACAACAATTATATTCGATACAACAGCAATATCTGCAATCCATTTTAGAAGTCATCAATACGAAAGTTAAATTAGAAAGCGCATTAAATATCACTACTCAGAAATAAAAGCACAATGAAAAAAATATATACTATTTTAATAATGGCACTTTTGCTTACTGCTTGTAAAAGCGAAGAAAAGTTGCCTGAAAATGTAAAGGAGTTAACAGATATAAAAACAAAACTCAAAACCAAAATTGATAGTTTGACTGTGAAATTAAAAGAGGTGGAAGGAAAATTGGCAGAATTTGACACTACTAAAAGACTTAAGGTGGTGACGGCATTTGTAGCTAAAGAATCTAATTTCAAACATTATGTCGAAATGCAAGGCACAGTCCAGGCGGAAAAAAGTATAGAGATTCATCCTGAAATGGGAGGGACGGTCAGGGCTATTTTAGTAAGCGAAGGGCAAAAGGTACGAAAAGGGCAAACTTTAGTGAGGTTAGACCAGTCGGTCTATGAAACTAATATTCAGGAGGTAAAAACGCAATTAGCTTTTGCCACTACCACCTATGAAAGACAGGAGCGATTGTGGAATCAGAAAATAGGTTCGGAAATGCAATTTTTGCAAGCAAAGAATCAGAAAGAAGGACTCGAACGGAGTTTGGCGACTTTATACGCACAAGCAAATAAAATGAAAATCATCGCGCCATTCAGTGGGACAGTTGATGAAATATTTCCTAAAACGGGTGAACTGACAAGTCCACAAGCACCAGTGCTTAGGTTGGTGAATTTGAACAATGTGTATGTAGAAGCTGATGTGACAGAGACATATCTAAAGCAAGTAAAAAAAGGAACGGAGACAATCGTAAACTTCCCTTCACTAGGCATGGATAGGACTGCTAAAATATCGCAAGTAGGTAATTTTATCAATCCAAATAATAGGAGTTTTAAAGTGAAAATTAATTTAGATAATCGAGACAACAGCATTAAGCCCAATTTGTTGGCAGATATAAAGATAAGAGATTTTGAAGCGGAGGGCATTGTCTTACCTGCTACATTGGTGCAAGAAGATCAAAATGGTGATAATTTTGTATTTGTACTTTCAAAACATGGAAAGTCATACGAAGTTGAAAAAAGAACAATAAAAATTGGGATGGAATATAATCATCAGGTTTTTGTTGAAAACGGATTGAAGGCAGGTGATATGCTAGTGGATGAAGGGGCAAGGTTTGTGATTAATGGGGATGAAGTTTCTTTGAAGAAATAACGAACCTAAACAGCTAAAAACAGATTAAATGAGCAATAATATAAATAAAGAATTTGGACTCTCCAGTTGGTCAATCAGGAATAAAGCGACTGTTTTTGTATTAGTATTTATTTTGATTTTCGCAGGCATCCAGTCGTATGTGAATATGCCACGGGAAGCATATCCTGAAATTGTGGCACCTCAGATATTTGTTTCGACACCTTATCCGGGTAATTCAGCTTTAGATATTGAAAAACTGGTGACGCGTCCGCTGGAAAAAGAAATCAATGGCATCTCAGGGGTTGATAAAATTACCTCTACCTCTTTGCAAGGCTATTCTACAATATCAGTTTTGTTTGATTTTGAAGTTACCCCTGATGAGGCACTTAGAAAGGTCAAAGACAAAGTGGATGCCGCCATGTCGGATAAGGATTTCCCAAAGGATTTGCCAGCTGATCCGAATGTCATAGAAATGAATTTTGCGGAAATGGTGCCGATTATGAATATCAACCTTTCAGGTGAGTTTTCGATGGACCAACTCAAGGATTATGCAGAGTATTTAGAAGATGAAATTGAAGAGCTTCCTGAAATCTCAAAAGTAGATATCCGTGGAGTTCAAGATAAAGAAATTGAGGTGAGTGTCGATTTGTATAAAATGGAGGCTTCTCAAATTAGTTTTAACGACATTGCAGGTGCTATTAGCAATGAAAATATGACTATTTCTGGTGGCGATCTGTTAGAGAATGGAGTGAGAAGAGATGTGCGTGTAATTGGCGAATTTAGGTCCGCCAAGGAAATAGGAGACATTATTGTAAAGCAGGAAAAAGGAAATATTGTTTATCTGCGTGATATTGCACAAGTAAATTTTCAAGAGCAGGAAAAAGAAAGCTATGCTCGGGAATTTTCTCAACCGGTGGTGATGCTTGATGTCATCAAGCGTGGAGGAGAAAATTTGATAAATGCGTCTGAAAGTATTGACGCCATATTGGAGAGGGCAAAGGAAGATCTATTCCCCTCTAATCTCATCATTTCTAAAACCAATGACATGTCCAATGATACTAAAACCCAAGTGTCAAACTTGGAGAATAGCATCATTTTTGGAGTGCTACTAGTGGTGCTTGTGCTGATGTTTTTCTTAGGACTTCGAAATGCACTCTTTGTGGGGATTGCCATTCCTATGTCCATGTTCTTGTCATTTATATTGTTAGGGGCAGCAGGTGTAACACTGAATATGATGGTGCTTTTTGCGCTGGTACTCGCCTTAGGAATGTTGGTAGATAATGGTATAGTGGTGGTTGAAAATATCTATAGACTCTTAGACGAGGGTTACTCGAAAGTAGATGCTGCAAAGTATGGAGTGGGCGAGGTCGCCATGCCAATTATAGCCTCTACGGCTACCACGTTAGCGGCTTTCCTTCCATTGGCATTTTGGCCAGGGATGATGGGGGAATTTATGAAATTTTTGCCGATTACATTAATCATTGTTTTAGGCTCTTCACTTTTTGTGGCGTTGGTTATTAATCCTGTTTTGACCGCCATTTACATGAAAATAAAGGAGGATAAGGTGCCGTTTAAAAAGGTGTTAAGGACAAGCGTAATTTTAGTTATTATTGGTGCATTAATTGTTGTAGCAGGATCTGCAAAAATGGGTTTAACCAATGCAATTGGCTTATTACTTATTGTATTAGGGGTGCTTCGAATTATATATACCAAAGTGTTTGCACCCATAACCGAGTGGACTCAAAACAAACTGCTTCCTTATTTTGAAAATTTATATGAGCGATTGTTACGATTTTCACTAGCAGGAAAAAGAGTCTATTTGTTTTTCTTTGGGACTATTGGTTTGCTTATTTTTTCAATCATGCTATTTGGAGCATTCCCTCCGAAAGTATTGTTTTTTCCTGATTCTCAGGCGAAACAGGTTTTTGTTTTTATAGAATATCCCATAGGTACTGATATTGAAAGTACGAATATACTTTCTGAGAAAATTGAAAATAAAATTGAATCATACCTCAGAAAATATGAAGTTGAAGGAAAAAATTATTTGGTCACCTCGATTATTGGGCAAGTAGGTGAGGGTACAGCAGACCCTAGTAGAGGGGCACAAGGAGGAAAAATTCCAAACAGGGCTCGTATTACCGTTGACTTTGTGAAATTTCAAGATAGGAGAGGTGTGAACACCAATGAGGTGATGGGTGATATTCGCAATCTTTTGTTAGACTATCCTGGGGTGAAGATTGTCGTGGATAAACCGACTGATGGACCTCCTTCCGGTGCTCCAATCAATATTGAAATTAGGGGTGATGACTATGAGGAATTGATGCAGACTGCGGAAACCATGAAGCAGTTCATCGATAAATCTAATATACTTGGAATAGAAGAACTGAAAATGGATGTGGAACAAGGAAAGCCTCAAATGCCAATTATTGTGGATAGACAAAAGGCAAGAAGGTTGAATGTTTCTACTGGTCAGATTGGTGATGCACTTAGAACGTCTCTTTTTGGTAAGGAGGTATCTACTTACAAAGACGGCGAAGATGATTACCCAATTAATATTAGACTAGCAGATAAATATAGATACAACAAAGAAGCTTTAATAAATCAGAAACTCACCTTTAGAGACCAAGGCTCTGGGAAAATTGTACAAGTACCTATTTCATCGGTGGCGCATGCAGAGACTTCTACCACTTTTAGTGCAGTGAAGCGTAAAGATTTGAATCGGGTAATTACCATATATTCTAATGTGCTGGAAGGATATAATGCGACAGAGATTAATGAAGAAATTGCCAAGGTATTGACAAATTTTGAATTACCAAAAGGAGTGTTGTTTTCCTTTACTGGCGAACAAGAAAAACAGGCAGAGGAAATGGCTTTTCTTAGTAAAGCACTTTTGATAGCAGTTTTTATGATTTTCTTGATTATGGTGGGGCAGTTTAACTCGGCAACTACACCGATTATTATTTCGCTGTCTGTTCTTTTAAGCCTGATAGGTGTATTGCTTGGTCTAATAATTTTCAACATGGAGTTTATTATTATGATGACCATGATTGGTATTATTTCTTTGGCAGGGATAGTGGTTAATAATGCCATCGTACTAATTGATTATACCAATTTAGTGATGCTACGAAAAAGGGCTGAAAATAATATTCCTGAGCAGCAGTTGTTATCGAAGGAATTGGTATTTGAAAGTATTGTAGAAGGCGGAAAAACAAGATTGCGACCTGTGATATTGACAGCAGTTACTACTATTCTCGGATTATTACCTTTAGCAATTGGTCTTAATATTAACTTTATGACCTTGTTTACCGAGTTTGATCCTCAATTTTATGTGGGAGGGGAAAACGTGGCATTTTGGGGTCCCATGTCATGGACTATTATTTTCGGATTAACATTTGCTACTTTTTTGACGTTAATCATAGTACCAGTGATGTACTTTATTTTGAATCGAGCAAAACTTAGATTTTCAAAAAGTAAATAGAAGTGAAGCTTTATCCAATCATTAGATTTTTCACCAACGACATGAACAAACTTCTTGCAATTCCAATTCTAGCAGTTATTTTTATTCTGCTTGATTTATATACCTATTCGGCTATAAAAGTTTTCTTTAAGCAAGCGCCAAGAAGGCTGAAGAACAAACTAAAAATTTTACATTGGCTCATAGTTGCTTTTTCATTGATAGGGTTATTTGCATATCATTTTCTAGATAGGGCATATTTTCCCCCGGCATTTAGAGTGCCATTTATGGGCTTTCTTTTTGTAACCTATTTTTCAAAGGCAGTTATGGCGATTATTTTGTTGGCTGGCGATGCATTGGCTTTGGTGCAATGGTATTTGAGAAAATTTACAAGGAAGAAAGATGCAGAAGCACTATCTGTAACTGAAAATAAAATCACCAGATCAGATTTTATAAAAAAATCGGCAGTTGTGGTAGCAGCACTTCCTTTATCAACACTTGGTTTTGGAATTATTAATGGCGTGCATAATTATAGAGTGGTGAGGAAACAGGTTATTTTACCAAATTTACCTTCGGCATTTCACGGCATTAAAATAGGCCAGTTGTCAGATATTCACTCTGGTAGTTTTTTTAACAAAAAGGCAGTCTTGGGAGGCGTGGAAATGATGTTGGGTGAAAAACCTGATTTGGTATTTTTTACTGGCGATTTGGTGAATAATGAAACAAAAGAGCTCAATGAATATTTTGATGTTTTCTCTAAAGTGCAAGCGCCACTGGGTGTTTATTCTACTTTGGGAAATCATGACTATGGTAATTACAAAGTTTGGTCTAGCGAGAAAGAAAAAGCCAAGAACATGGAAGACATGTATGAGGCACACAAAAGGCTTGGTTGGAAATTACTCAATAACCAAAATGAGATATTAACAGAAAGCGGAGATAAGCTGGCTATCATTGGTGTAGAAAACTGGGGGAAGGGAAGGTTTCCGAAATATGGAAAACTTGACTTAGCACATGAGGGGACTGATGAGGCAGCTGTGAAATTATTACTTTCTCATGATCCTAGTCACTGGGATTTACAAGTACGTCCTGACTATCCAGATATTGATTTGATGTTTGCAGGCCATACCCACGGATTTCAGTTTGGTGTAGAAACTCCGTATTTTCGCTGGAGTCCATCTCAATATAACTATAAGCAATGGGCAGATTTGTACAAAAATGAAAGCCAATATTTGTATGTTAACAGGGGTTTCGGATTTTTAGGTTTCCCAGGAAGAGTAGGAATCAATCCTGAAATTACAATTATTGAACTTTTGAAAGGGTGATTAAGGTGAATTAAGGATATGTTATCAAATGCTTCAAAATATGCGATAAGAGCGGTACTATTTTTAGCAGAACATAGTACCACCGCTAGTAAATATGCTGCAAAGGACATAGGGGAGGCTTTGGAAATTCCATTGCCCTTTATTGCTAAGTTATTGCAGCAACTTGCCAAGGCAAATGTAATCTCATCAACCAAAGGACCAAATGGCGGTTTTTACATGACTAAAAAAAATACATCACAGAATGTTTGCAAGGTGTTGAATGTGATTGAAACCAATGATGTTTTTGTGGGTTGTTTTATGGGATTAGCAAGATGCGGAGATGAAAATCCTTGTCCTGTGCATCATATCGTAGTGCCTTTTAAGAAAAAACTTTTGAAAAAGTTTGAAAAACAAAGTATCGCTACATTCTCAAAAGAAATTTCTGAAAATGGTTCCTTTTTATCTCTGAAAGGTGTCGATTTCTAGTGATTCCTTGTCTCCTATGTCCTTCTTTTTTGCTTATTTAGAATTATTATAAATAGTATATTAATGACTTAGGTCATATTTATTGATAAATCACTGGGTTACTTTTGTCCTAATAAAATACCAATTAATCTTTTATTATTAACCTAACTTTATTTGATTATGTTATCTAAAAAACAAGCGCAAATATTTTTTTTAGGAGGCACAGCAGTGACGTTTCTGATTTTTATTGGACTCACCGTATTCTCGCTATCTAAAGCGCAAGACCAAAGTAATACTGATAAGATTACTGCTGCTGTAGTTCGTGGCAAACATCTCTGGGAAAGCAATAACTGTATGGGGTGTCATACTATTATGGGAGAGGGAGGCTACTATGCACCGGAATTAACCAAGGTAATTGAACGTAGGGGTGAAGGCTATGTGAAAGCTGCACTTATGTCACCTGTGGCATGGGAGCCAAACGGTCGTAAAATGGGACCATATAAAATGACAAGTGAACAGGCAGATGACATGGTTGCCTTCTTTAATTGGATTGGAGAAATTGACCTCAATGGATTTGAAACAGTTGTATCACCACTTGCTAAAGACGCTAAATAAACTAACTAACTAGAAAATTAAATACTATGAAATATCAATCACAAAAAGTAGCCTACTGGTTTTTTGCATTGTCGATGTTGTTACTGTTTTTGCAATTAGTGTACGGCTTTATTATGGGATTTGCCCATGCTGGTTTCGATGGGTTACATGAATTCATCCCTTTCAATACTGCCAAAGCAGTACATACTAACTTGCTAGTAGTGTGGTTATTATCAGGATTTATGGGTGCTGCCTATTATATCATTCCAGAAGAAGCCCAACACGAATTAGTAAGCGTGAAATTGGCTTATGTACAACTTATCTCTCTCGCATTGGTGGGGGTGACAGCAATTGTAGGTTATCACTTTAATTACTGGGAAGGAAGGAAATTTCTAGAAATACCTAGGCCTTTGGATTATCTGGTGGTCGTAAATGTTTTGTTGTTTATGGGTTTAATTATCATGACCCTTATTAAGGGGAAGCGAAAAACAACCACAGCGTTGGTATTGACGATGGGTCTCTTGTTTGCGGCACTGCTTTACCTACCTGGAATGATTGACTTCGACAGTCAAGTAATGGATTCGTTTTTCAGGTGGTGGGTGGTGCACCTATGGGTAGAGGGAGTTTGGGAATTGATTATGGGTGGAATACTTTCTTTCCTATTAATTAAGCTAACTGGTGTAGATAGGGAAGTGATTGAAAAATGGTTATATGTTATCGTTGGATTAACTTTCTTGTCAGGAATATTGGGTACAGGACATCATTATTATTACATAGGGGTTAATAAAATATGGTTAATTGTCGGCGGTATATTTTCTGCGCTAGAGCCATTGGCTTTCCTTGCTATGGCATTATTTGCAGTGAATATGTACAGAAAAGGGGAGAAAAAACATCCTAACAAAATCGCACTTTACTGGACACTAGGGTCAGCAATTGTATCTTTTATTGGTGCAGGATTACTCGGTTTTGCACATACGCTGCCTCAAACAAATCTTTATACGCATGGTACTCTAGTAACAGCCATGCATGGGCATTTGGCTTTCTGGGGTGCATATGCCATGATTGTATTTGCAATCATAAGCTATGCGCTACCAAACCTGACAGGTAGAAAATTCTATGATAGTCCCAATGGAAGGCTGGCATTTTAGTTGTCAAATATTGGAATGATTGGCATGACGGTGGCATTTGGAGTAGCTGGTGTTGTGCAGGTATACCTAGAGCGTATTATGAAAATGGACTTTATGAAAGTACAAGAAGAAACTAAAATTCACTTTTTGGTATTGATAGTAATGGCAACATTTTTTACGGTAGGAATCATTCTATATATGCTTGAATTTATCAAACATGGAACACCAAGTGATGAAGCTTTAGAATCACAAACAAACTAAATATAAAATCAAATTTAAAACCAAACAAGATGAAAAAAATTAATTTAATATTAGTATTGCTATTTTCGGTAGTAGCTTTTAGCTGTCAAGACACTAAAAAGGCAGACAATGAAAAGGAGGAAGTTGCTGAAGTAGTAGATAATAATGGGATAAGCATCACCGATGCTGAAATGGAACAAGGTGCAGCCATTTATTTTGATAAATGTGCCGGCTGTCATGGTTCTAGTCGTAAAGGAGCAACAGGGCCTTCTCTATTACCAGATGGTGATGGGAAAGCAATTGCCACCAAAGATTTAGGTGTTGAAGGAATTAGAGTATTTATTGAAAATGGTACAGCAGGTGGGATGCCAGAGTGGAAGGGTATCATGACAGAAGAGGAAATTGAATTGATGACACGTTTTTTGCAAGTTGACCCACCAGTTGTTCCTCCTTTTGGGTTAGCTGAGATAACGAATAGCTGGAATTTAATTGTTCCTGTGGCAGACAGACCTACCAAGCCACAGCACAATAGGAATATTGAAAATTTCTTTGGTGTGATAATGAGAGATGCTGGTAAAGTGGCGATAATTGATGGTGATACCAAAGAGAAATTGGCTGTTTTGAAAACTGGTTTTGCGGTGCATATTTTAAGGACTACTGAGTCGGGTAGGTATTTTTATTCAGTGGGTAGAGATGGTAAAATCACCATGATAGA
>Ga0256840_1003236_pt1 | contig 13395 bp, 14 predicted proteins | sample 355202metaG_FD_185969 | JGI IMG/M metagenome (GOLD analysis project Ga0256840, IMG submission 185969) | Hydrothermal vent microbial communities from Mid Atlantic Ridge, Atlantic Ocean - 355-202 | ecosystem: Environmental > Aquatic > Marine > Hydrothermal vents | place: Atlantic Ocean: Mid...
GCACAAAGCACCCCTTTGTTAACCGGATGGTCGCGGTTTCCCTCGATATATTTAACCTTGCCGTCCTTCATGTGGACGTTAATTCCGCAACGGCAGGCGCACATATAACACGTGGTGCGGCGAATCTCGTCGCTGACCACGGGCGAGGTGTCCAGCTTAGGCTGATGATGCTTCGTCATACTTCCCCCAAAGTTTATCGGCCCATATTCAGGGCCGTCTAACGCTCAGGCATAATACATTCCAATATCCTAATCCATAGATATTATGGGGCTTGTTGCCGCATCTCCTTGTAACAGAGGATATAGGGCTCAACCCTCTGGCACCTTCTTGCTTACACTTATGATGCCCTTATTGGGCTGGGGTTTTATTTGTGCAATCAAGGATTGAATTAAAGCGAGGGAAGCCGATGTTTATCAAATCTGTTCTGCTGTCAGCCGGTTTTGTGATGTTCGCCAGTGCCGGCATGGCCGAAATATCCGATAGCTGCCTGATCGGCACATGGGTGCCGAGCGCGGGTGCCTTTGCCACCCAGCTGGCCAGCAATCCCGAGATGCAGGATGTTGAAATAACCGGCGATGTGCAGATGATATTTACCGCCACGGGCGGGCGCTATGTGTTGGATGGCATGGTGATCAAAATGCAAAAGCCCGGCATGCCGCCGGTATCTGTGGCGATGAATGGCACCGGAAGCTTTGGCGGTGATGCCGCAGGTGGCCGCTTTGCCTTTACCATGGGCGCGTTTGATTACGCCGCCAAAGCTACGATTAATATGGGCGGCTCCCCCATGGTGATGGACATCCCGTTTTCCGAAGAAATGGCCCCGATGGGCGGGGGGGGCCGCGGGCACATATGCCTGCGCCGCAACCAGTTTGCGCTTTGATGTGGAGGGCAGCGAGGGCAAAATGGTGGATAGCTGGGTGCGCCGATAGGCAGCTATAGGCTCGCCGGGGTCGTAAATGTCCGAAGCGCCCTGCCTGCCCATGACCCCGCCGCCAAGCCAGCCACCAGCGCAAAGCCCATTTTGAACCCGTCCGAGGCATAGGTTTCGGGCGAAATCGCCTGCGTTACGCCGCCGATGAAATTCATCCAGAATATAACCATCAGGACAAACATGGTAAGCCATTCGCCCTTTAGGCTGACGTGCTTTTCGGTTTTCTCTAAAATGACCCTCGCCTGAAATCTATTACCCAGTGTGGTTCCCAAAACATACGCCACGCCAAACCCAAGCCATACTTGCGGCCCAACCCCGAGCGCATAAACCGCTCTTACCGATAATAGCCCCAACAGCGGATAAAAATAGCTCGGCGCACAAAGGGCAGTCCGGTCTCTTGACGCCTTAAGGCCGAGTAAAATTAGGCCAACCAAAAGCGGCCAAACCCAAATGGGTGTTCCTGATATAATTCCTGAAAGCACGTAAGGTTCTCCTGTTAATTTCCCTTGCCTTCCTTTGGCAGGCAATTAATGTTGTGCAAACAGTGATTACGTGAAATGCAGGTTTTTCTACGTGAGTTACACATTCCCCCTAAAGCGCGCGCTCAGGTTTTGGCACTGGCGTGAGCAACTCTTGGCGCTGTTCCTGACATGGCTGGCGTTCACAGTGTTGGGCCCATTTGAAACCTCAGCCCTGCCGCTTGGCCCGCGCGCGCTTTATTGGCTGGTCTGCATTGCCTCGGGCTGGATACTGGTTTTGGCGCTGCTCATGCTGGTATTGCTAAACCCGAGGTTTGATGATTGGACGCCCGCCCTTCGTGTTGCCCTCGCGGTAAGTGTTGCCAGCCTGCCGATCGGCGCAACCGTGACCTGGGCCGAGCGGCATTTACGCGGCAATGACCCGGACCTGACCATCATGCTCAACGTGTTGTTTGTGTGCGCGCTCATTGGCGGGCTGATGTATTTGCGGGTAATGGCGCGCCTTGGGCTGGCCGAGCAAACCCAGCCCAAGCAACGGCCTGCATTTTTTGCGCGGCTGCCTTCAGCGCTGGGCACGCAAATAATATCGCTTTCAGCGCAGGATCACTATGTTGAAGTGACCACAACAAAGGGCACAACGCTTGTGTTGCTGGGGTTAAGTGATGCGGTAGAGGAGCTTACGGGGCTGGACGGGATGCAAATTCACCGCTCCCACTGGGTGGCCAGAAATGCCGCTGTCCGGTTGCGGCGCAGCAGCGGTAAGCTGATGTTGGAACTGGCGGATGAACGGCAGCTGCCCGTGAGTCGCACCTTTGGGCCAACGGTGCGCAAGGTGTTGGCTTGAGTGCTAATCCTGCCGCCACGCGCCCGTTTCCAGCCCGTCCAGTGTCCATTCTCCCACCCGCCAGCGGATCAGCCGCAGGGTGGGGTGGCCGATGGCGGCGGTCATGCGGCGGACTTGGCGGTTGCGGCCTTCGCGGATGGTGATTTCCAGCCAGCAATCGGCCACTGTTTTACGAAAGCGCACCGGCGGTGTGCGCGGCCATAGCCATTCTGGCTCTTCAATCCGGCGGGCATCGGCAGGGCGGGTTGGGCCGTCTTTCAGGGTCAGGCCTTGGCGCATTTGCGCAAGGCTGGCCTCGGTCGGCTCGCCTTCTACCTGCACCAGATAGGTTTTTTCCATCTTGTATTTCGGATCGGCAATGCGGGCTTGCAGCTTGCCGTTATCGGTTAGCAAAAGCAGGCCTTCACTGTCTTTATCGAGCCGGCCAGCGGGGTAGACCTTGGGCACGTCAATAAAGTCAGACAGGGTTTGGCGCTTACTTCCCTCAAGGCCTTTATCGGTGAATTGGGATAGCACATTGAAGGGCTTGTTGAACAGGATCAGCATAGGAAAGCCTTAGGTTGGGTGGGGGTTCTTAGCACGGTTCTGCACAGGTAAGAAACCCCCTTGCGTGGTTTCAAAACCTGCCCTAGGCTCGCCTCAGGAGGACGCCATTATGCCCATCAAAACCACCTGCATCGGGGCTTTTCCGAAGCCTGATTATGTGCCGATCAAAGACTGGTTCAAGGTCGAGCATGCCGATGAAAGCTACACTGATGATGTGGTGAAAAGCTGGAGCGACGACCCGAGCCATGAGCCGCTTTTTGCCCGCGCCACCCGTGAGGCCATAGAGGCCCAGATCGCGGCGGGCATAGATATTCCCACCGACGGTGAGCAGCGGCGCGAGAATTATGTGCATTACCAGTGCCGCTATATGCAGGGGTTTGACTTTGATAATCTTGAGCACCGGGTGCTGCGGAATGGCGCTTATGAAAGCGACCTGCCCGCTATTCGCGGCAAAATAAAAGCGGGCCAATCGGTGTTGCCGCGTGATTACCGCCAAGCGCAGGGCTTTTCGGACCGCCCCGTGAAGCTGACGATTCCCGGCCCGATGACCATCATCGGCACCGTGGCCGATTGCCATTATAACGACGATAAAAAGCTGGCCTTTGATCTGGCCGACGCGCTGAACAAGGAGGCCCTCGCTCTGGCCGAAGCGGGCTGCCTTCACATTCAGGTAGACGAGCCGCTGTTTGCCCGCAAACCGGATGACGCCGCCGCTTTCGGCTATGAGGCCCTTGAGCGGGTGTTCCACAACATGCCCGCCCACGTCACCCGCGCCGCCCATATGTGCTGCGGCTACCCCGAGCATATAGACCAGCCCGACTACCCCAAGGCCGACCACAATGTTTATCACCAGCTCGTCGAGGCGCTGGATGGCCACATAGACGCGCTCTCGATCGAGGATTGCCACTGCCATAGTGACCTGTCGCTGTTTGAAAAGTTCACCAAAACCACCGCTATTGTCGGCTTTGTCGATATCGCCGTGAGCGAGATCGAAGCGGTGGAAAGCATCGCCGCCCGCATGCGCGAGGTGCTCACGGTGCTGCCGCCCGAGCGCCTGATCGCCGCGCCGGACTGCGGGCTGGGGTTTTTGACCCTTGCGCAAGCCCGCACCAAGCTGGGTAATATGTGCAAAGCGGCGGGGATGGTTTAGGGGTTACACATACACGCCCGCAGGCTGCGCCCTTAGCCCCCGCGCCAGCAGGTCCATGGCGGCCATGCGCACGGCCACGCCCATTTCTACCTGCTCTTGGATCACCGAGCGGTTGATGTCATCGGCCAGCACGCCGTCTATCTCCACGCCTCGGTTCATCGGGCCGGGGTGCATGACGATGGCGTCTGGTTTGGCATGGGCCAGCTTGGCGGCATCCAGCCCCCAGCGGTGATAATATTCGCGCTCGGAGGGGATAAAGCCGCCGTCCATGCGCTCTTTTTGCAGGCGCAGCATCATCACCACGTCGGCCCCTGCAAGGCCTGCTTCCATGTTATCCGTCACCTCTACCCCAAGCTCGGCAATGCCGCTGGGCATCAGGGTGCGGGGGCCGACAAGTCGCACGCGGTTTTCCATTTTGCCAAGCAGCAACAGGTTGGAGCGCGCCACGCGGGAATGGGCAATATCGCCGCAAATGGCGATGGTGAGGCGGTGCAGGCGGCCTTTGGCGCGCCGTATCGTGAGGGCATCCAGCAGGGCTTGGGTGGGGTGCTCATGGCGGCCATCGCCCGCGTTGAGCACGGCGCAATTCACCTTTTCGGCCAGCAGGGCCACCGCGCCGGAATGGGGGTGGCGGACAACCAAAAGGTCGGGGTGCATGGCGTTCAGCGTCATGGCGGTATCAAGCAGCGTTTCGCCCTTGGTGATGGAGCTGGCGGCCATTTGCATGTTCATCACATCAGCCCCGAGGCGCTTGCCCGCGATCTCGAAGCTGCTTTGCGTGCGGGTCGAGGCCTCGAAAAACATGTTCACCTGCGTCATGCCCGCAAGCGCTGTCGAGTGCTTTTGGGCGGAGCGGTTTTGCTTGGCATAAAGCTCGGCGAGGTCGAGAATCGTGGTGATCTCGGCTTTGGAAAGCCCCTCGATCCCGAGAAGGTGGCGGTGCTGGAGCATAGGGTGGCCTCGCTGGTTTTGGCCTTTATAGCAAGGATTGCAAATGAGGCAAGCACCCGCACCGCATCGGGCGGTAACAGGTTTTCAATCTGTCGGCGCTGGGGTAAGCTCTGCCCAGAGGAATCAATAATGCCAAGCGCCGCCCAATTTCATCATGATCTCGCCCTTCTGGATTGGCATCTGGAACTGGGCGCGGATGAGGCTATTGGCGAGGCCCCCGTTAACCGCTACGAACTTGAAGCCCCTGCGCCCAAGCCAGCGGCAAAGCCCGAAGCCGCTCCGCAGCCCGTTGCGCCAGCACGGAGTGCGCCCATCGCTTTTGACTCTACTCCCTCCGCCCAAGCCTGCACCAGCCTTGATTCTCTGCGCGCCGCCATCGAATCCTTTGACCATTGCACCCTCAAGCAAGGCGCGCGCAATACGGTATTTTCTGACGGCCACCCCGCGGCCCGCGTGATGATTATTGGCGAGGCTCCGAGCAAGGAAGAGGACCGCGAGGGCAAGCCTTTTATTGGCCGCGCAGGGCAATTGCTGGATAAAATGTTTGCCGCTATTGGGCTATCTCGCCATGAAGAATCGCCGGATGCCGCGCTTTACATCACCAACGCGCTCCCATGGAGGCCCCCGCAAAATCGCGACCCTCTGCCCGGGGAAATTGCCCTGATGAAGCCGTTTTTACTGCGCCATATCGAGCTGGCGCAACCGGATTTTATTGTGACAATGGGCAATGTAAGCACCAAAACGCTGCGCGATACCACCCTTGGCATCAGCAAAATGCGCGGCCAATGGGGCGAGGTGCTGGGCCTCCCCGCACTGCCGCTGCTTCACCCCGCCTACCTGCTGCGCTCGCCCGAGAAAAAGCGTGAAACTTGGGCTGACCTACTAAGCCTGAAGGCACGACTGGATGGCAAATAACAAAAAACCACGTTAAGCTGGAGCTTAGAATGACTGATAGAGAATTTATCCCCGTGAAAATTGCCGTGCTGACGGTGTCTGACACCCGCAAGCTGGACAATGACAAATCCGGCGACACGCTGGTGAAGCGGCTGGAGGCGGCGGGGCATGTGCTCGCCGATCGTGCCATTATCCGCGATGAGCGTGACCAAGTGGCTGATAAGCTGCGCGAATGGGTGGCGTCTGACGCGGTGGATGTGGTGATCTCGACCGGCGGCACGGGGCTAACGGGGCGGGACATTACGGTGGAGGCGCATCGGGATGTATACGAGAAAGAAATCGAGGCGTTCGGCACGCTGTTCACCATGATATCTTTCCCCAAAATAGGCACGGCAGTGACCCAATCGCGGGCCTGTGCGGGGGTCGCGGGTGGCACCTACCTTTTCGCCCTGCCCGGCTCTCCGGGTGCGTGCAAAGATGGCTGGGATGATATCTTGGTGCATCAGCTCGACTACCGCAAAGGCCCGTGCAACTTTGTGGAAATTATGCCACGGCTTGAAGAGCATAAACAGCGCAGTAAGAGCTGATGTGAAGAGGGGAGTATAGCATAGGCGGCTTCGCAAAAATCTTAGTGCGCTTGGCCCCACCTTTCAGCAGGGCCAACACCAATTACATACAGGATTCAAACAGCGCCTTGGTGTTATCAAACGTCATCTCGACGGGGTTGCCGCCGGTCGATGGGTCCTTTAGGGCCATGGCCGTAAGGTCATCAATCCGGTTGGCCTCTACCCCCATTTCGGTGAGGTTTTTGGGCATGTTCAGGCTGTCATTCAGCTCCACCACATAGGCGCGGAAGCCATCGAAGCCGCCCGTGAGGCCCAGATAGCCGTTCAGCGCGTCAAAACGGTCTTCGATCGCGGCGCGGTTATAGTCCAGCACTGGCGGGATAACCACGGCGTTGGTGGTGCCGTGATGGGTGCCATAAACCGCGCCAATCGGGTGGGAAAGCGCATGCACCGCGCCGAGGCCTTTTTGGAAGGCGGTGGCCCCCATCATGGCCGCGCTCAGCATATGGGCGCGGGCCTCGATGTCATTCGGGTCGGCATAAACGCGGGGCAGGTTGTCCTTCACCAAGCGCATGCCTTCCACGGCAATGCCCTGTGACATCGGGTGGTAATGCGGCGAGGAATAGGCCTCGAGGCAGTGGGCAAACGCGTCCATGCCCGTGCCAGCGGTGATGAATTTTGGCATACCAACTGTGAGTTCCGGGTCGGCGATCACAATCGCTGGTAGCACTTTGGGGTGGAAGATGATCTTTTTAACATGGGTGACGCTATCGGTAATCACCGAAGCGCGGCCCACTTCGGAGCCGGTGCCAGCCGTTGTGGGCACCGCAATAATCGGCGCAATCGCGTCTGCGTCTGCGCGGGTCCACCAGTCGCCGATATCCTCGAAATCCCACACGGGGCGGGTTTGGCCCGCCATAAAGGCCACCATTTTGCCAAGATCCAGCCCCGAGCCGCCGCCAAAGGCAACCACGCCATCATGGCCGCCATCCTTGTAAACCTTCACACCGGCCTCCAAGTTTTTCTCGTTCGGGTTCGGGTCCACGTCCGAAAACATCGCGCGGCCTAGCCCCGCATCGTCCAGAATATCCAGCGCGTTTTGGGTGATCGGCAGGTTGGCTAGGCCCTTGTCTGTCACCAGCAAGGGGTTTTTCATGCCAACAGTTTTGCAGGCCTCGGCCAGCTCTTTGATCCGGCCGGCGCCAAATTTTATCGGGGTGGGGTAGCCCCAGTTTCCAACAAGCTTCATGATGTAACTTTCTTCAAGTGGTAGGATTTTGGACGGGTCAGGTTCTGGAACCCGATGACCGAAAGCGCGCCGCCGCGCCCGGTGTTTTTGCAGCCGGTCCAGCACAGGCCGGGGTCGAGATAATCAGCGCGGTTCATAAACACGGTGCCGGTTTCCAGCTCGGCACCGATTTCAGCGGCACGATTGGCGTCGGCCGTCCAGAGCGAGCAGGTGAGGCCAAATTCGCTGTCGTTCATCAGCTTTATGGCTTCTTCGTCGGAGCTGACCTTCATAATGCCAACCACCGGCCCGAAGCTTTCATCCCGCATCACCCGCATTTCGTTGGTGACGTTGGTGAGAATCTGAGGCATCAGGTAGGTGCCGCCGTCATCTTCAGGGAAGAGGGCGGGGTCGATCATCGCCACCGCGCCATCAGCCAGCGCCTCGCGCGTTTGGGCGCGCACTTCATCGGCAAAGCGGATGTTGGCCATGGGGCCGATGGTGGTTTCAGGGTCAAGCGGGCTGCCGAGCTTGTAACCCTTTACAATTTTAACCGCTTTTGCGACAAATTCATCGTAAAGGCTGTCGATCACATAAATCCGCTCGATGCCGCAGCAGCATTGGCCGGAGTTGAACATGGCGGCGTCGATCAGGGTGTCGACCGCGGCATCCACGTCGGCGTCATCCATCACATAGCCGGGGTCTTTGCCGCCCAGTTCGGTGCCAACGCCGGTAAAGGTGCCCGCTGCCGCGCGCTCCATTTCTTGGCCGCCGCCGACAGAGCCGGTGAAGTTTACGAAATCCACGTTGTTGCCCGCGATCAGGGCCGAAGTAGTGGGGTGGTCAAGGAAGATGTTCTGGAACAGGTCGGCAGGGATGCCCGCTTTTGTGAAGGCCTCGACCATGCGCTCACCGGCCAGCAGGGTTTGGCTGGCGTGCTTGAGCAGCACCGCATTGCCCGCGATCAGGGCGGGAGAAACAGTGTTGATCGCGGTCAGGTAAGGGTAATTCCACGGCGCAATCACCAGTACAACGCCGTGCGGTTCGCGCAGAATGCGACGCTCGAAATCGCCGGAATCCTCAACGATGATCGGCTTCAGGGCGTCGGTGGCAATCGCCGCCATGCCCGAGGCGCGCTCTTCCACGCCGCCGAATTCGCCGCCATAGCGCACGGGGCGGCCCATCATATGGGCCAGCTCGATGACGATATCATCATTGGCTTTGCCAAGCTCGGCCACACCCGCTTGCACCAGCGCGATCCGCTCGCTCAGCGGGCGCTTTTTCCACGCCTTTTGCGCCGCGCGGGCTTTGGCAACGGCCTCAACCGCCGTTTCCAAGCTTACAGATTCGCGCTCGGCAAAGGTCGAGCCGTCGATCGGTGAGATACACTTGATCGTAGTCATAGTCTTTTACTCCAAGGGTGGGCGCTAGGCCCGTTCAAAGCCGCGTGCGATTTCCCAATCGGTGACCACACGGTCAAATTCTTCCAGTTCCCATTCCGCCGCGCGGGTGTAGTGGGTGATAACGTCATCGCCAAAGGCCTCGCGTAGCATGGCTGAGCCGGTGAGGGTGGCCATGGCACCGCGCAGGTTTTGCGGGATCTCGGCCCCGTCGCCCTTATAGGCATCACCCACCGTTGGCTCCGCAAGCGCGAGGCTTTCTTCGATGCCCTTAATGCCCGCCGCCAGCTGGGCGGCCATGGCGAGGTAGGGGTTCATATCGGAGCCGGGAATGCGGCACTCGACCCGCACGCTTTTGCTGCCCGCCGCACAAAGCCGGAAGCCCGCCGTGCGGTTATCGACCGACCAGATGGCGCGGGTGGGGGCAAAGGTGCCTTTTTGAAAGCGCTTGTAGCTGTTTACATAGGGCGCGAGGAAATACATGTAGTCGGGCGCATATTTCAGCATGCCACCCATGTAGTTTTTCATCAGGGTGGACATGCCAAGCGCGTCGGCCTCGTCAAAAAACGCGTTGCTGCCGTCTTTCCAGAGGGATTGATGCACGTGGCTGGAAGAGCCGACTTTGGTGTGGTCCCACTTCGGCAGGAAGGTAACAGCGTGGCCTTGCTGCCATGCAATTTCCTTGATCGCGTGCTTGGCGATGCTGTGGTTATCAGCGGTATCCAGCGCCTCGGCATATTTAATATTCAGCTCTTCCTGGCCTGCTTCGGCCTCGCCTTTGCTGCCCTCGACAGGGATGCCAGCGGCGTAGAGGTGGTTGCGGATCGGCCGCATGATATGCTCTTCTTTGGTGGTCTGGAAGATGTGGTAATCTTCGTTATAGCCAGAGATCGGGTTCAGCTCACGAAAGCCGGATTTGCGAATCTCGTCAAAGCTTTGCTCAAAGATAAAGAACTCAAGCTCGGTGGCCATGATGGCGCTAAAGCCCATGCTTTCGAGCTTGGCAAGCTGCTTTTTGAGCATGGCGCGGGGGGAATGCGGGATGGGGTTTTCGTGGTGATCAAGCACATCACACAGCACCATGGCGGTGCCTTCAAGCCACGGCACAACGCGCATGGTGGTAAGGTCTGGCTTCATAATATAATCGCCATAGCCGCTCTCCCAGTTGGTCGAGGCAAAGCCATCGGGCGTGGCCATTTCGAGGTCGGTGGCCAGTAGGTAGTTGCAGCAATGGGTTTCTTTATAGCCGCCATCGACGAAGTGGGCGGCTAAAAAACGCTTGCCCATCAGGCGGCCTTGCATGTCTACGATGCAGGCCAGCACGGTATCTATCTCTCCGTTTGCAACGGATTTTTTCAGGTCGTTCAGGGATAGATTGCCAGCCATTGGGGGGCCTCTTTGGTTGGAGTGAGTCGAGCGGCGCGCCGCGTGGAGCAGCGTAGCCTTTGCCGCGCCGGGGGGCTAGCCTTGATGATGGATTTTGGATGTTCTCGCATCAAAATTCCCCGCCACTATCGGCAAGCGCCGCGGAGAGTAGGGTGTGCAGCCATGTGGCAATGGCCTCGATGCCGGCACTGTCGGCGAGCAAATCATTGCGCACTTCTATCATTACATTCAGGTGCCCGTGGGCCACGGCGTGCTCTTGCAAAGTGTGGGTTACGCCATCTTCCGGCCCGTAGGGCGCGTTGCGCTGTACGTTGTATTTCGGGTTGTTCACGGCGGCATTCAGCATGGCGTCGGCCAAGCGGCGGTCGGTATCATGCAGGATTCCCACCTCCACTGCGCGCGGCGTGCCGTTGTAAACGGGGGTGAAAGAATGGATGGTGACCAGCACCGTTTGCGGACGGGTTTTTACCGCTTCGGCAACGGCCTTCTGGAAGGGCCTATATATATAGTCAGTGCGCTCGGCGTATTGTGCCGCGCTCAGCCCCGTATTTCCGGAGATATGAAAGACCTCGCTTTGGGCCCGCACCGCTTGGCCAGACTCCGGCGGGCGGTTGCAATCATAGACCAGCCGCGATATTTTTTGGGCGATCAGGGTGGCATCCAGCGCGTCAGAAAGCAGCGTCGCTACGGCCATTGCGCCCGGGTCCCATGCGATATGGCTTTGGGCAGCGGTTTCATCTAGTCCGAGATTTCCCAGCCCTTCAGGGATAAGCCGGCTGGCATGTTCGCAAACGAGCAGCACAGGGCTTTGTCCGACGGGCCGCTGGGTGCGCACCACATCGGTGGGCAGGGTCGATATCCAGTTTGGTTGGGTCGAAAGGCTCAAGAGGGCACCATTGTCAATTTAGGTTTCTTGAAGAATATGTTTCAGATTGATCGCTTCTGTCAATATAATTACACAAATAAATCTGTCTGTTTGGTCAAGTTTATTGTAATTTCTACGCAAACGCGAAACAGGCCCAAGGATTGCAGCATGAGCACGGATGATTTCACGGTAGCGCAGCGCATCCATGACGGGTTTGATGCCCTCACCCGCGCCGAGCGGCAGTTGGCGAATATCATTCTGGAGAATTACCCTGTCTCGGGCCTTGGCAGCATTACGGCGCTCGCCGAAAGTGCCGAGGTTTCCACCCCCACCGTGGCCCGCATGGCCCGTAAGCTCGGCTTCGGCGGTTTTCCCGATATGCAAAAGCAGCTACGCCGCGAGCTAGCGGCGACCATAAGTGACCCGCTCACCAAGCACGACAAATGGGCGACCGCCGCGCCCGATACCCATATCCTGAATCGATTTGCCGAGAATGTAATTGATAATCTGCGCAACACCCTGCAACACCTGAATGCCGCCGAGTTTGACCGGATCGTGACCCGGCTTTGCCGCGCCAAGCGGGTGGCTGTGGTGGGCGGGCGGCTGAGCCACACCCTTGCCAGCTATTTCTTCACCCATATGCAAATGATGCGCGATGGTGTGACCTCGATCGAGCGCAATTCCTCAAGCTGGCCGCATTATCTGCTCAGCCTGAAGGAAGGCGACGTGCTGGTGATGTTTGACATGCGCCGCTATGAGCAAGACCTGCTGCGATTCGCCGAAATGGCCAAGGCCCGGGGGGTGGAAATTATTCTGTTTACGGACCAATGGGGCTCGCCTGCCGGAAAGTTTGCCGCGCATCAGATTCATTCGCGAATCGAAGTGCCATCTACGTGGGATTCGTCGGTGGTGACGATGTTTATTCTGGAGGCCATTATCTCTGCGGTGCAAAACCAGTCTTGGGAGCAAAGTAAAGACCGTATGGAAGAGCTGGAAACCCTGTTCGAGAAAACCCGGCTCTTCCGTAAGTTTATTTAGGCGGCTTCAGTTTTACGGCGCTGGCGCTTAACGGTGCGAATCGTGAGCGCAAAGGCGAAAATGGTGGCTAACAAGATGATCACTACAAGCGGCGGGGTGCCGGCACCGGTCAGGCTGTAGTTTTCATACCAAAGGGCCAGCGCCACAAACAGCACCGATTGGGTGATGATGTTATACTCGACATAGATGGCGCGCTTCCAGTTGAGCTGCATATCCTTGGTGGCTTCGGCCTTGTTTGAAAGCTTGGGCCGAAGCCGAGGCACCGATTGGCAGTAGCGGGTAAAGTTATCGCCGAATTTGCCTGCCAAAAAAGCCTCTTCGCTGAAGATAATAGCGTAGTAAACAAACAAAAACAGGCCGACTCCCACCAGAAACACAGGCAAAGTGCCGTGCAGCATGAAAACGCCGGTATATATGGTAAGGTTGCCAAGATAGAGCGAGTTGCGCGAGATGCCAAACATGCCCTTGGTAAACAGCTCATCAGCATCAGCGGTTTTGTTGGTGCCGTTGCGGGCGATCCGGCCATAGCCGATCACCAGCAGGCGAATAACCACCCCGAGAGCGACCAGGGCGATTCCCAGCCCGTCGAGTAATGATTCGAGCTGCGCAGAGCCGAGAATCGTTTGCGCAGGGGGCAGGAGCGCAAATAGCGCCACAACAATGAGCGGAAACAGAAAATTTCGCCATTTAAAGAAAAACCGCCCCAGCGGAATCATTGATTCTTTCATTTTGTATCCGTTCTCTAGGAAAATTATGATTGGCCCCTCTATATAATGGGGGGGGAAACCGCACAACCTTGCAAAATCGCACGGCTGGGTTCCCAAACCATGGAAATAGGGTGGGTTTTGGTTTTATTATTGCGAAGTGCAGAAAAATTCAAAAAACCTGAAGTTAGCTGTTGCGCCCCCTCGGCTTAAGCCCTAGAACCCCCTCACCAGCAGCGACACAGTCACTTAGACATCGCAGCGGGATGTAGCGGAAGCGCTACTAGCTCTTTGAAATTGAATAGAAAAACGAAGAGATATGCGGGTGGTTTGGGTTTCGAACGGAGTTCGGACTATTTGTATATCATGTTACTTAGGTGGAAGGGTTTTCGGACTTTGACACTGATTATAGT
>Ga0256840_1003238_pt1 | contig 13393 bp, 9 predicted proteins | sample 355202metaG_FD_185969 | JGI IMG/M metagenome (GOLD analysis project Ga0256840, IMG submission 185969) | Hydrothermal vent microbial communities from Mid Atlantic Ridge, Atlantic Ocean - 355-202 | ecosystem: Environmental > Aquatic > Marine > Hydrothermal vents | place: Atlantic Ocean: Mid...
GGTCAAGCTGATCAGCCACAGCCTCCAGCCGGTGCTCGGGTTCAAGATCTACAAGGTCCTCAACCTCAACTACGTCATCCTCGGGCTCCTGGCCGGTGTCATCCTGACCAACACCTACGGGATCCCGAAGTTTGCCCAGGCCGGGGTCAAGTGCGCCCGTTTCGTCCTCAAGATGGGCGTCATCATGCTCGGGGCCCGGTACAGTTTCGCCGAGCTGGCCAAGCTGGGCACCTACAGTATCTTCCTGGTCGGTTTCTTTGTTCTCGGCACGGTCTTTTTCGTGCTCTGGCTGGGCGGTATCTTCAGGCAGCCCAAGACCATGACCGGGGTCCTGTCGGCGGGCATGGGCGTGTGCGGCGTGTCGGCAACCGTGGCGGTGGCACCGGTGGTCAAGGCCAAGAGCGAGGAGATGGCCTATACCATCGGCACCATCCTCTCGTTCGGCATCATCTGCATGTTCGTCTTTCCCACCATCGGCCACCTGGCCGGCATGAACGCGGTCCAGTTCGGGGCCTGGGCCGGCACCGGCATCCTGAACTCGGCCCAGGTCGCGGCCGCGGCCCTGGCCTTCAACGCGGTGGATATCAAGACCCTCAAGGTCGCTGAGATCTTCAATATCACCCGGGTCCTCTTCCTGCCCATCATCGTCCTGGTCCTGGCCACCTGGTTCGGCAAGGAAAGCGGCAAGAAGCTGACCTTCAAGGAAGTGGTCATCGACAAGTTTCCCATCTTCATCCTCGGTTTCCTGCTCCTGTTCGCCATGTCCTCCATGGGTCTTTTTTCGCCACCGACGCATTACAAGGGCAAATTCATCGATTTCAGTTATAATGAAAGGAGCCAGGTAACGGAAAAGGAATGGGAGACCCTGAAGGCGGCCCTGGAGACAGGCGCCATCAAGGGGCTGACGCCCGAGCAGATGGAAGCGGTCAGGGACCTGGTCGCCCAGCGGCAGATCGCCGGTAACTACGAGGACCGCAACGACAAGAAGCTCTTCTACCACCAGGGCGAGCAGCGGATGTTCCAGCTCGAGTCGATACTGGCCGCGGCCAAGGCCAAGACCGTCGAGATCCCCAAGGATGTCAAGGCGGCCATCAAGCACGCGGTCAAGCAGGTGCACAAGAAGTCCAAGACCGTCACCACCCTCACCGACTGCATGATCTGGTTCTTCGCCTTCGGCCTGATCGGCCTGGGCATGCAGATCACCAAGAAGGCCATCATGCAGGCCGGCGGCTGGCCCCTGGTCATCGGTGTCATCTCCGGCACCACCAAGGCGGTGCTGTCGTTCGTGGTGGTCCTCTGGCTGGTCAAGGATGTGGTCCTGAAATAGGTGCCCCCTGCAGGGCGAGACACGAAAAGCCCCCCGGACCGCCGGATTCATGCGGCGGGTCCGGTCCTTATTCCGGAGGTAGAAGTCCATGAGTGAAGACAAGATCAAGATCGAGACCGGCGATGCCGGCAAGGGGGAGTCCGAGATCTCCCGCGACGCCAATACGGAAGAGCTCGAAGAGCGGGCACTCTCGGTATTTGCCAGCGAGCGCAACGAGGACCTCACCGCCCTCATCCTGTCGCTGATAACCACCTTCCTGGTGCTGCTGTTCACCAAGTGGCTGTAGTGCGGCCTGAACGTCTGCCCCGCCGGCGGAGGTGGCCGGCGGGACGGGCATGACGATATCTGAGGACCCGCTTTCTGCGGACAACCGCGACAACATGTTTCGTTCCCTTCTCCTCTGCACCCATGGAACCGCCGGCGCCAGGATGGCCGAACACCTGGTCTTTGCCCGCCTCTGTGCCGCCAGTCCCGGCCTGCGGGTCACGGTCCTGACCATCATCGATCGCGACTGGCAGGACATGACCGGCGATGACTGGCTCAATTCCAGCAGGACCCATGCCGCATTCCTCGATCACGTGCAGCAACAGGTGCAGGAGGAGAACGAGCACGAGTGGCAGCGGATCAGGAACGCGTATCCCGCGGCGGCCACCGCTGTCTTTGTCGGCGTGGTGGGCTCCATCGAGGAGACCATGGCCGGGCAGGCCCGGCAGAGGGGGTGTGATCTGATCGTCATCGGCCCCCACCGCAGGAGCCGCCGTCTCTTCAACCTGGAGATGAGCCCGGGACTCAGGGCCCGGACCGATACCCTGCTTCTGCACCGCATTCTTCCCTGTCCCCTGCTGGTGGCGCCGCTGCAGGAGGGCGGGGCCTGAGATGGAAAAAACCTATGATCTCTGCCTGCCCGCCTCTGCCGCGGACCTGGACATCGGCGCCATCCTGAACGGGGAGCGCCTGCTCCGCCTCCACCCCCACTGGCATGTGGAGAACACCGAGCCGCGGGACAATGGTCTTGCCGCCCGCCTGCGGGACCATGCCACCGACCGGGTCTTCTCCCTGGTCCTGCGGATGGAACCGGCGGCCGCAGCGGCGCCCGGGGAAGGACAGCGGGCGATCCTGCATCTGGGCATCTCGGGCTATCATGCCGAAGAGCTGCTCCTGTTCGCGGACCGGGAGCGCTCACGGGCCAGGGTCCGGTATCCGGCCGACAGCGTGGCCGGGGCCGGGGAGCAGGACGTCCTGCTCTGGATCCGCGCCATCCAGGAGTATCTCAGGCTCTATACCGCCACCACCCTGCGGACGCTGCTTGTCCGGGCGCTCATGAACAGGATGGTCCTGGCCATGAACCCCTCGCAGCGGAAGATCTGCCTGATGATCGCCAGGGTGACCGCCCTCGAGGTGGCGGTGATCCTGATCCTGGTGCTCGGCTATGCCTGGTACCTGTGACCGCTTACCTGCCGACGTAATAGTTCACCGCTATCGGCAACTACGTTGAACTACCGGCACTTTTCCCTGCCGATGGTCGGGGTTGTTGCCAGGACCCGCGCGGGCAAGGAGTGAACCGATGTCCGGTCTCAAGGTCGGCGACATCCTCGATACCTTTACCATCGACCGGGTGCTCCACGGCGGGGCCATGGCCTCCATCTACCGTGCCCGGGACCTGCTCACCGGCCAGACCGTGGTCCTGAAGGTGCCCCTGGGCGATATCTTCAACCATCCTGTCCGGTTCTACCATTACCAGAATGAGGAACGGATCGGCCGCTACCTGGATCACCCCGGGGTGGTCCGTTTCTTCTACCGCCGGCGCAGCCGCCCCTACATCATCCTCGAGTACCTGCAGGGCCGGGAGCTGCGCGCCCTGGTCGGTCCGGGCCGGCAGGTGGCGACCGACCGTGCCTGCCGCCTCATCGCCCGCATCGCCCGTATCCTGGAGTACCTGCATGGCCGGGGAATCTGCCACCTGGATCTCAAGCCGGAGAACATCATCCTCGGCGACCGGGATTATCCCCGTATCCTCGATTTCGGCCTCGCCAGCCGCCGCGGCATGGAAGACCTGCTGGCAGAGGATTTTCCCGTGCCCCATGGCACACCCTACTATATCGCTCCGGAACAGCTCCAGGCCCGGTGCCACCTGGAGGTCAGCGATCTCTACAGCCTGGGCGTCATTTTCTATGAGATGCTGACCGGCCACCTGCCCTTTCCCCGCTCCCGCAAGGTCTCGGTGACCCGCTGGCGTCTCAAGGTGGACCCGGTCCCGCCCCGCTACCACGTGCCCGATATCCCGCCCCAGCTTCAGCAGATCATCCTCACCTGCCTGGAACGCGATATCAGCCGGCGCTACGGCAGTGCCGCCGATCTCCTCCACGACCTGGAGAAGTATTCCGCCCTGCCGGTGACCGAGGCCGGGAAACGGACCCGTCATCCCCGGCAGTGGCTGGCCTTTCTGCTGCCGGCCCCGCCACCACCCGCGATCACCCACGGCGCCGCCGATGAGGGCGGACGTGCCTATCGGGTCCTGGCGACCGTGGTCAACGACGACACCTCCGACGCCGTGGTCGAGGTGGCACGGCGGAAGACCCTGCTTCATCACGGCCAGGCCACCCTCCTCTTCGTCATCGAGGAGCAGGAGGACGACACCCTGCTGCGCTACAGCAGGGAGGTGGAAGGAGAACGGTTCCGCCATCGTCTCGAACGCTACATCCAGCTCTTCCGCCACTACAACCTGGATCCCACCATCCGCCTGATCCGCGGCGACGTGGTGGCGACCATTCTCGGCATCGCCGACCGGATCGATGCCGACCTGATCGTGCTCGGCCCGCCGCGCAGCCGGGGGACACTCTTCTCCCAGTCGGTGATCGACGGGGTGAGCCGCGGCAGCCGCCGGCCGGTGCTGGTGGCCGACAGAAGCCCGTTGGAGGAGATCTGGTCCCTGGCCGACACCCCGCCCACTGAACTTGGCGGCAGCCAGGTGCTGGACCTGGACCTGTTCCTGGTCGACTGCTGGTTCGATCACGTGGAGTGGCTTGCCGACCTGGCCCTGGCCCTGGTGCGGCAGACCGGGCCGGTGCCGGACAGGGACGTGACCCGCTGCTGCCTGGCCAGGTGGCTGGAGCAGCTCCGTGCCCGCCCCGCCTGGCAGGAGGTGGTGACGCTGCTGGAGCCGGTCCACGACGAACTCCAGGCCATTGCCCGGCGGATGCGGGCGGCAGGCGGTGACGAGGAACGGTTGCGCTCCCTCTACCTGGACCGGGCCCTGCCCTGTGCCTGCAGGTTCCGGCGCCAGTTGCAGCGGGTGAGCAACCTGGTCCGGAGGCTGTCGGGCAACCGGCGGCTCCGGCAGGTGCCCTCACTGTCGGCGCTGCTCTGCCCGGTCTATTCCTCTGCTGTGCCTGCGGGCGGTCCGCTGCTCCAGCTCCATACCCTGCGGGAGTACATGCTGGACGGCCGGCTGCCGCCGCCCGGCAGCAGGGAGGAGACCGCCTGATGCGGCTGGCTGTTTTTGCCGATATCCACGCCAACCTGGCGGCCCTGCAGGCCGTGGTCGACGATATGGCTTCCTGTCACGTGCATCGGCACTGCTGCCTGGGCGACATCGTGGGCTACGGCCCCCGGCCGGAGGAGTGCATCGGCCTGGTCCGGTCCCTGCCCCGCCTGATCTGTATCCGCGGCAACCACGATGCCGCGGCCACCTGGCAGTTCTCGCCCTACGGGATGCAGAAACGGGCCACCGCCGCCATCCTCTGGACCATGGACCAGCTCGGCGCGGACAGCACCGCCTTCCTGAAGGGCCTGCCGCTGCTGCGATCCATGGGCAACATGCTGTTTGCCCATGCCAATCCCTACAATCCCGGGGCGTTCCGTTACGTGTTGAACAGCAAGTATGCCCGCCGCAGCTTCGGCGCCACCGGCAGGCCACTGATCTTTGTCGGCCATACCCACGTGCCGATGATCATCACCAGGAGGAATCTTTTCCGGATCGATTTCCAGCAGCCGCACGGCCCCCTGGTCCGCAGGCTCGATCCGAAGAAGCGTCATATCATCAACTGCGGTTCCGTGGGCCAGCCCCGTGACCGGGATCCCCGTGCCTGCTACTGTATCTGGGACACCAGGCGGCAGACCCTGGAATACCGGCGGCTCGAGTATGATGTCGCGGCCACGGCCGCCGGCATCGAGGCCATCGATGCCCTTTCCGACGCCATGGCCCGCCGTCTCGGCAGGGGCGTCTGAACCTGCCGGGTCACCGGCCGGGAGGAGAATGCGATGATCCCCTGTTTCAACGACAACAATCTCCGCGTCAGGTTCCTGGTCCGGGTGACCCTGCTGCTGGCCGCCTGCAGCCTGCTGGGGGCCACGCTCTACTATTTCCATCTCCGGGCGATCCTGGTCCGTGATGCCCTGGATACCTCCGAGGTCATCCTGCTGGAGGTCGAATCCATCCGCCAGTATGTGCGCGATGTGCTGCGGCCGGCCATCTCCGGCCGTGAACCGCCGGATACCTTCATCATCGAGGCCATGTCGTCCACCTATGTCAGCCTCAGCATCATGCGGCGGTTCGGAGAGAAGATGCCGGGCTACAGTTTCCGCCGTGCCTCGCTCAATCCGCTGAACCCGGCAAACCGGGCCGATGCCTTTGAGGAGGAGATGTTCTCCTGGTTCGAGGAGGATCCCTCCAGGACCATCTGGCGCGGCATCGTTCCGAGAAACGGCCGGCTCAGCTTTGTCACCGTGGTGCCGGACTACATGGAAAAAGGCTGTCTCCGCTGCCACGGCGACGTGAAGAAGGCGCCGGCCGAGATCGTCCGCCGCTACGGCAGCGGGGGCGGCTACCGTTTCAGGGAGGGTGATCTCGCCGGGGTCGATTCGGTGGCCATACCCGTGGCCGCCGCCTTTGCCAGGATCCGGCGCAACTCCCTGCTCGTCTTTGTCGTTATCCTGAGCGGGGCCGTGCTGCTCATCTATCTCTTCAACCGTCTCTTCAACTCCCTGGTCATCCGGCGACTGCTCCGGGTCAGCCGTTCCCTGGCCAACGGCGAGGGCGGGCCGCAACCGGGGCAGGACGAGCTTGACCTGCTGCGGCAGTCCGTGGCGGTCCTTTCCCGCTATGTCCGCGCGGCCCGCAAGGGCGCCGGCCTGCTGCCGAACTTCACCGGCTCCTGCCGTGTAGGGGCGCCCATCACCGGCGGTACCCTCTCCTGGATCCATGCCGGCCGCGATCTCCGCCAGGAGCGCGACGTGGCCCTCAAGATCGGCCTGAACGAGGTCCTGATCAATCCCCTGTACGCTGCCTGCCTGGAGGCCGAGTTTCGCCTGTTCACCGACTTTCGTCATCGTTGCCTGCCCGTTGTCCGGGAAAAGCGGGATGCCATGCTTGTCCTGGATCCCCTGCCGTCAACGGACCTGGGTGAATGGATCGGTTCCGAGGACAACAGGGGCCGGAAAAGGAAGGCCATCCTGGAGCAGATCTGTGAGCTGGTGGCCAGTCTGCACACCGAAGGCATCGTCCACCATGACCTGCGGGCCGAGGTCTTCCTGGTGCGGGATGGCCGGGAGATCGTGCTCGTCGATATGGGGCTTGCCTCCCGGCAGGGGGTCGAGGACGTGATCCTCTCCTCTGGGCTCGGGCCCCAGGGCGATCCCCGGACCATGGCCCCGGAACAGTTGCAGGGTCAGCGGGGCAATCCGCTCTGTGATATCTACGGCGTTGGTGTTATGGTATACCGGATGGTCACCCGGAGCATGCCCTTTGCCATGGACACAGCGGACGGTCCCGGGGGCTGGCTGCGGGCCAGGAAGCATCTCCGGCCGCCCTCGGCCCACGTGGCCGGCCTGGATCCGCGGCTGGAGAAGGTTATCCTGAAGGCCATGGCCTGGGACCCGGCCGAAAGGTACCAGTGGATCGAGGACCTGTGGGAGGACCTGGAGCAGGTTCTGTAGGGGCGAAACCCCTCACGGGATGTCCGGCCATCGGTTTTTCCGCCCACAATGATGTAAGCGCTCTCAGGTGCCGCAGATTTGTGCAGGCGTGCCTGACCGCTATAGCCTGCCTATGCGGACAGGCACGACCGTGCAAAGATGCGGTGCCTTATAGTAGGTCCAACCTGTGAGTGCTTCCGTAGGGGCGTGGTCGCCGGCAGAAGACATGATGGCCGGAAAAAGAGGACACCGGAGGGAAGGAGAATGCCATGAAGGAGTCACCGCAACACAATCTCGGCCTGGACCTGGTCCGGGTGACCGAGGCCGCCGCCCTGGCCGCGGCCCGCTGGATGGGCAGGGGCGCCAAGGAGGAGGGGGACGGAGCCGCGGTCGATGCCATGCGGATCAGTTTCAATTCCGTCGATATCCGGGGACGGGTGGTGATCGGCGAGGGCGAGAAGGATCATGCCCCCATGCTCTACAACGGCGAGGAGGTCGGTTCGGGCCAGGGCCCGGAGATGGACCTTGCCGTCGACCCGGTGGAGGGCACCCGCCTGCTGGCTCACGGCCGGCCCAATGCCATTGCCGTGGTTTCCATGGCGCCGCGCGGCACCATGTACAACCCCGGCCCGGCCTTTTACATGAACAAGCTGGTGGGGCCGGCGGAGACCAGGGGGGTCCTGGACATCCGGGCGCCGGTGGCCGAGAACCTGCGCCAGGCGGCACGCGCCCTTGGCAAGGACGTGGATGACCTGGTGGTCTTTGTGCTCGACAAGGAACGGCACCTCGGCCTGGTGGAGGAGATCAGGACGGCCGGGGCCCGGATCCAGCTCCATACCGACGGCGACGTGGCCGGTGCCCTGATGGCGGTGATGCCCGGCACCGGTATCGACCTGATGATGGGCACCGGCGGCACCCCGGAGGGCGTGCTCGCCGCCACGGCCATCCGGGTGATGGGCGGCGAGATGCAGGGTATGCTCGATCCCCAGTCCACGGAGGAGGAGGCGGCCCTGCTCGCCAATGGCTACGCCATGGACCAGGTGCTCACCTGCCGGGACCTGGTGGCCAGCGACGATGTCTTTTTCGTGGCCACCGGCATCACCGGCGGCAGTTTCCTGGGCGGTGTCGAGTTCACCGGCAAGGGCGCCCGCACCTCGTCCATGGTCATGCGCGGCCACACCGGCACCATCCGTTACATCGAGGCGCACCATACCTTCGAGCGGCTGATGCGGATCAGCGCCATCGACTACGACTGAGCAGCGGCCGGTGGTTCAGCGCTCCCAGGTGGTGTAGCCGATCTGCATGCGGCCCGGACTCGGACCGGCGGCCACGTTGACCCGGAACTGGGCAAAACGGCGTTCCGAGGTCTTGACGCAGACATAGGTGCCGGCCGGCAGGGAGCTGACCGGTATGGGCCTGGTGCTCAGGTGCAGGGCGGCGCAGCCGTCCCGGCCCAGGGAGCGTCTGCCGGCAATGGCGATCCTGGCCCGGTTGCGGGGTGTGATGTAGCGTTCGATCGGGTTCTTGGCCTGGAACCAGATATCGGCGCCCGGCCCGGAACTGATAATGCCCCGGTCGAGGTCGGCCATGTAGGTCTGCCGCAGCTCGAGGGAGCCGGTACGGAAGGTCTTTGGCGCGGGAAAACAGTCGGCGCTCCAGATCCCCTGGTACTTGAAGGCGAAGCGGCCGGCCATCCGGTAGACGGGATCTCCCGGCTTCCGGTCGCTGGGCCGGTTGGTGGCCTCGCTGGTGGGGACAACGATCCCCTTGAATACCTGGTGCGAACTCGCCGGGTTCAAGGTCCGCCGGAACTCGATCACCTCGCCCTGCCACCGGCCGGAGATGGTATGGGTAAAGGGGCCGGCGCCCGTGTTCCGGGTGACCACGGTCCGGCCGTTGATCCGGTCTCCGGTGCGGGTGAATTCGAGGATTCCCTTGTCCCCCTGGTGGAGATCGAGCTGGCAACGCCACTGTTCAGCCGCATGGGCCGGGCCGGAGATGGTGGCAAGGAACAGGATGAGTGCGGCCAGGGTCAGGCAGTTGGTCGGTGTCCTTCGCATCGTGTTTCCCTCCTTGTGCAGACGCAATGTCTCTCCCCTCCCGGGGCATGGAACCGCTCTGTTGAAACAGTTCACCGCTATCGGCAGCCAGCTTTCATTGCCCGTGGTTCCGGTATGATTGAGGGCGACTGCCGCTACCGGTGAACTGGTACCTCACCGTTGGGGCGACCGGCCACCGGGGATCAGAGAAAGAGCCCCATCCCGGGCATCAGGTCGTGGATCACGTGGTTCTGGTATTTCCAGGCCGCCTGGACAAAGAGGCTGCCGTCGAACCGGTCCAGCGGCGTGCCGTTGAAGAATGCCTCCCGGATCCTGTTGGCATCCCACATCTTGGGATGGTAGGCGAGCCGGCTGTCGGCCCGCTTGGTGGCAAACAGCTCTTTTCTGGCAATGGCCTTCTGCCATGCCTGGATCCGGACCTCCTTGCTGCCCTGGACCTGGATGATGTCGGCCACCGTGCCGCGGATTTTCTGCCAGGACCGGGCGCCCGCCGGCGACTGGTGCCCGGGATGGCGGGCGAGGAACCGGCGGAACAGCTTGTGCAGCTCGCGGCAGCCTTCGAGATAGTCCCGCGGGTTGTCGCGCTGGATCAGGGGGCGACCGTCCTCGGGCTTGTATTCCCACTGCAGGTAGGGCCGGTCGGGAAAGGTGGCGACGCTGCCGTGGCCCACGGGCAGGATCTCGGCCACGGTACCGATGCTCCGTTCCCGGAATTCGTCGAGCTTGGCCATGATGTAGCGGTAGATGGAGGATTCCCGCTCCAGGTTGGTGGCGCGCAGGGTCTTGTTGATGATCCTGTTCCATTCCCGGTTCAGGCCGATGAAGCCGTGGTGGGAGAAGGTATCGGCAAAGACATGGCAGACCACGCCGAGCAGGTGGAGGCCGTGGCGGCCGCCGCCCTCGTCCACGGCAAAGGTGCAGATCTTTTTCGCCAGGGGACTGTTCTTGCGGCACACCAGCCGCTCGGTGAAGGTGGTGCTGTCCGGGTTGTTGCCGGGCAGGAAGTGGAACGGAACCCATATCTTCCACTGCTCTGCGACAATGGTGTTGGCATAGTCCAGTGGTTTGTGCGAGGTGGGAAGCGGCAGGACGGCGACATCGCTGTCCAGGTAGATCATCTTGTCGTCCAGGGCATCGTCCACGAACTGGGATGCCTGGGCGACGATACGGGCGCTTTTCGGCTTCATGCCGGCGGCCCTGGCCAGGGCGTAGACTCCGTAGTAGTGCATGTCGAGCTGCATGGGGATTCCTCCTTGTCAGAAGTCAGAAGAGATTGCTGCCTGCCGCAGTCTCCGTATGCCATGTTCCGGGTTGCAGAAAAAAGTAATCGGGCAGCCGCGAGCGCGTGCAGATGGCGTGCTGCTGAATTTTTACGAAAAAAAGCCGGACTGCCCTGTTGATAAAGGCAGCCCGGCTGTCATTGCGCGGAAGACCCGTGGCTTTCCGTCCCCGCTTCAGGCGGGTTTGGCTTTTTCTTTATTGTATTCCCGATGTTACCTGCGTTGCCCCGGAAATGCAAGCAAATAAGCGGCCGGTCCGCTCGTGGGCCGCAAGCTGCGCCGCGACGGGTGCCTGCCGGCAAAGAAACACTTGTCTTTTGGGATGGATTCCTTTAGTTTTGTGTATATGCAAACAGTGGACACCGGTTTTTCCCATATCTCCCCTCACCGGGACCTGTTCGCTGCCGCCGTCAGCACCACCGGTGCATGCGGGCCCCGGCCAACCCGAGGTGCTCTTCCATGCGCGTAACGCAGCGGCCGCTGTTCTACTGGATACTCCACCGGTACCGGGGACTGCAGCTCATCCTTCTCCTGGTCATCCTTGCCAGCCTCTTTTTCCGGGTCTTTCCCCTGGAGATGCAGAAGCGGATCGTCAACGAGGCCATTCACCTGCGCGACCAGGAGCTGCTCCTGCTCTACTGCGGCCTCTACATCGGCGCCGTGATCCTGGCCGGCATCAGCAAGTACTGCATCAATGTGCTCCAGACCATCATCGGCCAGAAGATCCTGGTCGAGATGCGTACCGAGCTCTATCATCATATCCTCCAGCTGCCCCTGCAGTTCTACCGCCAGATGCAGCCGGGCACGGTGATCTCGGCCATGACCGCCGAACTGAACGCCATCGGCTTTTTTCTCGGCGGCGCCCTGGCCATCCCGGTGACCTCGGTCCTCACCTTTGTCGCCTTTCTTCTCTACATGTTCAGTCTCAGCCCCCTGCTGGCCGTGCTCACCGTTGCCATCTATCCCTTCGAGTTCGTTCTCATCCCCTATCTGCAGAAGAAGTACAACCGGATCAACAAGGAGCGGATCCGGACCACCCGCGCCATGGCCAACGTGGTCAACGAGGCCATCTCCGGTATCCACGAGATCCATTCCAACGCCAGCTTCGAGCTCGAGGAGAGGCGGCTGGCCAGCTATATCCATACCCTGTATGGTCAGTTGAAGCGGCTGTTTGTCGTCAAGTACGGCATCAAGTTTTCCAACAACCTCTTCCAGTCCTTCGGCCCCTTCATCCTCTTCCTGGTGGGGGGCTACCTGGCCATCAACGGGCATTTCTCCCTCGGCGCCCTGGTGGCCTTTCTCTCTGCCTACGAGAAGGTCTACGATCCCTGGAAGGAGATGCTGGAATATTACCAGTCCTACCAGGATGCCAAGGTCAGGTACCGGCAGGTGGTGCGGATATTCGACCAGGAACCGCCCCATCCGCTGCTGCCCGAAGGGCGGGAGGTAGCGCGCTTCAGGGGAGAGATCGAGATGAAGAACGGCTGCTTCACCGTTGGCGGCAAGGTGCGGCTCCTGGACCGGATCAGTCTCCATATCCGGCCGGGCGAGCTGGTCGCCCTGGTGGGGTTTTCCGGATCCGGCAAGTCGACCCTGGCCCTGTGCATGGCGCAGCTCTATGACCTCAGCTCGGGTTCGCTGCTGCTCGACGGTCACGACATCTCCACCCTCAGCAAACAGGAGGTCAGCGCCAATGTCACCATGATCGCCCAGCATCCCTTCATCTTCACCGGCACCATCCGCGAGAACCTGCTCTACAGCATCCGTGCCCTCCACCAGGAGGGCCTGGCCCACATGGTGACCCGCGAACGGATGCTGGAGGCGGTATACGATGTCTGCCTGGACGACGATGTCATCCGGTTCGGCTTCCAGTCGGTCCTCAGCCGGGAACAACTGGAGCCGTTCCGGGAAAAACTGCTCCACATGCGCAAGGTCATCACCACCGAACTGCACGACACCTTCAGCGAGGTGGTGGAGTTCTACGACGTCAACAACTTTCTCCACTATTCCTCCATCCGGGACAATATCGTCTTTGGCGAGTGTTCCCGCGGCCTGTTCGACGTTGAAAAGCTGCCCTACCACCGGCAGTTCATGCGGCTGCTTGCCGACACCGGCCTCGATCGGCCGCTGCTCATGCTGGGCCTGGCCATTGCCGAGCGGACCGTGGAGCTGCTGGGCGATTATAGCGATGACGAGTTCTTCTTCCGGTATACCCCCATGCACAGGGAGGAACTGCCGCTCTATTCGATGCTGGTCAGGGAGCTGAACGGCGAACTGCCGGAAAGGGAGGCGGACCGCTACCTGCTTTACATCTTGGCCTTCCGTTTCATCCCCGGCCGGCACCGGGTGGTCGGTATGCCCACAGGCCTGGAGGAGCGGATGGTCGGGCTCCGCCACCGTTTTCTCAAGGAGGTGGCCCGGGTCGACATGCACTACTGCATCAGCCGGGGCAAGGGCAAGCACTGCGTCTCCTGCAAGGAGCCGGAAGAGGAGCCTGTCTTCAGCCCGTTCTGTCCGGGACAGTATCTCTACAGCCGTTCCCTGCTTGACAATATTCTCTTTGGTGTTATCAAGTCAGAGGAGAAGATGAGCGACAGGCTGCTGCATCTGACCTACAGTGCCTTTGCCCAGGAGGATCTGCTGGACGAGGTCCTGGATATCGGCCTGGATTTCCATGTGGGCAGCAAGGGTGACCGGCTCTCCGGGGGGCAGAAGCAGAAGGTGGCCATTGCCCGGGCCCTGCTCAAGGAGACACCCATTCTCATCATGGACGAGGCAACCGCCAGCCTCGACAATATCTCCCAGGCCCGGAT
>Ga0256840_1003239_pt1 | contig 13390 bp, 8 predicted proteins | sample 355202metaG_FD_185969 | JGI IMG/M metagenome (GOLD analysis project Ga0256840, IMG submission 185969) | Hydrothermal vent microbial communities from Mid Atlantic Ridge, Atlantic Ocean - 355-202 | ecosystem: Environmental > Aquatic > Marine > Hydrothermal vents | place: Atlantic Ocean: Mid...
CTGATGTAACAGGTGGAGTGGCGCAAAATGCAGGAACTATTACAGCCACCGATAATGGAACATTCACTAAAAACCTTAATCTTCACGGTGCTACAGATCAAGATGGTTCAGAGAATTTTACTCGCATTGAAGTTTCTGGTGTACCACAAGGGATAAGTGTTGCTGATGGTGTTTATGCTGGAGATATCAATAACGGAGAATATTCTGGTGTCTGGTATGTAAATATTACTGATCAATCGATTGATGCAGATGACGCACAGTATTCTTTAGTATTTAATGTTGATGGTGAACCTGCAAGTGGTGCGCAAATCACAATCACTGCATATAGTCAAGATGTTGGTGCTCTTGAACATGCAACAAGCTTATCTTTTGATTTAGTTGTTCCGGGAACTGCGAATTTTACAAACCAAACAGTAGGATCTCCATCTACTATAAATAGCTTCTTTCAAGATATAGATGCTAATAACACAGATGACACGGCAACTCCAACAGATGCCACATATGAAGCTAGTATCATAAGAGAAGATACTCCATTTGCACTCGGTAGCGTTATTGATGTTTCGACAACTAATAGCAGTGATTTTTCAATAACCCTTAAAAATATACCCGCAGGTGTCACAATTGACGGTATGACCCTTAATGCAAACGGTTTTTATACTATCAGCGGAACGGGTGATCAAACTGCTATAATTGCAAAATTGAACGCTATTTTGGTTACTCCAGTTTTAAATTCAAGTACTGATGCAACAAATATCTCAGGAACAGATTTGGCATTTGATGTTGAGTTGACAACATATGCCACAGGTGGAGCACAACAGACTTCACTTATAAACTTTACAACTTCCGTATTACCTCTTACAGATCCTATGGATTTGAGTTTGGTAAATGATGGCACAACCGCTGAAGATGTAGTACAAATATTTAGTGTTACCCTTGACAATGCAGCAGATGGAACAAGTACTCATATAGTTGGTGAAAAAGCATATATTCAAGTGCATGAGAATTATACTGATGTACAAGGTAGTGATGGTGTCAATGGTACACTTAGTGTTGCTGGGCATACTATGACGACTGAGACAAATCCTATCGGAATGCCAGCAGGGGCTTATTATGTGATAAGTGGAGTTACAAACAATGAGCAACTTGATTTTAGTTTTACTCCAGCATCAAACAGAAATGGAAGTGTAACTATAGATGTCTCAGTACAAAATCAAGAGAGCCACACTTGGACGGGGCATGATTCTGGGGCTTTAGTGTCAACTCAAACAGTCTCTTTTGATGTCACGTCAGTCAGAGATGGCTTTACTTTTGATACAACTACAGTGCCATCAGTAGGGATGGAAGATACTTTGACGCAAGTATCAGTAGCGGTAAGTAGCCCTGATAGTTCAGAAGTACTTACAGCTGTTTCTTTAGATAATATCCCTGATGGCTTCCTTGTTTATTATGGAACAGATGCAGCAAATGTATCCCTTGCCAATAACATTGGAGTCAATGGAACAACAAGTGTAGAAATGACCTATGGAACTCCTATAACTGTTGATTCTAATCTTTGGAATATACCACTTTCTGCAGGAGTAATCCCTGCATATATAGGCATACAAGCACCACTAAATTGGTCAGGAACAATACAAACTCTAAATTTTATAGTCGTAGATGCCCTAGGACAATCAACAACGCCAGATTTTGATGTAGTTATAAATCCAGTTGTTGATACTTTAACTACGAGTGCTTCAAAGACATTTGGAGATGAAGGTACAGATATAGCCCTAAACTTAAATGCCAATGTGCAAGACCTTGATGGTTCTGAAACTGTAACATTAACTCTACAGGGACTAGGTGCTGATGCAGGATTTAAAGCTAATGGAACAGAAATAAATAGTGGGGATATTGCATATAACTCCATATATGACACATATACGATTTCACATATATCATCAGCAGACATCAATGCTTTGTCGTTTGTACAATCAAACATGAGTGGAACTGTGACTGCTACTACTCAAATGGTTGAAAGTGATGGAGCTTTATTAGGCCCTATAGTAAATGATTCCTTTACAGTCAATATTGATGCTGTTAATACAAACGACACCTTTACTTATGATGGCACAACATCTATAAATGGATATAGCGGAACAGATACAATGATAATAAATATGGAAACACCACTAGATTTTAACTCTATTGATGCCAAAAATATAGAAGTAGTTGATTTAGGAACTGGAACTCAAAATATTACTCTTGATATGCAGGATATTTTTAGTATGACTGATGGAGACAATATTTTGGAAATATCTGGTAATTCAACTGATACTGTCACTATAGATAATACAACAGGCACTTGGGCTAATCTTGGTGTAGAAAATGGCTTTGATAAATATACAGCTACAGATGGAACGAGCACAGCTACCATTTTAATAGAACAAGATATCATACATACAGACCCAAGCTAATCTCTACATGTAAATACTAAAACCTTACCTTTTTGGCAAAGGTTTTAGTCTATTTTGGATTAAGTTTTATAACCAACGCTACTCTGTCTTTTATCTGCAGTTTTTCATAGATAGAACTCAAGTGAGCTTTCACTGTTCTTTCTGTAATATCTGAGCGAGTTGCAATCTCTTTGTTGCTTAGTCCTTCTCTTACTAGATGGGCTATTTCTTGTTCTCTACTTGAAAGATGGTCTAGTTCTTCTTGATTTACGCTATTTAAATTTTTACTAAAGTTGGCTATCATCATCTGCAAGAACTCTGGATAGAGCCAGATGTTACCATTTTTGATAATGCGTAGAGCATCCCTGAGCTTTACTTTTGGCATATGCAGATGACCATAGCCTTTTATACCTAAAGATAACAGGTGTTTACCTTCTGCAAAATTGGGGTTACTTGCAAGAGCAAACACAACCTTACATGTAGGCAACATATTTATAAACTCAAAGAAGTATTTTTCTTTTTCTCTTATGGCATCTACATCAAGTAGCAGAGCAAAATCTTCGAGAGAATCTAGCTCTTTTTCATGCTCTACATGTAAGCATTCTGGATACCTATCTAGAAAGTCTTTGTTTTTTGAAAAACAGACTATCATCTTTCTCTCAGTGCTCTCTGTTTTGCCTTAAGTATAGGTTTAAGTAGATAGTCTAAGATGCTCTTTTTACCTGTAACTATATCTACACTCGTAGTCATACCGACCATGATTTGCAGTGGTTTTTCTTTTGTTCCTAGAAAACTTTTGTCTGTTTTTAGTTTTACAAGATAGTAACTATTGCCTTTTTCGTCGGTTATTGTGTCAGCACTTATGTTGATTAGTTTTCCTTTAAGACCGCCATATATACCAAAGTCATATGCAGTAAATTTGACCATAGCTTCTAAATCTGGTCTTAAGAAAGCTATATCAGAAGGTTTGATTTTTGCTTCAATCAAGAGTGCATCATCTGCAGGAACAATTTCAATCAAATCCATACCAGGTCTCACAACACCTCCTATCGTGTTTATAAGAAGTTGTTGTATGGTTCCATTGACAGGTGAGCGAACTAGTGTTCTTTTTACCTTGTCATCTAGTGCAGTATTGGTTTCTTTTAGTCTTGACAATTCTGCTACGACTTGATTTAACTCTTTTTTTGCCTTATTTCTATAGTCAAGTTTTATTTCAGATATTCTATTAACTGACTCTTTGATTTGCGATTTTAGTCTAGGAATAGAGAGTCTTGAGGCTTCCAAATCTCCTTTTAGACCATTTAGTTGGCGTTTTAGTTGCAAAAATTCTACTTGTGAAACTAAGCCTTTCTTTACTAAAGGAGTAGTTATTGCAACTTCTTCTTGCATAAGTTTAAGTGTAGATTTTGCTTGTTTTATCTTTGCATACAACTCTTTTAACTCTTGTTTCTTCTGCTTTATCTGTTCTTGGATAACATCTTGAGATTTTTTAATCTGTTCTTTATTGCTCTCATATAGACTTTTTTCATACTCTATTTGTTTTGACAAATCTTTCATCTTTTTTTTATCATATTTAAATAACTTTGCATTATTTGCTTCAGCATTAAGTCTCAAAAATCTAGCTTTTAGTTCGTTTTGTTTTAGTTCGTTTTCTTTAAATGAACTTTGAAAGTTTGTATTATCTATTTTAAGTAAAATTTGACCTTTTTTTACTATTTCACCTTCGCTTATAAGTATATCAGAAACAATACCACCTTCAAGATTTTGTATAACTTGTAGTTGTTGAGATGGCATTACTTTCCCTTCTCCTCTAGTAAGCTCATCTATTTGTGCTTGACTAGCCCAAAGAATCATCCATCCTATAGATAATGCTATAAGCCATAGTACATATTTTGATTTTTTTGGCGATTTTTGTAGTACTGCTTCACTAAGACTTGACATAAACATAAGATCTTGAGCATCCAACCTGCTGTTTGTAAGTTTATTTGATATTTTTTTTGCTTGATTATTTGCGTTTTCTATCGCTGTATATTTATTTTCTTGATTCATTTTGTTGCACCTTTACCTTGTAGCTGTGCCAATACACTCTGTTTTGCTCCATCAAGCACGACTTTGCCATTGTCTAGAACAATCAGTCTATCCACAAGTGAAAGTAGTGAACTTTTGTGTGTAACCAAGATAGTTGTTTTGTTTTCAAGATTTTGTGCTAAAAGATTTTTGATTTTTGCCTCTGTTGTGTTGTCGAGAGAATTTGTAGGTTCATCAAGTATCATGATAGGAGAATCTAGTAAAAATGCTCTCGCTATTGCTATACTTTGCCTTTGACCTCCAGATATCCCATCTCCTCTCTCATAAACAGGCATATCAAAACCAAGTGGGTGAGAGTTGACAAAGTCATCTGTTCCACTCATCTTTGCTGCTTTTAGTATGCTCAAGTCATCTATGGCAGGATATCTATATACTATATTTTCTTTTACTGTTCCATTGAAAAGCACAACATCTTGGGGGACATAACCGATACTTTTTCTTAAATCAACTGGATCGATTTGATTTATCTCTATCCCATCTATCAGTATGGAGCCTTCTTCTGGCTCATAAAGACCAAGTATCATCTTTTCTATTGTTGTTTTTCCTGAACCATTTTTCCCTATAATTCCTACTTTTTCACCTGCTTTTATCTTGAAACTTACTTTATTTAACGCACCTTTTTGAGCTTCAGGGTATGAAAAAACGACATCTTGAAATTCTATATCACCTTTGATGGTTTCGCGTCTAACAAACTTTTTGCCTTCAGGTCTTTCAACTGGCATTTGCATAATGTCTTCTATAGATTTATAAGCTGTTTTTGTTTGTTGATAACTTGCAGCCAAACCTACAACCTGACCCATAGGGGCAATCGCGCGAGAAGAGAGTATAACTGCGGCAATCAAACCACCCATAGTGAGCTCCATATCTCTTATCATATAAACACCAACTATGACTACAAAAACTGTATTTAGTTGGACTAAAAAAGAAGTTATTGTGTTGATGGAGTTTGTTAGGATTTTTGATTTTATGCTTCTGTTGGCAATCTCTCCTGTTGCTTCTTCCCAATTCCATTGTGCTCGTCCAGTTCCACTCATGGTTTTTACTGTTTCCATCCCTGAAAGTGTTTCAATGAGGATGCCATTTTTTACAGCACTAGCTTCATAGGTACTTTCAATACTTTTTTGGAGAGGTCCTTTTACAAAAAGCATATATATGACTATGATTGTAGATATTATGATAGGTATAAATACAATGTTGCCAGCTAAAAAATAGACAACAACTAAAAAGAGTATTGTAAAAGGCAAGTCAACAAGAGCAGCTACAGTTGAAGATGTAAAAAAAGAGCGGATAGAGTCAAACTCTTTTAGATTGTTGGCAAATGAGCCTACAGATTTTGGTCTAACTGCCATTTGAAGGTCTAACACCCTTTCAAAAATCAGAGAAGACATGATAATATCGCTCTTTTTTCCCGCTATTTCCAAAAAGTAAGCACGAGTTAGTTTTAAAAACACATCTAAGATATATATGATGCAAATACCTATAGCCAAAACCCATAGTGTTTCTACAGTATTATTGGGTACTACTCTATCATAAACATTCATTGTAAACAGTGGACTTGCTAAAACAAAGATATTGATAGCGATTGAGGCGATGATAACATCTCTGTATATATCCATAGAGCGTCGTAAAGTTCCCCAGAACCAGTGTGTTTTATGTTGGTCAATAAGATGTGCTTTTGTTCTGTCCTCGGCCACAAACTCTTTTTTTAAAAAGAAGCAGTAGCCTATGTATTGATCTTTTAAGGTGTCAATATCAACCCAGTTTTCACTACTTTGCATATCGGGCGATATGATTTTGGCTTTGTTACTTGTTTCATCAAATTTTTCTAATATACAAGCTTCTCTTCCTTTGAGGATAAGAATACAAGGAAGAACAAGAGATGATATTTCATTTAAGTTTTTTTGTACCAAAGATGAAGTAAAACCAGCTCTTTTTGCTGCTCTTGAAAATAGAGCTTTTGAACCTTTTGCTGAAAAAAGTTCTATAAATTGTGAACTTGATGAAACAGGGAGACCTTCTACTAACGCTTCTGCGCTATATGGTTTGTTATGTAACTTTGTAAATATTACCAAACACTCTAGTAGTGGATCTTTTTTATTTTTTAAAGGCATTCAGAATCCTTGGGAATTACTATGGTTTCTATTTTATTTAAATTTAACTTAACATTACATATAATGATGGTATGAAATTACATAAAGAAATAGATAATTTAAAAGATACATGTAAGCTACTTTTGGGTGATAGCGTTGATGAAGAGCACAAAGAGAGTAGTGATATTGTGTTGAGACTAAAGACATTTAGTGAGATTATAAAAGAGTGTAAGTCTGAAGTAGAATCATCAGATTTGGAACACAAAAAACATGTTTTAAAGTTACTTTATGGTGTTACCGAAGAGTCATTTGATTTGAGCTTAGATGACTGCATTATGGAGCAACAAAATATGGAGCGTATAGAAGTCGATAAAAAACATATATCCAATCTAAAGCAACTAATTGGCAATATCGATGAAATAATTGAAAAACTAGATATTGAGTACAATAAATCATTATTTTCCAATAAAAAATGGTATGTATTTAATGGTTTTAAGTTAAAAAAATATGCTAAATACTTAAAAATACTTATGGATTTAAAAGAAAAACTAGAAGGCAAACTTGAAAGTGATTCTAAAAAAATATCTTTTCTAATAATAGAAAATTTTTATAATTTATATATCTTTTTTTCATTTCTAGTGGGCATTTGTATTTCAAATAAAAATGAAATGCTTCTTATTGAGATTGCAAGTAGCTTGGATAGCTATATAGAAGTGATTGAGCCATCATTTAAAAACAGAAGTCTGCATCATGATGATATGTTACACTACTACACTATCTATGAACTCAAAGAATTAAAAGATCAAATCTTTAAAGAGTTGTCTTTTCAATAAACTCACCTTGCATCAGATTTATAGGTATCTCTTTAAGAGAGTCACTTTCATCTTTGTTCTCTACAGCTGTTGCTATGATCTTGATATCCAACGAATTTGTAAGAATATTAAATGACTCGTATGAACTATTTTTACCTTTATCATGCATATCAATATAGAAAGATTTATTTGATTTTATATATGCTGGTTTTAGTTCTTGCAAGTAGTTTAGGTTCATATCAGTTATGTTGAAATTATCGATACCAAATTTGTAATTATATTTTTGCAATAGCTTTGAAAAATTTTTAAAATTTTCTATATTATTTACAATAGCATAGTTACTTGATTCAAAAGCAACATTGAGATTTAGTGCTACTGATTTTTTAAAGATATCTTCTAGCCAATATAAATTTTCACTATTTTTTATAAAAGATGTAGCTATATTTATGGCAATACTTGTTCCTCTTATTGCTAGTTTAAATGCTAGATTTATTACTTTTTTATCTACTTCATGGGTTAAACTAAGGGCATTTAACATAGGCATAAAAACACGAGCAGGGTAAATATTGCCTTCCTTGTCACTCATACGAAGATATGCTTCATGATGATAAATTTTACCACTATTTTCTTTTACAGATTGAAGTGCAAGTTTGATTCCACCTTTTTGTATAGCAGTTGTTATTAGTTTATGCCACTCTTCTTGTCCTAGTTCTGCTAAAGACTCATCATCTTTAATCTCATGAAAATAGATATTGCTTTCATTTTTCATTTTTGCAGTTGATAGTGCAAAGTCAGCGCGCGACAATATGTCTTTTTGCTTGTCTTTTTCATTGAAGTATGTTGCTCCAGCACTTATGTAAAACTCAGGGATTTTTCTAAGTTCATTTGGTAGCACATCATCAGCTTTTTTCAAAAACCTAGCAACTATTTCTTTTGTTTTTTTATAATCTGTTTCAGGCAGTATCATAGAAAATTCAGAATCTTTTAGTCTAGTAAGTACTCTCTCTTCAACAGAGTTTGTAGTCTCATAAAACAGTTCTGCAAGGCTATTTATATATGAATTCAATGTTTTATAACCAACAGTTTTTTTGGTTTCAATAAAGTTGTTTAAAACAAATATAACAATAGTCCCACTAGAACTTACATCTTGTTGATCTAAAAGTGATGAAAGCCTTAGTGAAAAAAACTTCCTATTTCCCATTCCTGTGTCTTGGTCATTATAAAGAAGATCATTATATTTTTGCACTACAAGAGCCTCGTGTTCAAATATATCTTTTACTTTTGTTACCATCTTGTTCATGCCTATCACTACATTTTTAAACTCTGTTGTAAAAGGTATTTTGTCTTGGATAATGAAGTCATTATTGGTTATTGCCATGGCCTGTTGTTCTACACCTTTTAGTGACTTTAGTATAAACGACAGTACAAAATACAAGATTAAAAGAACAATACTCACTAGTACAGCAAAAGTCTGCAAAATATCAATAAATGTATTCCAAAGTTGCGTATAGGCATATCCGCTATGAAGTTTGATACTTAAAATTCCATATGGAATCCATCCAGCTGAGATTTGAGTTTGTGCAGTTGGAACTTTTATATCTACATTGTTTATAAACCAATCAGGTATATTTTTAACTTTTAAGATATTTTTGTTTTCAATAAGAGTTTTCCCATCCATGTCTTTAAGCAATATACTTTCATAGTAACCTCTGTCAAATATAGCATTTACCATGGTCTGCATAGTTGATAGGTCGCCATCTTTTGTTGGTATATTCATGCTTAAAGAGAGTCCAAGCGAAGTCGCTGTATCTTCTGAAGTAGTATATAGTTGGTTTTGTATAAATTGATTTGCCGAGTTAAAGTTAAGGTACATAACCGAACCGATAATTAGTACAATAAATACTGAAAAGATAATAGCTATTTGTTTAAAAAGTGTCATATTTTATTCCTTTTTATGTCTTGTAAAAGTTTTGTCCATTTTTTGTTTTTGGCAACACCAGAAGGAACTTTTTTACCAAGTCCTTGCTGTTTAGCGAGATATAGGGCATCACCGTTAAAACTATATATCGGTATCAAATCTGGTCTTTGAGTTGCCGGGAGAACTCTTTTGTTGTAGTTATCTAAAACTAGGGGAATGCTTTTTGGCGTTTCAAAGTAAGTCAAAACCATATGTGCTATCTTTTGTTTAGTTGCTTTCACATAGGATATATACATCTTTTGTGTTGGAACTCCAAGTTCTTTTAGCATAAAGTATTTTGAAGTTGCATACTCCTCGCAGTCGCCTCTATCTTTTCCCAAAAATTCAAGCATAGTTGCCCAGTAGTCGTTGACTCCCCATGTTTTTAAATCTGATTGGTATGGGACTTGATTGAAAAAATTATTTATTTTTAAAATTTTTTCCATTTCAGGGGCATTTTTTAGTGAGTTCATTAGTTTTGTTAAAGCAAGCAGTCTATTTTTAGCAAATAAACCATATTTTTTTTCCACTGTTTTTATGGTTTTTTTATCAAAAAAGAAGTCATCATTACCTGCAAAAAGTAGATAGTTTGAAAAAGCAAGAAAAATTATTGTAGTAAAAAATATAATTATATTTTTTTTCATTAATATTGCTTCTCCTTCGTAAAAAAATCTACTGTATGGATTCTATTATTTTTAGCCCAACTCTTCTGTTTTTAGCTCTATTCTCCTTGGTATCATTGCCTGCAAGAGGATTATCTTCACCCATTGGAAGAATCTCAATTTTTTCAGCTTTAACACCAAGTTCTAATAGTCTATTTTTTACTGAATTAGCTCTTCCTTTTGAGAGTAATCTATTGTATTCTTTACTTCCTTTTGAATCCGTATAGCCTGTTATTTGTAGATTATAGCTTTGTTTATTATTTAATTTTTTAGCATTTTCCTCTAAAATTGACTCAGCTTCTGGAGATAAACTGTACGAGTTATAATCAAAGTTGATAGTTGATAGTTTAATAAGTTTAGGTGCGATTGGCATAACTTTTTTTGGCTCAGGTTCTGGAGGGACTACCTCAATCTCTTTTGAAAGATAACCAATATCAATATTAGAAGAACTCTCTTTGCAGTCATATTCATTTAGATTTTCTCTATTAAGGGGATTGTCACATAAAACATTTCTACCAAAATTTTTATCATTAGTTAAATCTTCTTCAATAGATGTTAAAAGCAGCTTACTTGATAAGTCAGACTTAACTTCATTGAGTAACTCATTGGTAGAACTTGCTAATCTATATCTTGAATTTAGTAGATTGTACTGTGCGGTAATCAATGTTTGTTTCGCAGCATTATACTCTTTTTGAGCATCAAGAATAGATAGTAAATCACGCCTACCTAAAGAGTATTCATCTATATATGAAGCGAGCGTTTCTTTTGAAGAGTTAACATGTGATTTTAGATACTCTATTTGAGGTCTATACATTCTGTACCCCATATACGCAAGTCTAGCTTGTTTTATGACATCTCTTTGAATTCTTCGTAAATTTCTACGCGCCTCAGTAAGCGCTTCTAAAGCCTTTAGACGACCAGCTTCATCTGCTCCACCTCTATATAGATTCCATCTAGCTACTAAACCTATACTGATTGAGTCTTTTCTGCCACTTATTCCATCTGCATTATTTTCCCAATCAGCGCTTGCAACTGCATCTAGTATAGGGTAGTATTCACTACCTGCTTTTTTGTATTCCGCAGTTTTAGCAATAATAGTTGACTTCAATGCTTTGACTGAAGGGTTATTTATAAGTGCTATATAAGCAGCTTTATCTATATTTTCTGGAGGCTGATAGTTTAAAGTAGGAGTTATGAATTCTATCTTATCATAATGTCGTCCTACATTGTAGTGGTATTCAGTTAGTGTATCTTCAAAGTTGTTTTGTTGTACGATTAGATTTGAATATGCCAAAGAAAGGCGACTTTGCGTTTGCTGAACTTCAGATTTCCTTCCAACTCCAGCTTTTGTTCTTTCTTCTATTTTTTTAAGTATATCTATATGGTTTTGTACATTTTCTTTAAATAATTTTGTGAGTTCATTTTCCTTTAAAACATCTATATAAGATGTTGCTGTATCAAGTGCAACAGTATTGGCTCTATCTAAAACAGTATAAGCAGCTTCAGAAATCCTAGCTTCATTTTGTCTGATTTCACTTTGAGTTTTATAGCCTCTAAAAAGATTTTGTCTAAGTGTTAAATTATTTTTCCAGTAGTTCAAACCAGTTTTATTTGATAACTCTCTGTCTATTGACTCTCTACCAATTTCACCTCTATAATCTAGCGTAGGAAGATTGTCAGACTTTGCAATATCTAAATCCTGAAGAACCCCATCATAAAATTTTATCTGACGATTTACGATTGGACTAGCTTTTATGGAACTATTTATTATATTATCCAATGTTTCTGCTTGTAAGCAAGCTACTATTATAAATGGAATTACATATTTAAAATTCATTTTCAACCTTTATTGTGCGTATTAGCGTAAGATTATATCATTTTTTACTTCGTTTTGAATAAAACTCTTTTTTAAACTCACTAAATTTTCCGTCAAGTATAGCCTCTCTCATCTGTTTCATAAGCGTTAAATAGTAATGCAGGTTGTGCAGACTTGCTAGTCTAAAGTAGCTAAGTTCTTTTGCACGAAATAGATGCGACATATAACCTCGGCTGTAGTTTTTACATGTATGACAGTCGCATTCTGGGTCAATCGGATTGTTGTCTAGTTTAAACTTAGCTGCTTTTATATTCATCTTACCAAAAGATGTAAAAAGTGTACCATTTCTTGCATTTCTTGTAGGCATTACACAGTCAAACATATCCACGCCTCGTTCAACATTTTCAACCAAATCTTCAGGAGTTCCAACGCCCATCAGATAACGAGGCTTATCTATAGGCATAAACTTAGTTGTCCACTCTACTGTATCGTACATATCTTGATTGACTTCTCCAACGCTAAGACCACCTATGGCATACCCATCAAAATCTTTTAAAGCACATAGCTCTTTTGCAGATTTTTCTCTAAACTCTTTGTCAGTCCCACCTTGGATTATTGCAAATAGATTTTGCGTCACTCCAATGCCTTTTTCTTTTTGACTCATATGATATTCTATGGCAGTTTTTGCCCAGTCAGTCGTCCTTTGGATTGATAGTGCAATCCTCTCTTGCGCCGCTGGAAGTGCTACTAAATCATCTAATACCATCATGATGTCCGAGTTTAGATTGTATTGGATATCTAGCACTTTTTTAGGAGTAAAATAGTGCTCACTGCCATCAATATGGCTTTTAAATTTTATGCCATTTTCATCTGCTTTTGAAATGTCACTTAGTGAAAAAGCTTGAAAACCTCCACTATCAGTTAAAAAACTATTTTTAAATCCAGTAAAGCCATGAAGTCCACCAAAATGCTTTACTGTTTCGTCATTTGGTCTTAGGTAAAGATGATATGTATTGCCCAAGATTATCTTGGCACCTAACTCTTCTTGCATGTCTTTTGCATCTAAGCTTTTAACACTTCCTACGGTTCCTACTGGCATAAAAACAGGAGTTTGGATTGTACTGTGCGCTGTTTTTATGGTACATGCTCTTGCATTTGAATCTGTCTTATCTATATTAAATCTCATTTTGCTATAATACCTTATGAAAAAAATTCTTATAATTGCTGATGGTATTCTAGCAAAACATTTTTTAGAAAGAGTTATGAATACCACAAATAACGATAATTCTTATGATATTGTAACATATAGAGATAAAACAGTGCCATCTAAAAAACTAGATCATTTTACTTTTTATCATTTTGACCCAACTAGTCATGAAAAACTATCGCCACTTTTGCATCGTGATTATTATCAAATCATGATAATAGTAGCAACCAAAATTGATGCTATTGGAGCATACAACATTATTCGTTCTATGAACAAAAAAGTTCAAATTGTATTGTTAGATAGATGGGCACTAGAGATTGAAGACA
>Ga0256840_1003240_pt1 | contig 13387 bp, 12 predicted proteins | sample 355202metaG_FD_185969 | JGI IMG/M metagenome (GOLD analysis project Ga0256840, IMG submission 185969) | Hydrothermal vent microbial communities from Mid Atlantic Ridge, Atlantic Ocean - 355-202 | ecosystem: Environmental > Aquatic > Marine > Hydrothermal vents | place: Atlantic Ocean: Mid...
TTAAACAGAGAAAAAACTTACGAAGATTTAACAATTACTTCACCTAAAGAACGTGCCAAACACTTTGGACAATATGACCATGTTAGAATTTATGGCAAAGATTATTTTGATAAATTAAGAACTATTAGGTTTACAGTAAATGAAATTGATTACTCGAGTAAACTTCCAAATAATTTAATTGAAAAATATTGCTTGGTAAAAGGTGAAATTTTACCAGTTTGTTTTAAATAATTAACTATTGAAATTTGCTGACTTAAACGTTTTTATTTTTCCATTTTCATCAACATAAATTAAAAATGCTTTTAATTCTGTATGTTCTTTTAAAAATTTTGTTGCTTTCTCAAATCCCATAGCCATAAAAGCCGTGGCATATCCATCTACATCAGCACAATCAGATTTTGAAATTACAGAAGCACTTAACAAGTTGCTTGGAGTTGCATAGCCGGTTTTTGTATTTATTGTATGCACAAATTTAACACCATTAGCTGAAATTCTATATTTTCTGTAGTTTCCTGAAGTTGCCATAGATTCATTATGCAATTGAACCGCTGTTGCAAAAGAACGTGTACCATCAAAGTTTGGCTCTTCAATTGCTATTCTCCAAAATTCATTATTTTGATTAACACCTCTTGCTCTAATTTCACCTCCAATTTCTACCATATAATTTTTAATATGATTTCTTTCAAAAAGTCTTCCAACAACATCAACTAAGTATCCTTTGGCTATCGCATTAAAATCAAAATATATCTCAGGGTATAATTTTTTTATTTTTTTATTATGCATACTAACCTTATCAAATCCAACAAATTGTAAGAGGTCTTTAATTTTTATAGAATCCAAATTCTGAATAGGTTTTCCAGGTCCAAAACCCCAAGCATTTACCAAAATTCCTATTGTTGGATCAAAATCTCCGTTTGTTTCTGAATAAATTTTAGCCGATTTTAAAAACACTTCTTCAAAAATATCATCAACTACAATGGCAGTATCTCCTTTATTAATTTTAGAAATATCAGAAGTTGGAATATACGTTGAAACAGATTTATTAACTACGGTAATTAAACTATCAATTTTAGCGTCAAACTTTCTATTACTTGTATCTAAATAGCGAATTGAAAATGTGGTACCTAAAGCATTGCCTTTTAAAATTTTTAAATTTTCTTGTTTAGTATTGCAAGAGAATATTGAAAATATTAAAAGAACTAATAACTTATTTTTCATTGTGAACTTTTATTAAAATTTAATTTCACAAAGTTAACATTTATAAATATCATAAAATATTTATAAATTATAATTTAAAACGGTAAATTTTAAACTTCTTTTTTTAACTTTGCTTTTAGTCTAAAGCATTTTTAAATTATGAAAAAATTAGTTGTATTAATTATTGTAACATCGGTGATGTTAAGTTCATGTGTATCTCAAAAAAAATACACTGAATTAGAAGGAAATTTCAATAAAAAAAATCAGGAGTTAGTGGATGCTAAAGCTGACTTAATGAAATGTAGAATTGAAAACGAAGGTAAAATTACCTCACTTGAACAACAGGTAATTGATTTAAGGAAGGATAAAGAAAAAACATTAGAATATGTTGATAATTTAACTGTACTCTCTAAATCTGCTTCAGAGAACATTAAAGAAACGCTATCTCAAATGGGTAAAAAAGATGAGTACATTAAATACATTCAAAAAGCAATTACCCGCAAAGACTCTATTAATTTAGCTCTAGGGTTTAAATTAAAAAGCGTGCTAAAAGAAGGGTTTAGTGATGAAGATATACAAGTTGATGTTGAAAAAACAGTTGTATATATTTCTATAGCAGATAAATTATTATTTAAGAGTGGTAGTTCAACCATTTCTAACAATGCAAAAAAAGTATTAGGTAAAGTTGCTGAAGTAATTGCCGCACAACCAGAATTAGAAGTTATGGTTGAAGGTTATACCGATAATAAAAAAGTTATTAAAAACTCAAGTATTAAAGATAACTGGGATTTAAGTGTTAAGCGTTCTACAGCTGTAATTAGAGTATTGCAAAACGATTTTAATATTGAACCAAGTCGTTTGGTTGCAGCTGGAAGAAGTGAATATAAACCTTTAGAGAGTAACGATACGGTTGAGGGTAGAGCTAGAAACAGAAGAACAAGAATTGTTTTAATGCCTAAACTAGATCAGTTTTTCAATTTATTAGAAAGTAAGGTTGAGTAATAACCTTATTATTTACTACATAAAAAAAATCACGCTTTTAGCGTGATTTTTTAGTTTAATTGAACATCTATAAATTGCAAACCATCATATTGCAATAAATATTCTTCATTTAAAGTTGGTGGTTTTGATTTATTGTTCACAGCACCTAACCCAACGCCTGCAAATATAATTTTAGCGTTATTTTTTTGCGCATGATTTTTAAAAGTTTCCATCCAAATAACATCATAAGTTATTGGATTATCAGAAATTTCTGTTGCTTTTACTAGAACAAAATAGCGCACATTATTCTTATCAATACAAACATATTGTGGATGTTTCTTTAATTTGCTATTAATGGCAATAAATTCATAACCTTTTGCTTGCAAATCTTTCCCTACAATATTCATTGCCAGATTATGTAGTTCTTGCTTTGTAAGTGGTCTACTCATAGTAAATAGTTATAAAAAAATCCGATACAAAAATATCGGATTTTAATTCATATGTATGTATTTTTAGTTTATCCACCAAAATCATCAAATCTAATATTCTCATCAGGCATTCCAAAATCTTGACCCATTTTTTGAACAGCTTTATTCATTAATGGAGGTCCACAGAAATACAGTTCAATATCTTCTGGAGCTTCGTGTTTAGATAAATACTCGTCTATTACCGCTTGGTGAACAAATCCTGTAAATCCATCTCCTTCAGTATCATTCACATCTTTTTTATTTACCCAGTTATCTTCTGGAGCTGGTTCAGATAAAACAACATAAAATTTAAAATTGTCAAATTCATTTTCTAATTCATGGAAATGTTTTAAATAAAATAATTCACGTTTAGAACGACCTCCATACCAATAGGTTACTTTCCTTTTAGTTTTTAAAGTTTTAAACAAGTGATATAAGTGTGAACGCATTGGAGCCATACCTGCACCTCCACCAACATACAACATTTCAGCATCAGATTCATTTATAAAGAATTCACCGTAAGGCCCAGAAATTACTACTTTGTCACCCGGTTTACGAGAAAAAATGTACGATGATGCGATACCTGGATTTACATCCATCCACCCATTTTTTGTTCTATCCCAAGGTGGTGTTGCTACACGAACATTTAGCATAATTTCTCTTCCTTCAGCAGGATAAGATGCCATTGAATAAGCACGTTCAACTGGTTCTTGGTTAACCATTTTAAGTGACCATAAACCAAATTTATCCCATTCTAATTTAAATTTATCGGGTGTTTCATGTTCTTCAGGATGAGCAGTAATATCAATATCAGAAAAATTCACTTCACAAGCAGGAATTTCAATTTGAATATATCCCCCTGCTTTATAACCCATATCTTCAGGAATTTCAACAACAAATTCCTTAATAAATGATGCAACATTGTAATTTCTAACAACAGTACCTTCCCATTTTTTGATACCGAAAACTTCTTCAGGAATAGAAATATCCATGTCCTGTTTAACCTTCACTTGACAGGCTAAACGAGCTCCAGATTTTAATTCTTTACGTGTAAAATGAGGTATTTCTGTTGGTAATGCTTCACCACCTCCTGAGTGAACATGGCATTCACATTGAAGACAAGTTCCTCCACCACCACAAGCTGACGGTAAAAATATTTTTGCATTTCCTAAAGTTGTTAAGAGAGTGTCCCCTGAAGCTACTTCAATTTCTTTTTCACCGTTTATTTTAATTTTGACAGGCCCTGAAGGTGATAATTTCTGTTTTACAAATAATAATAATGCAACTAGTAATAATGTTAAAACTAAAAATGCCACTACTGTTGCTACAATTGTACCTAATGTATTTGCTGCTAATATCATCATTACTTTTTAATTTCTTTTTCGTTATTGGCTAAATTATTAGCTTTTTTGATTACTTCAACTTGAGTAGTTTGTTCTTTTGTTTGTTTAACTTTCTCAATTTGAGTTGTGTCTTCTTCTTTTACTTCCTGATTATCACCTCCTGTTAACATTCCTCCAAAACTCATAAATCCAATTGCCATTAAACCAGTAATAATAAACGTAATTCCTAAACCTCTTAAAGGTGCTGGTACATTTGAATATCTAATTTTTTCACGAATGGCAGCAATTGCTAAAATTGCTAAAAACCAACCAATTCCCGAACTTATTCCATAATTAAAGGCTAACCCAAAAGATTCAATTTCACGAGACTGCATAAATAACGACCCCCCTAAAATTGCACAGTTCACAGCAATTAGAGGCAAAAATATCCCCAAAGAATTGTATAAACCCGGTGTAAATTTTTCAACAATTATTTCTACTAATTGTACCATTGTAGCAATGGTAGCAATAAACATAATAAAAGATAAGAAGCTTAAATCAATATCTGCATATCCTTCTCCTAACCATTTTAAAGCTCCTTCTTGTAAAATATATTTATCTAATAACCAGTTTAATGGAACTGTAATAGCCATTACAAAAATAACTGCGGCTCCTAACCCTACTGCTGTTGATACTTTTTTAGATACGGCCAAGTAAGAGCACATTCCTAAGAATGTTGCAAAAACCATGTTATCTATAAATATTGCTTTAAAAAATAATTCTAAATGTTCCATACTATTAATTATCTTCAATTAATGCTTCATTTCTTGAGCGTTGTACCCATATTATAATTCCTAACGTAATAAGTGCCATTGGTGCCAACAGCATAAATCCATTGTTCTCATAACCATAAGCATATACTCCTGTTTTTTCAATAGAATCTCCCAATACTTTAAACCCTAATAATGTCCCCGATCCTAAAAGTTCTCTAAAAAACCCAACAATTATTAAAATTATAGCATAACCTAATGCATTTCCTATTCCATCTAAAAATGATCTCCAAGGCCCATTTGCTAGAGCAAACGCTTCAAAACGCCCCATTATAATACAGTTTGTTATAATTAACCCCACAAACACAGATAATGTTTTACTCAACTCATAAGCATAGGCCTTCAATACTAAATCAACAATTATAACCAATGCAGCAACTACAATTAATTGAACTATAATTCTAATTTTTGGTGGAATAATATTTCTCATTAATGAGATTACTACATTACCCATAGCTAGCACAAATAATACTGCTAATGACATCACGATAGATGCTTTTAATTCCGCTGTAATTGCTAATGCCGAACAAATTCCTAAGACCTGAATGGTAATAGGGTTATTATCAGCTAGAGGGTCTGTTATTAATTTTGCGTCTTTTTTTGATAAAAGTCCCATAAATTATTGCTTTAATGTTTTTAAATAAGGTATATACATTGCTAAATCTTTTTTTAGCATAGCAGATAATCCATCACCTGTTATGGTAGCTCCTGCAATTGCATCTACTTTAAAATCTGTTTTATTTAAGTTTTTTGGATCTGCATTCCCTTTTGCAGCTGTAACACCTATAAAAATATCTCCATTCATAATATGTTCTCCTTCAAAATCATCCATAAAAAATCGCTCTTTTATATTAGATCCCAAGCCTGGTGTTTCCCCTGCATGGTCAAAATATACTCCTTTAATTACAAGCTTTTTATCTAAAGCTATATAACCCCATATAGCATCCCATAAGCCTTTACCTCTAACAGGAATGATATAGTATTCTTGATTGTCTTTTTCTCCAATAAATAATGGGAGTCTTCTTTTATAATTGGGATCTTTTGCTGCGGCAGCTTCTTTTTTAAGATCAATTAGGTAAGCCTTGTTATCTTCAACAGCTTTCATTCCAGTAATTACAAATTGTTTTGTAATATATTTTGAAAACTCTTCTGCTACTTTATTTTTAGGAACAAAGTTTACGCTTCCTTCTTCATTATCATTTACCCCCATTGCATATAAAATATTTTGCTGTTTTTCTATGCGTTTATTCTCAGCAATTTTATCTTTTAATGATGATGACACAAAAGCTAATAATGTTCCAACTATAAGTACCATTCCAGTTGCAAACAGTACTGTATATACGTTACTTTCAGTATTTTTAGCCATAGTTTTTTATTGTGATTTTTTGTACTTTTAATCGTTTTAGTCTTCTTTTTATATTCCCTTGAATCACATAATGATCTATGGTAGGTGAGAAAACGTTCATTAATAAAATTGCCAACATTACACCCTCTGGGTAAGCTGGGTTGAAAACACGAATCATAATAGATATAAATCCAATTAAAAATCCATAAATCCATTTCCCTTTATTAGTTTGTGATGCAGTTACGGGGTCTGTAGCCATAAATACAACTCCAAAAGCAAATCCTCCAATTATTAAATGTTCCCAATAGGGTGTATTCATCAAGTCATAAAATTTACTTCCTTCTGTAATCCAGCCAGCATTTACAACTCCGTTAAATATAAGTCCCATTACAATTGCTCCAATTACCGATGACAACATAATTCTCCAACTAGCAATTTTAGTAAACAACAAATAGAATGCTCCTAGTAAAATTAAGAGTGTTGATGTTTCCCCAACTGAGCCAGGAATAAATCCATAAAACATATCCCAAGTTGAATATACTAAATCTTTACCCTGAGCTAAACCTCCTAAAATAGTTTCTCCAGAAATAGCATCTGGAGTACCTTTTAATGCATTAGCTCCTGCTACCCAAACTTTATCTCCACTCATCCAAGTTGGATATGCAAAAAATAAAAATGCTCTAATTGTTAATGCTGGATTTAAAATATTCATTCCTGTACCACCAAAAACTTCTTTCCCTATAACCACTCCAAAAGCAACGGCTACTGCAAGCATCCATAGAGGAGTATCAATGGGTATAATTAAAGGAACCAACATCCCTGTTACAAAATAACCTTCTTCAACTTCATGTTTATTTATAGTTGCAAAAAATACTTCAATTCCTAATCCAACTACATAAGAAACAAGTATAAGAGGTATTAATTTTATAGCACCAATGTAAAGGTTATCTAAATTCCAAAAGTCACCACTAAAAAATGACATTCCTTCTGGGAAACCATTAATTGCAGCATTGTGTTGAAATCCTGCATTAAACATCCCAAAAATTAATATTGGAATTAAAGGTATTATAACGTTGGTCATAACACGTTTTAAATCATCAGCTCCTTTTATATGACCTCCCGAATGTGTTGTTTCATTAGGTGTATACACGAAAGTGTGAAAGGCTGAATAAGCAGACAACCACTTTTTACCCTTTCCTTTTTCTTTTATATTATGTAATTTTTCTTTTAATCCCATAATTTTATCCTATTTCTTTTAACATTAAGTCTAAGCCTTTTCTAATAATTTCTTGGTGTGGTTGTTTGGAAACACACACAAATTCAGTTAAGGCAAAATCTTCAGGAGCAACTTCATACATTCCTAATTGTTCCATCTCGTCTAAATCTTTATACATACAAGATTTTAGTAATTGTATTGGATAAATATCAAGAGGAAAAACCTCTTCATAAATGCCTGTTACAACAAATGCCCTATGTTCTCCGTTTGTATTCGTATTTAAATCAAACTTTTTATTTGGAAACAACCATGAAAAAGTTAAAGCTCTTGAAGTTGAAATTTTATTAAAAATTGGCTTAATCCATCCAAAAAACTCATAGTCATTTCCTTCAGGAATTACTGTTACTATATTGTCGTAATATCCTAATACTCCTTTTAAGTCTTGTGCAATACCTGTTAGCACATTTCCGCTTATAATTCTATTTTCTTCTTTCTTTAACTTGCCTCCAACTATAGAATTTATAGCTGCCCCTATTTTAGTTTTATAATACTTAGGCGTTTCAACCGATGATCCTGCCAAAGCAATTATACGTTCAGCATTAAATTTACCCGTTAAAAGTAACTCTCCTATAATTACTAAATCTTGAGGTGTCACCGTCCATACTACTTCTCCTTTATTTATAGGGTCAATTTGTGCAATTTGAGTTCCTACATTTCCTGAAGGATGTGGGCCTGAAACCTTATGCAACGTAATATCATTTAATTTTGCAAATGGTGAATTTGAATTTTTGCCAATAGAAACATGAACTTTCCCTGCTGTTAACTTGCTTAAAGCCGTAACAGCTGCTTGCAATTCATTTTCTTTCCCTGCCAATACATAGTCGTAATCAGCTGCTAAAGGAGCACTTGCATACGCAGAAATAAAAATTGATTTTGGCTCTTTTTCAGTATTTGCAATTACATCATAAGGCCTTTGTTTAATAAATGACCAACAACCTGAAGCCAATAAATGAGATTTAATCTCATCTGCTTTCATTGCTTTAGCATCTTTCACTCCAAAGTCAAAAAATTGTTGCTCTTTATCAGCCTGAATTTTAATTGCTAATAATTTTCTCTTATCTCCACGAATAATATCAATTACTTCACCACTAACTGGAGAAGGAAATTTCATATCTTCATTGGCTTTGTTATAAAAAACTGACTCGCCAGCTTTTAGTTTTGCACCAACTTTAACTGATAATTTTGGAATAATACTATGGAAATCTGCAGGTTTTAATGTATAGACATTACTAGATACAGCGTTTTCGGTAACTTTCTCGGCTTCACCTTTTAGCTTTATATCTAAACCTTTTTTAATTTGAATGTCTTTTGACATATATTTAGTTTATTTAATAGTCTTAGAAAACGGAGCAAAAATAACAATTTATAAGGTAAGATTTATGATTTTTATCATGTTTTTTTATAACTTTTTTTATCAAAGTAAATTTAATTAAATCCAATAAGAAATTGAATGAATTTTCTAAATCATATTACAAAACCTATTACAACTAAACTTTAAATTATTTTATGGTTAGACTAACATTTAGGCTTTATAGTTTTATAATCTATATTCCATTTTAGAAAAATATATCTTGGTACAATCTATATTTTGTAGTGAACACGCTAATATCACTTATAGAGTGACTTTGACTTGTAAATACTTTTGTATTAAATGGGTTTAATTAAAAACTGTAAATAGATACCTTTAATTATGCGGATTGTTGGTAGTAGTTATTCCTCACCATCTAAAAAATATACGTCATATTCAATAAATAATATCTTGGTAAAATATTTGTTCTGTATATATTTGTTGAAAAATCTGAAACTTGCACTTGTTCAAAGTTAGTTTCATTTAGTAAGTTTTTTGCAGTTAAATTGAACTCTATTTTTTTGTTTTTGGGTCTATATCTTAAAGTTGCATCAAGAAATACATAATTTTCTTCTTTCTGGTTTCTATTTGGTAAAAAATAATCTGATGAGAGTAAAATAAACCATTTTTTTGTAGGCTTTAATATGATTTTGAAAACGTTATTTAACGATTCGTTGATGAATTGATTGCTGTTGTCGCTTTCTGAAATAGACTTCGATAAATTTACAGTATTCTCAAAATTTATAAATCCGTCAAATGCAGTTTTCATAAACAGTTTTGTGTCTAAAAATTGACTTTTATTATTTCTTAACTCTGAATTATTAACGATATTTTTATATTCAGAAATGGAATAATTAGAACTCAATTTTATGGTAGATTCCAAAAATGGAATATACTTGGCTATTAGAAAATTAAAACTTAAATTGCTATTACCTTGTGGTAAATAAAAATAATTAATTTGAGTTGTATTTTCGTTAATTATAGAGTTTGTAAAGAAATTCCCCTTGGTTCTTTGATAGTTTACACCAGCATTTATTTGAAGTTGTTTATACAAGTCGTTACTATAATAAAATATACCATAATTTAACGATTCTTGTAATTCTAAACTTGGTGTATTGCTAATAGTTGTTCGGTTGTTTATTAAAATTTGATTAAGAAAAAGATACCTTTCTACATTTGGAGTTTTGTTATATCCTGCTTTTGCAGATAAGAATGAAACACTGTTTAGTCTATACCTTATGTTTAATGATGGCTCAAAAATAAAATCATTTTGAATATTTTTTACACCATTCACTTTATTGTCTATTTCCTGATTTAGAAAACTAAACGAATAGGAAGGTGAAATTTTCCATTTACCAACATTAAAATGATAAGCACCTAATTGGTAAATATTATTTTTTGAATATTCTAAATTATTTATACTATTTTCTTGGGTTATTGTTTCTGTTAAATTTTCACTAAATAATTCAGACTTCAATTTGTTATTGTCCAAATTTCCGCCAACTGAAAAAGTATATTTATTATCTTTTTTACTCGAACCTAAAAGTGTTGCTTTTGCTTCGAGAAAGTTTTTTCTGTATTCGCTATTTTGTGTGTCGTTACTAAAAATATTAGAATCTACAACAGACGGATTTATTTGATAGAGTTGTGGAATATTATTAGTCGATTGAAATACAGCAAATTGAAACGCTTTTTTATTTGAAATTTTTTGTGTGAAAAGGAATTTTTGTTTTAAATAAAAATCTTCTGAATTAAGAAAAGTTTGAAACCTGTTTTCATTATTAGAAACAACAGAAGTTGGTGTTTCTATATTTTCTTGTCTAATTCTTAAATTATATTCAAGCAATGTTGTTTTTGAAGAATTGTATTTTATCTCTAAATCGCCACGATATTGTTTTGGCTTTTTAGTTATAAAAGTGTTATCTACTGTTGTAAATTCTTCATTATTGATTATGTAACTATTTTCAAACAATTGCTCACTTGTTATTTTGTCGTTTATATAGTATAGATTAGTTTTTACTTTTAAACGTTTATTTATTTTAAAGATAGCATTGTAATTACCAAAATATTGATTGTTTATATTTACTCTTTTATTATCCAAAGTATTTAAAAAACGTGTCTCAGGAATAATTTTTTGGGCAAAAAAATATTTTTCTCTTAATTCTTCCAAATATGAATCAAATCCAAAATAATCAAAAGGCGAGTGGTTAATACCAATGTTATTATAGGCTACAGTAGCAAAGGATTTATAGTTTTTAGTAATGCCCAAAATATTAGAGTTGATATCTAATGCTTGTTTTTTGTTTTCAAAAACACCAACTCCCAAATCTATATTTCCCGAAAAATCTATTTTCCCTTTTTTTAGCTTTAAGTTTAATGCTACTTTATCGCCATTTTCTATGCCTTTTAGCAATGGGTTCTCAGAATAATTTTCTATGGCTTGTACTTGCTCAACCATATCTACATTTATGTTTTTTGTACCAAGTGAGTAGTTATAGCCAAATAAGTTGTCGCCTTCAAGTAATACAGTTTCTACAGATTTTCCTTTGTATTTTATTTCACCTGTGCTTATATTTACTTCAATTCCAGGTAATTTTTTTATAAGGTCTTGTATTTTTCGTTCCGAACCATCACGATAAGAATTGACATTGTAACTTACAGTGTCTTTTTTTATAGTAAACGGTCTTTTTTTTGCGGTTACTATTACTTCGTCCAATTTGGTTATTTCGTCTATTTTTAAAACAAAATTTATGTTGTAAGTTTTGTTTTTTTGTGGATTTTCAACAATTTTAGTAGCAGAGTAAAAACCATTTGCTCTCACTTCTATTAGGATGGATTTATATTTATTTTTTAGATTAATTAAAGAAATGCCATTTTTAGAAATAGTAAATTCTTTAATTATATGTGGCTTTTGAACATCTTTTATAAGAATATTTACATTTTTAATAGGTAGATTAAATTTATCTTTAATTTCAATTCGTAAACTTTGAGCAATTAACAAATTGAAATTAAAGATAAATAAAATCAATAAATATTCTGTTCTAGGGGATAAAAATTGTCTCATTGCTCATTTATAACTTAAAAGGCTACATTTCTATCATAATACCTGATGTTTGTAGTTTTTTATGAAAAATTTCTTTTTGATTTTTCATTCTAATTTTTATACTATATCCTCCACCTTCTTCTGCTTCTTCTGAAGATTTCAAGTTCTTAATATATTTTTTGATAAAACCATCTACATCAATAATAAACTCATCCCATGTAATAAATTTATTTTTATATTTTTCTGTAAAACTAATAAATGTTTTTTTTACATCTTCATTATGTGACTCAATTTTAATACATTCCATTTTATAGTATTCATTGTCTTCATCAGAAATGACTTTTAATATCATTCCTGGTAGCCCTTGAAACTTCCATGGACCATCAGAATTAGGTATATCCTTGGTGAACGACACAAAATAATTTCTTCCTCTAAACGTAGTTTTTGCAATTTGGCATTTAAAACCCATAATAGTTTCAGTCGAATCAGTAATAGTCCAATGCATTAGCCCTGTTTGGTCTTTTACATAAAATTTATGTTTATATATATCATAGTTTGAGTATGTAAATTCATTTTTAAAATCTTTATATACATGTTTTCTTGTATAATTTTCATCTTCAATATAACTACCTTCTGTTTTTTTTTCATCAACTGTTCGTTTTCCAGTTTCATACCAATGGCTAATGTCAGATGTGTGTAAAAGGTTGTATGATGATGTAAGTTCATTTTTCTGTTCGGTAAACTTATATAATAAATTGTTAGTTTGTGAGTGTCCATAAACGCTATATAAAGAAAATAAAATAATTGATATAATAGTTTTATTCATAATTAAAAATTTAAGTTTATAAAAAAGTTAAAATTGGTTTTCAAATAATTCTATGAGAAAATTATGTTTCCTCATAGAATTATCAAAATAAAAATCTCCACTATTGCATTGCTCTTCTTAAAAATCTTCGAGCCTGTCTACATGCTCTTCCAACATTTCCGTCAGTTCGGCAAGTTGTAACCTCATAGTCGCCTGATGATACAGTACAGCATGCGGTTTCTACAGTTTTAGCGGTAGTACTTAATTTAGTTGAATTTAAACTCAAATCAATAATATTGACACTAGTTAATTCTACAGTTTCAACAACATCAACTGTTGAAACTTTCTCTACTTCATTACTTGCAAAGGCAAATGAAACTGTAAATATAAATACGATTCCTACTATTATTTTCTTCATAATTTCTAAAATTTTAATTAATTTTTTTAGCAAAATTGCTCGTTGTTATTTGTGAAAATTACAGAAGTATAGTATATTTGTAGTACTATCCTCTGTTTGTTATTTTGTTTATTTCATAGGCATTGGTTTTAAGTTAAACATTTTATTAGCGTATTGTGTTCTTAAAATTTTACAAACAGAGGATTTTTTACTTCGACTGAGTTTGTCTTGAGCGAGAGTCGAAAGGCTCAGTAACCATACTTCGACTCCGTATAGTAACCAAATAACTCCTACCTAACATTGATAGTCGCATTTGGAAATATTTATTTATTTTTTTTGGAAAACAATTTTTAACCTTTTAAATAGCAATTTTTTC
>Ga0256840_1003241_pt1 | contig 13371 bp, 12 predicted proteins | sample 355202metaG_FD_185969 | JGI IMG/M metagenome (GOLD analysis project Ga0256840, IMG submission 185969) | Hydrothermal vent microbial communities from Mid Atlantic Ridge, Atlantic Ocean - 355-202 | ecosystem: Environmental > Aquatic > Marine > Hydrothermal vents | place: Atlantic Ocean: Mid...
CAAAATCTAATAATTAGCATAATATCTTATTTGTTCATTTTTTTCATTGATAAAAAAACGAACCAAAAAAATCTAGGCTTACGAAAGCTAATCTAAATTTATCATTCAGCATCTAAATTTTCTGAACTCGTTCCGTTATAATACTTATTCTAATAATCATAAATATACTAACGGAACTCAAACAGCAGAAAATTTTAAGATGCTATCATTTCAAATTTTACGATTCCCTTTCGAATGCCGTCTAAATATCATACTTTTCATCTACAATTAATTTTACAGTTGTTCTACTATATTTGCAATTGAATTTATTTTACTTAAATCATCAATCAAAAATCATCAATATCTTATTTCTTTTTAGGAATATTTTTTAGCACATCTAAAAGATACTTCCAGAATTTCTGTGTTGACGAAATACTTGCTTTTTCATCAGGTGAATGTGCTCCGCGAATATTTGGACCAAAACTTACCATATCCATTTTAGGATAATTAGTTCCTAAAATACCACATTCTAATCCTGCGTGACAAGCTAAAATTTTTGGTTCTTCCTTAAATTTATTCTTGTAAATATTTTCTAATAATTTTACAATTTCAGAATTTGGATTAGGTTTCCAACCAGGATATGAACCGCTTAACATTACGTTAAAATCACCTAACTCAAAAACGGATTTTATTTGATTTGCCAAATCCGTTTTACCGCTTTCTACTGATGAACGTGTTAAACAGGCAATTTCCACTTCGCCTTTTGATAATGTAATTCTTGCCAAATTATTGGAAGTTTCTACTAAATCTTCAATATCCGGACTCATACGATAAACACCATTTGGAATACCATAAACTACTCGTAATAAAGTAAATTGCGTCTCTTTGGTTATCGTGTTTTTAGGCAAATCAACTTCCGATAAAGTAATTTCTAAATCCTTTTCTATAGTTGCGTATTCTTCATGGATATCTTTAACAATCTTATCAAATTTTTGTTGAATTTTAGTAGGTTCAGTAGTTACAATAACGGCATTACTCTCTCTTGGAATGGCATTTCTAAGACTTCCTCCTTTAATTTCGGAAATTAACATATCATTTTCAATAGCGTATAAAATACGATTCATCAATTTATTGGCATTACCAAATCCTTTGTGAATATCCATTCCGCTATGTCCGCCTTGCAAACCTTTAACCGTAATTTTAAACGCTTTTACCTTATCGGAAACGGCTTGTTGTTTATAAGACTTTGTTCCGGTAATATCAATTCCTCCGGCACAACCAACGCCAATTTCATCATCATCTTCGGTATCTAAATTTAAAAGAATTTCGCCCTCTAAATAACCTGCTTGCAAACCGATTGCTCCGGTCATTCCGGTTTCTTCATCAATGGTAAATAAAGCTTCTATTGGAGGATGGGCAATGTCATTGGATTCTAATATAGCCATAATTGCCGAAACTCCTAAACCGTTATCCGCACCAAGTGTCGTTCCTTTTGCTTTTACCCAATCGCCATCTACGTACATATTAATTCCTTGGGTTTCAAAATTGAAATCAGTATCGTTATTTTTCTGACAAACCATATCTAAGTGTCCTTGAAGCACCACGGTTTTACGATCTTCCATTCCTTTGGAAGCCGGTTTTTTTATGATTACATTTCCAACAGGATCTACGATTGTTTTCAAACCAAGATTTTTTCCGAAGTTTACCATAAACTCTCGTACTTTGTCTTCTTTTTTACTTGGACGCGGAATGCTATTTAACTTTGCAAAATTACGCCATACTTCTTTTGGTTCTAAATTTTTAATTTCTTGGTTCATTTTAATTATTTGTTTTATTTTCCATCATTATCTTCCAAAAAAGGAAGAAAAAAATATGTTTTTAAATGGATTTTTTTATATTTCTTATTTATCTTATTCTAATTATAACATCCTTAATCAACCATCTCCCTAAATTCAAAACTACCTACTGCCAACTGCCAACTGTCTACTGCAAACTGTCTACTGCCAACTGTCAACTCCCAACATCCAACCACTACAACTCAATAATAGAATCTTTTATTGGTTTTCTTACTTTTTTAAGCTTTCGCATAAAATCATCTTCTGATCTGTAACCAACAGGCAACAGCAAAACGGATTTTAAATTTTTATCTTTTAATTGCAACACTTCATCAAATTTTTCGGCATTAAAGCCTTCCATCGGACAAGAATCTATCTTTTCATATGCACAAACAGTCATTAAATTACCGAGAGCGATATAGGCTTGGTTTTTTGCCATTTGCTCTATTTCTTTTTCGCTTTTATTGGCTATATTTTCTTTTAATTGACTTCGAAATTTACCGATAATTTCTTCGGATGTACCGCGAATTTTTTTCTCTAAATCAAAATAATTATCTACATTTTTAGTGGTAAAATTGGTATCTATTGCAATAACCAAAAGATGAGAAGCAGTAGTAACTTGAGGTTGAGAATAAGCATGTTCCAATAAACTATCTTTTAACTTTTGGTCTGTTATAACCAACATTTTTATAGGTTGTAAACCATATGAAGTTGCGGTTAAATTAAACGCCTGTTTTAAACGATCTATTTTGGTTTTAGAGAGTTTTTTATTGGCATCAAATTTTTTAACTGCATATCGCCATTTTAATTGTTTTATGGTTTTTGTCATAATTTTATACTCAATTGATTATGGAAAAAGTAGTTCCTTCACGGCTATCTTTTAATTGTACACCAAGTTCTTTTAATTTATCGCGGATTTCATCGCTTAAAGCGTAATTTTTATTTGCTTTTGCTTCTGCTCGCATGTCAATAAGCATTTCAATAACGCCTTTTAAAATATCTTGATTATCTTCTTTTATTGCATTATTTTCTAATCCTAAAACATCAAAAGTAAAATCTTTAAGCGTTTTGGATAAAAGTTCTAAATCTTGCTTGGAGATTTTTTCCTTTTTATCTTTTATCAAATTTATGTGTTTTACGGCATCAAATAAATGAGCGATTAAAACAGGTGTGTTAAAATCATCATTCATTGCATCGTAACATTTTTTACGCCATTGTTGTATGTTAAAATCCGATGTATCGGAAGGCTCTAAATAATCTACTATTTGTAAGGCTTCCATAAGGCGATTATATCCTTTTTCGGAAGCGAGCAACGCATCATTAGACAGATCTAAAATACTTGAATAATGTGCTTGCATCATAAAAAACCGTGTTGCACTTGGAGAAAAGGGTTTGGATAAAAACTTGCTTGTTCCTTCATAAATCTCACTTGGTAAAATGTGATTTCCGGTAGATTTAGACATTTTTTTTCCGTTTAAGGTAAGCATGTTTGTATGCATCCAATAATTTACAGGATCTACGTGGTTACATGCTTTTGCTTGTGCTATTTCACACTCGTGATGCGGAAATTTTAAGTCCATTCCACCACCATGAATATCAAATTGATTGCCAAGATATTTGGTACTCATTACAGTACATTCTAAATGCCATCCGGGAAATCCAACCGACCAAGGAGAGTTCCATCGCTGAATATGCTCGGGTTCAGCTTTTTTCCAAAGAGCAAAATCTTGCGGATTTTTCTTGTCGGATTGCCCGTCTAACGCTCTGGTATTTTCAATAGCATCTTCAATTACTCTTTTAGATAAAATTCCGTAATGTTCGGTTTCGTTATATTTTAACACATCAAAATACACCGAACCATTTACTACATAAGCCAATCCGTTATCTAAAATTTTTTGAATGGTTTCTATTTGCTCTAATATATGACCGGTTGCAGTTGGTTCGATATTTGGAGGTAGTAAATTAAATTTATCTAAAACTTTATGAAAATCGACTGTATATTTTTGCACAATTTCCATTGGTTCTAATTTTTCTAAACGTGCTTTTGTTGAAATTTTATCTTCGGAATTATCATCGGTTAAATGACCTGCATCGGTTATATTTCTAACATATCTTACTTTATAACCAATGTGTTTTAGATATCGATAAATCATATCAAAACTCATAAAAGTTCTAACATTACCTAAATGCACATTGCTGTAGACTGTTGGTCCACAAACGTACATACCAACAAAACCTTCGGTTATGGGTTTAAATATTTCCTTTTTTTGTGTAAGTGAATTGTAAATTTTCAGCTTCTCCATTCTAATTTAAATTAAAGTTCAAAGATACTAACTTTATCAAATATTGTTTGCCAAAAAAAAATTATCTTTACATCGATGAAAAAACAGAAGAAAAATAAAAGTGCCTTACAAGAAATAGAAGGCGTAAAACAACCTAAAAAGGTCAATAAAACTTCTGTTAATAAAATCAAACTTCATCGTAAAAAACAACCATCGGTAACCGAATTTATTACACAAATACGCAATGGTAATATTCGTTATTTAAGTCAGGCTATTACATTAATTGAAAGTACTAATCCAAAGCATCAACAAAAAGCTTCCAAAATCATAAAAGCTTGCTTGCCTTATGTCAATAATTCAATCAGAATAGGAATTACCGGTGTTCCCGGCGTTGGCAAAAGTACTTTTATTGAATCTTTTGGAAAATTTTTAACCAGTAAAGGCAAGAAAATTGCTGTCTTAGCAATTGACCCAAGCAGTTCGGTTAACAAAGGAAGTATTTTAGGAGATAAAACCAGAATGGAATCTTTGGTAAAAGACGTTAATGCGTTTATTCGTCCTTCGCCATCCGGAGATTCACTTGGTGGTGTCGCCAGAAAAACAAGGGAAACCATCATTTTATGTGAAGTTGCCGGTTTTGATACTATTTTTATTGAAACGGTTGGTGTTGGACAAAGTGAAACTGCCGTTCATAGTATGGTAGATTTCTTTTTACTGCTAAAATTAGCCGGAGCAGGAGATGAATTACAAGGCATAAAAAGAGGAATTATCGAAATGGCAGATGCTATCGTAATCAATAAAGCCGATGGTGATAATGAAAAAGCCGCAAATATAGCAAAGGTAGCCTTTAACAGAGCTTTACATCTTTATCCGTTAAAGGAAAGCAATTGGCAACCAAAAGTAACCACTTGTAGTGCTTTTTATAATATAGGAATGAATTCTATTTGGAATATTATTCAAGATTATTTAAAATTGGTAAAAGAAAATGGATTTTTTGAGCAAAATCGCAAAAAACAAAATAGTTTTTGGCTTTACGAAACTATTAACCAACGTTTAAAAGATCATTTCTATCAAAATCCTTTTATAAAAAAGCAATTACAGTTAGAAATTAACCGGATTTCAGAAAACAAAACCACACCCTTTGAAGTTGCTGAAAAATTACTAACTTCGTATTTTAAAGAGTATAAAAAATGATAAACTCTTATTTGTTTGAAATTAGAACAATACTTCTATTTTCGGTTTTAACCAATTCTGTGATTACTCTTTTAAATTCCAAATAATCTTTCGGTGCTATTTTTACAGCATTGGATATTAAAATCTTCTTAATATAAAGAATATTATTTTCTTGTTTAAATGAAAAGGAAAAAGCTATTTCTCCATTTGCCGATTTTTCAACTATATCATCAGGTAGTTTAGTAATTTTAAAACCTTCCGGCAACTTAATCGATTGTATTGTTATCTCCTTAAAGGGATAGCCGAATTCAATTGGATATTTTCGACTATCTTCTTCTATTATTTTCTCATTTTGTTTAAACAGCGTCATAACCGAAAGAATCATTTTATTTTCACTATCCTTGATGTTATTATTCAAATTGAATTTAGACAAAACAAGAAATGGCTTATCTAATTTATTCTTATTATATAATCTAACATTATAAACATAAGTATTTTGAAATTGACTTCTTAATTCAAATTCTAATCCCATATCGTCTAAATCGGTAAATTTATTACGGTTAATTATTGCTTTTTCTCCTTTAAAAGCAATTCTAAAATTACCGGATACCAAACCGGAAGAATTAATTTCCATATTAATATTACGTTTAGTAACCGCAAATGTTTTAGGACTCAAATCAACAAAGAAGGAACGATTATCTTTTTTAATTACTCTTCCAACACCATTTAACACTCTAAAAGGTAATAAATTATAGTATGCATTTTTATTGGATGCGTCTAATAATATACCATTACCTAATTCCACGTAACAAATGACATAATTAACCTTTAAAATAGTTGGGAAAACGGCTTCAAACATATTTCTTGTACTTAATATCACCGGATCTGCGTTAAAACCTGCTTTTCTTAGCATTGAAACTAAAATCATATTGATTTCAGCAACATTACCGCTTTTTTCATTAAAAGTAGCTTTTACTCCTTTTTTAGAAAAAATAGAATAAACACCATTCCATTTTACTTTATTTTTTACAAAGTCAAAAATAGCTAAAATAGAATCCTTTTTTGAAGTCGATTGAGATAAAATTTGAGATAATTCCTTCTTAAAATATTTTGTTTTTTTAAGTTGTAAACCAAAATGTTGATCTGCATTTAGTTGTTTGGCTACATCATCCCAAGTTTTAGAATATACTTTATAACTAGAATTTGGAAAATTTGTTGCATAAACATCAAAAACAATTCTTGGTCTATAAAGTTCTATATTTCGTGTATATTTTTCTTTTTTAAATTTAGGCACATTCCAATTTTCTATATACAAGCCTCTTTCGTTAATTATATTAACTTTAATTTTATTTAAAAACCGATAAATAAAATTAACATGATCTCCTGGAACATTTATAGTAGCTCTAAAATAATTCATAGGTAAATCTTCTTGTAAAACAATATCGTCTATATAAAAAATATAGTTAGAGTTAATAGTATATTGCCATTCTACAATAGAATTCTCGTTTAAATCAGGCATTGTAAATGTGAGTTGTGTCCACCTGTCATTTAGTTCTTTTTTATAAATACTTTTTCTTGAAAATTTTGTCCTAACAATCTCTTTTCCTTTTAAATTATAAGTTACTGCTCTAATATTAAATAACTCATCATTATTTTTATGTTCGTTATATAGCTTTATTTTTTTAGTTGCAAAATCAATTCCTTTAATAGTGTTAATTTTAATTCTTTCGTGAACAGTTGTTTGTAATGTCCAACCAGACATATTATGAAAAATCAGTTTGGTCTCTCGATGTTTAAACAAAATAACAGCGTCATCATTTGTCATCTCAAATTCAGTTGCGGAAACGTTGCCAAATTTTTTAATTTGAGAGAAACTTACATTAGTATTAAATCCAAATAATAAAATAAAAAATATAACGAAAAATTGAATTCTTAAATTCATTTTAAAAAAATTAACTGTTAGGATACAAATATATGATTTAAGATTTTAAAAATAAAATGCTGAATTATATACAAAAAAAATAGTTACAAACCTATGATTTGGGTCACTTTTTTTACCAATTCTTACTTGTAAATTTGTAGTATAATTAAACAACAAGTCATGAAAAATCTAGTTATTTTAGGAGCAGGAACTTCCGGAACGATGATGGCAAATCATTTAGTACACAAGTTACCAAAAGACCAATGGAAAATTACCATTGTAGATCAATACAAAAAGCATTATTACCAACCTGGTTTTTTGTTTTTACCCTTTGATATTTATAAAACGAAAGACGTTATTAAAAAAGGTAAAAAATTCATACCAAAAGGCGTACGTTACATTAACCAAAAAATCGAAGAAATTAAAGCCGATAAAAACCAAGTGCAATTAGAACACGAAAATTTGGATTACGATATTCTTATCATAGCAACAGGAACTAAAATAGCTCCTGAAGAAATTGAAGGAATGAAAGGAGATTTATGGCATAAGGATATATTCGATTTTTACACCTTTGAAGGAGCAAAAGCACTACGCAACAAATTACGAGAATGGGAAGGCGGAAAATTAGTAGTTCATATTACCGAAATGCCTATTAAATGTCCGGTTGCACCATTAGAATTTGCTTTTTTAGCGGATTCCTATTTTACCAATAAAGGGATACGTGATAAAGTAGAAATTGAATTTGTAACACCATTAGATGGTGCATTCACAAAACCAAAAGCAACCAAAGCCTTACATTACCTATTGGAAGAAAAAGGCATTAAAGAAGTAACCGATTTTAACATAGAACGTATCGATAATGAAAATAAAAAAATGATCGATTATTCCGGAAAAGAAGTAGATTTCGATTTATTAGTAACCGTACCAACTAATTTAGGTGATGCTGTTATCGAACGCTCGGGATTAGGAGATGATATGAATTTTGTACCTACAAACAAAGGTACTTTACAAACAAAAGCTCATAAAAACATTTTTGCAATTGGCGATGCTACCAATTTACCGGCCTCAAAAGCAGGCTCCGTAGCACACTTTGAAGCAGAGATTTTAACTGATAACATTTTACGCTATATAGACGGAAAAGAATTAAAAGATAAATTTGATGGTCATGCAAACTGTTTTATTGAAACAGGACACGGAAAAGCATTATTAATCGATTTTAACTACACCACAGAACCTGTAGAAGGAACTTTTCCTTTTCCCGGAATCGGACCTCTTAACCTACTAAAAGAAAGTAGAATGAACCATCTGGGAAAAATGGCTTTTCGATGGATTTATTGGAACATGCTCATCAAAGGAATCCACATACCATTTGTATCTGCAACTATGAGCAAAAAAGGAAAAAAATTAGAAGAGGTAAACAATTAAAAACAGTATTAAATTTTAAAATTAAATATCATGGAAAAAACAATAGGAAATAAAACAATAGACGTAAACGACCAAGGATACTTAACCGATTTTAGCCAATGGGATAAAGAAGTTGCTACCGAATTAGCAAAAGAAAAAGGTATCGATTTAACTGATAAACACTGGGAAGTTATAGAATATCTTCAAAACAAACACAAAAATGAAGAAGCCCTTTCAATAAGAGGAATTAAAAAAAGTGGTGTTATCAATATAAAAGAATTTTACAACTTATTTCCCGGAGGACCTTTAAAGGTATCTACTTTAATTGCCGGTATCCCTAAACCAAAAAGTTGTATCTAAAAAATACTTGTTGTTAGGAGTTTGTTGTAATGACAAGCTCCTGATAACTTCATAAATTTAAAAACATAAATCATGGCAACAAAAGTTAAAAAAATGCTTTTTATTTTATCAAAAGCAACATTAGATAATGTTTATGCAGCCTTTATTATGGCTAATGGTGCACGAATGGAAGGCATCGAAGCCGAAATATTTTTTACTTTTTTCGGATTGGAAGCAATTCAAAAAAAGAAATTAGAGCATTTACACGTAGCAACCGTAGGTAATCCTGCAATGCACATTCCAACATTACTTGGTGGTTTACCCGGAATGGAAGCTATAGCAACCAAAATGATGAAAAATGAAATGGAAAAATTAGACATGCCTCCTGTTGGTGAATTTTTAGAAATTTTATCCGATTCAGGTGTTAATCTTTGGGCGTGTAAATTAGCCGTTGAAATGTTTCATCTAAAAGAAGAAGATTTAATTGACGAATTAGATGGTATCTTAACTATTGGAGATTTTTATAATCGCGTAGAAGAAGATGGTACGCATATGTTATTTATTTAACCAAAAAAAAGCAGATAATTAAAATTATCTGCTTTTTTTATTTCTAATAAATTTTTTTTCTATTTCATTACATCCAACAATTCTACCTCAAAAATTAAATCGGAATTTGGGGGAATTACCCTACCTGCTCCTCGTTTACCATATGCCATATTTGCCGGAATATATAAAATTGCTTTAGTACCAACATTTAATTTTTGAATTCCTTCATCCCAACCTTTTATTACTCTGCCAACTCCTATTGGTGTTACAAACGGCTGATTTCTATCTAGCGATGAATCAAACTTTTTGCCGTTTCGTAAATAACCTGTGTAATGAATTCGAACGCGATCTCCTTTTTTTGGTTTTGGCTCTATCCCTTGTTCTAAAATATAAATTTTTAAACCGGAATCATAGACTTTCGCCTCTTTTTCTTTTTCTAAAATCAATGCTATTTTAGCTTGTTCCTTTTCTTTTTTTAGCCGTTCTTCTTCTTGTTGCTTTTTCATTAATGCATCAAAAATTTTGGGTGCATCAAATTTTTTGGCTTTCTTTCCTTTTCTAATAATTTTAACCGAGAGCATTTTATCTCCTTTTTTAATGGCATTAACAACTTCTTGCCCTTTTACCACATAACCAAAAACCGTGTGCTTTCCGTTTAACCAAGGTGTTGCTTTGTGCGTAATAAAAAACTGACTTCCATTGGTTCCTGGTCCAGAATTTGCCATAGACAAAGTTCCGGGTTTATCGTGTTTTAATGTGGCATCAAACTCGTCTTTAAAAGTATATCCCGGCATTCCTGCTCCTGTTCCTGTTGGATCGCCACCTTGAATCATAAAATCTTTAATAACACGATGGAATTTTAATCCGTTATAAAAAGGTTTTCCTTTGTACTTTTTTTCTACATAATCGTTAGTTCCCTCCGCTAAGGAAACAAAATTAGCAACCGTCATTGGTGTTTTTTGATATTCTAATTTTAATAAAATATCTCCTTTTTCGGTCTTTATTTTAGCATATAATCCGTCTTCTAATTTTTGTGCATTTAATGTAATTGCCAAAAATAAAAAGAGGCTGTAAAAAATTTGTTTTGTTTTCATTTATAGTGGTTTAAATTATGTGATTTAGAATTCAAAAACCATACCTTTTTCCATAAATTTAGTTTACTTTTAATAATTCAACCTCAAAAATTAAATCTGTATTTGGCGGAATAACACCTCCGGCACCTCTTTCGCCGTATGCCATATAAGATGGAATATATAAAATTGCTTTTCCGCCTTCTTTTAATTTGGTAACACCTTCATCCCAACCTTGGATTACTCTACCGACACCAATTGGTGTTTTAAAAGGTTTGTTTCTTTTTACTGAAGAATCAAAAACAGTACCGTCTTTTAAATATCCTGTATAATGAATGGTTACTTGATCGCCTTTTTTTGGTCTTTTACCTGTTCCTTCTTTTTCGGTATAAATTTTTAAACCGGAATCGTATTTTTTTGCTTCCTTTTCTTTTTCTAAAATCGGTTTTATCATTGCTAATTTACGTTCTTGTTCTTTCTTTGCTTCTTCTTCCATCTTAGCAAATTCATCATCAAAAACTATTTTAGCATTAAAGTTTTTTGCTTTCTCTCCTTTACGGATAATAGTAACCGAATTTATCACATCATCCTTAGCTATTTTATTTACCACGTCTTGTCCTTTTACCACGTGACCAAAAACAGTATGTCTGCCATTTAACCAAGGTGTTGCTTTATGCGTAATAAAAAACTGACTTCCATTAGTTCCGGGTCCCGAGTTTGCCATAGATAAAGTTCCGGGTTTATCGTGTTTTAAGGTTGGATCAAATTCATCTTTAAATTGGTATCCCGGAGTTCCGGCTCCTGTACCTAACGGGTCTCCTCCTTGAATCATAAAATTAGGAATTACACGATGGAATTTTAATCCGTTATAAAAAGGTTTTCCTTTGTATTTATCGGCAACATAATCGTTATTACCTTCTGCCAAAGTAATAAAATTAGCTGTTGTCATTGGCGTTTTTTCAGGTTCTAATTGCAAAACAATATCTCCTTTATCGGTGTTAATTACTGCGTAAATTCCATCAGATAAATCTTTTACTTGTTCTTCATTTTTATCTGTTTTTTTACACGAAAAAGTAAAAATCAAGGTCAATAGCATTAAAAATTTAATTCCTTTTTTCATCATTTTAGTTATTTTTTGGTTATTCTTTATTATTAATTTTTTTTAAATATACTTCAATAATTATAGGTTCGTTGGGTGCAATATAGTCTTCAAAACCACTAATACCAAATGCTTTATTAGATGGTAAAAACAGAACTGCTGTTTCCCCTACGTGCATTTGTTTTATGGCATCTTGAACTCCTTGAATAAAATTTTCGCCATCTACTTTATACAAACGGTCTGCTTTATTTTTTTGCCCATATGAACCCAATTTTTCTTTTGGTAAAATTATTTCTCCGTCAATATTACGAATTTCATAATTAATAATTACTTCATCTCCTTTTTTTGGTTTTATGCCTAAAGTATCTTTTTTAGATTTAATAAAATACCAAAATCCGTGTTTTGAATTAATGTATTTGTGAACCGTATCTTTTTTCATTAATTCGGCAAAAAAAGCTTCCTGTTTTTGATTAATGATTTTATTTCGTTTGATTGAAGCCTTTAAAAAACTGTTATTCGTTTTAGTAATGGGTTTTCTGGCTTTTGGTTTACTACACGAAACGAAAAGCAATATAAAAACTCCTGAAAAGATAAAATTAAAAAGTCGGCTCATAAGAATTTAAAATTTGTGTTTTATAATTAGGAAGTACTTCAAGAAATTCAGAAACTGTTTTGTCAAGAGATTTTGTGCTTCTTCCTCCTGCTGCATTGGTATGTCCTCCTCCATTAAAATGCTTTCTTGCAAATTCATTTACCGAAAATTGTCCTTTAGAACGAAAAGACATTTTTATAATTCCTTGCTGTTTATCTTCAATAAAAATTACAGCAAAAACAACATCTTTAATAGAAAGTGCATAATTTACAAAACCTTCGGTATCTCCTTTTTCAAAATTAAAATCATTTAATTCCTTTTGAGAGAGTGTAATATAAGCGGTTTTCAATTCCTTTAACAACACCAAATTATCCAAAGCTTTGCTCAATAACTTCATTCTATCTAAAGAATTGTTATCCATCACATTGTTATAAATCTTTGCATTATCAGCACCTTTTTTTAATAAATCTGCAACTATTAGATGTGTATGTGGTGTTGTAGATGGAAAGCGAAACGAACCGGTATCAGTCATAATTCCGGTATAAATACACGTTGCAATTTCTTTATTTACCTTATCGGAATCACCTAAATCTGCAATAAAATCGTACACCATTTCACAAGTAGAACTTTTACTTGTATCCGAAAATTTTATTTGAGCATAATCATCCGGTTGTTGATGGTGATCAATCATAATAAAAGTTGGCTTGATTTTTTTCAATACTTTTTCCGTTGCATCTCCGGTTCTGTGCAATGCATTAAAATCCAAAGTAAAAATAACATCCGATTCTTCTAATATTTTCGTTGCTTTGGCTTCTGCTTTCTCTAAAACCACGATATCTTTTTCGCCGGGAAGCCATTTTAAAAAATTAGGACAATCATTTGGCGAGACAACTGTAACATCGTGTTTATCTTTTAAATAATGATATAACGCTAAACTGGAACCATAGGCATCACCATCCGGATTTCTATGGCAAACAATTGCTATTTTCTTTTTTGTTTGTAAAATTTCTTTTACACGATTTATTTTTTCATCTATCATAAGACGCAAAAATACAAAATTTGATTTGAGTTTCTCTTTAGATATTGTTAATATTTATTGTTTTAAATCAATTGCATACTTCTACTAAAATT
>Ga0256840_1003242_pt1 | contig 13369 bp, 11 predicted proteins | sample 355202metaG_FD_185969 | JGI IMG/M metagenome (GOLD analysis project Ga0256840, IMG submission 185969) | Hydrothermal vent microbial communities from Mid Atlantic Ridge, Atlantic Ocean - 355-202 | ecosystem: Environmental > Aquatic > Marine > Hydrothermal vents | place: Atlantic Ocean: Mid...
TTTTATAAAAAGAAAAAACTTGCTTTTTGTTGCGATTTAAAACCAATTAATTTTATCTAAGGCATCAAATAAAAATTAAAACTGTTAATTTAAGTTATCTTTTATTAAATTTGTAGTTCAACCACAATATATCTTATGAAAATTATCCAAGTAATCAGTATCAGTTTATTTTTATTAGCTACGACTTCATATTCACAAAAAGAAGATGAAAAGAAAGACAAATCACCAATTAATCTAAAATTTAGAAATATTGGTCCTGCTTTTGCCTCTGGTCGTGTTTCAGATTTTGCCGTAAACCCAAATAATTTTAATGAATATTATGTTGCTTTTGCTGCTGGACATATTTGGAAAACTACAAATAACGGTACAACTTACAAACCAGTATTTGACAAACAAGGCTCATATTCAATAGGTTGTTTAAAAATGGATCCGAAAAATTCAAATGTTATTTGGGCAGGAACTGGCGAAAACAACCATCAACGTAGTGTTAGCTATGGTGACGGAATTTACAAAACTACCGATGGCGGAAAATCATGGAAAAACATGGGTTTAAAAAATTCTCGTCAAATAGGTATGATTGCTATTGATCCAAGAGATTCAAATATTGTTTTTGTAGCCGCAGAAGGTTCTGTTTGGGGCGATAGCGAAGATAGAGGTTTATACAAAACTACCGATGGTGGAAAAACATGGGTTAAAGTCTTAAATATAAGTAAACACACTGGTGTAAATAATGTAATAATAGATTTAGAAAATCCAGATGTTATGTACGCTACTTCCGAACAACGCAGAAGACATGTACACATAAGAATTGGTGGCGGACCAGAATCTAATATATGGAAATCTACCGATGCTGGTACAACTTGGCGAAAATTAACAAAAGGTTTACCAAGTGTAGATAAAGGTGGAATTGGCATTGCACTTTCAACAGTTAATCACAATTACATATACGCAATGGTTGAAGCAGCAATGGATAAAGGTGGTTTTTATCGTTCTACTGATCAAGGCGAATCTTGGCAAAGAATGAGTGACTATAATACGAGTGGGCAATATTATTGCGAAATTGTTTGTAGTCCAACAGATGTAAATACTATTTATGCTACCGAAACACGTTCAAAAATTTCAAGTGATGGCGGAAAAACTTGGAAAATGATTGGTAGAAACAAGCGTCATGTTGATGATCATGCTATATGGATTAACCCTAAAAACACAAATCATTTTATTATTGGTGGCGATGGTGGCGTTTATGAAACTTACGATAACGGAAAAAATTACATTTTTAAAACAAATTTACCTGTTACTCAATTTTATCGTGTAAATGTAGATAATGATTATCCATTTTATAACATTTATGGAGGAACACAAGATAATAATAGTTTTGGTGGTCCATCACAAACACTTTATAAAGACGGTATTTCAAGGTCAGAATGGCATACAACACTTGGTGGCGATGGTTATTGGCAAGCTATTGACCCAACAAATCCAGATATTGTTTATTCTGAATATCAATATGGTAATTTATTTCGTTTTGATAAAAAATCTGGAGAACGAATTTCAATTAAACCGTTACCAAGAAAAGATGAAAACACCTACAAATGGAATTGGAACACACCTTTTATTTTGAGCCCAAACAACAATAAACGTTTATATATGGCTTCGAACAAAGTTTTTAAATCTGACGATAGAGGCGATACTTGGCAAGTAATTTCTGATGATATTACCAGAAAATTATCTCGTGACAAATGGCTGGTAATGGATCGTTATTGGAGTACTGATGCGGTTGCTAAAAATGTTTCAACATCTCTTTTCGGAATGGCGGTTTCTTTAACAGAATCAACTAAAAAAGAAGGCTTAATTTACGTTGGTACTGACGATGGTGTTATTCAAATGACCGAAAATAATGGGCAAAATTGGCAAAAAACAACCAACTTCTCTTCGGTGCCAGAATACACTTATGTTAGCGATATTTTAGCTTCCAAACACAATGAAAACATTGTTTATGCAAGTTTTGATAACCGTAAACGGGATGATTTTACACCTTATATTCTTAAAAGTACCAATAAAGGAAAAACTTGGAAAAGCATTAGCAGTAATTTACCTAAAAACGGAACAGTTCATACTATTGAACAAGATCATGTAAACCCAAATTTACTATTTGTAGGAACTGAATTTGGTGTTTTTTATTCAGATAATGATGGTGAAAAATGGCATCAGCTAAAAAATGGAATACCAACAATTGCTATTCGCGATATGGTTATTCAAAAACGTGAAAACGACTTAGTTTTAGCCTCTTTTGGTCGTGGATTTTATGTGTTAGACAATTATACTCCTTTACGTAATTTAACGAATTTAGAAACTTCAAAAGCAAAAATATTTCCAATAAAAGATGCTTTATTATACACACAAAAAACTCGTAGAAATTGGGCTGGATCAATGGAATATAAAGCAAAAAACGCACCTTTTGGAGCAACTTTTACTTATTACATAAAAGATATTCCTCAAACAGCACAACAAAAACGTAGAAAAAATGAAAAGGAATTAATTAAGTCTAAATCACCTATTTCAATTCCATCACCAAAAAATTTATACGACGAAAAAAACGAGCTTGCTCCTTATTTATTATTCACCATTTTTGATGCTGAAAATAATGAAGTTAGGCGAATAACAAAAAAAGCAAGTAAAGGTATGAATCGTTTATCATGGAATCTAAGTGGTACGAGAAGTTATCCTGTGTATCCAAATGATACTTTTAAACCTTTAGATAATAAAAGCAACGGCATTCAAGTAGTACCTGGAACGTATTTTGTTCAAATGGATTTAGTCCATAATAACGACCTTAAAAACTTAGTACCAAAACAAAAATTCTTAATAAAAAGATTAAATAATAGCACATTACCAGCCAAAAGTGAACTTACTCTTAAAACCTATTATAAAAAATTAGACGAATTAAGTAGAATAACTTGGGGAACAAATGCCCTTTTTCAAGAAACCAATAAAAAAGTAAACGCACTGCGATTATTATCTATAAAAACCATTAATATTCCACATGAAATTTCATCTGAACTAGAAAAAATAGCTCAACATTTATCTTTAATTAAATGGCGTTTAAATGGTGAGGCAGCAAAAGCAAGTTACGAAGAAACACAACCTGCACCAATGAGTATAAATAAACGTTTAGGACAAATTATTTATTTACATAACCAATCTACTTCGGCTATTAGCCAAAAACAAAAAGATGGTTATCAAATAATTAAAGACGAAATTAAGCCTATAATTAGCCAATTAAAATCAATTAATTTACAAATTACAGCAATTGAAAAAACATTAAATAAACAAAAAGCACCTTGGTCTTCTGGTAGAATTTTAGAATTTAAAGAGTAAATTATGATCTTAATTGCCGATGGTGGTTCTACAAAAGTAGATTGGTTTGCATTTGATACCAATAACAATGAGGTTTTTAAAACGAGAACCGAAGGTTTAAACCCTGTAATAATTTCTACAGAAGAAATTAAAAATCGCATTAATCGTAATGCTACGCTAAATAAATATAAAAATGATATTACCAATATTTATTTTTATGGAGCTGGTTGTAGCAGTAAAAAAATGAGTGCATTATTAAGTAATGAATTTCAAAAAAAATTTAATAATGCACAAATAGAAGTGAAAGAAGATATAATGGCGGCAGTTTATGCTGCATCAAAAGGCAAAGAAGCCATCGTATGTATTTTAGGAACTGGCTCTAACGCTACTTATTTTGATGGTAAAACAGCTCATCAAAACACACCTTCATTAGGTTTTATTTTAATGGATGAGGCAAGTGGAAATTATTTTGGCAAAATATTACTGCAAGATTACTTCTATAAAAACATGCCATCGCATTTAGCAAAAACATTTGCGTCACAATATAATTTAGATGCAGATGAAATTAAAAGAAATTTATATCAAGAAAATAGCCCAAATGCATATTTAGGTACATTTGCTAAATTTATGTACGCTTATAAAACGGATAAATACATAAATTCTGTTATAAAAAACGGATTTACCTTGTTTTTTGATAGACACATATTACCTTTTAATAAAACCAATGTGCCAATATATTTTATTGGTTCTATTGCTTTTTATTTTGAAGATATATTAACCGAAATTGCTCTTTCTAAAGACTTAAATATTCATGGTGTTTTACAAAGACCTATTAATAAACTTATTGAATATCATAAAAATAATTATTTAACAACTTAAAACTCCACAGAATTGGTAGTAGAAGCAATTAAAAAAATAAAATTTAATATTATGGACTATCTTTTTACATCAGCACGTTTGGGTTTTAGAAATTGGCAAGAAAAAGACAAAATACCATTTGCAAAAATGAATGCCGATAAAGATGTTATGGAGTTTTTTCCTAAAACGCCTACTAAAAAAGAAAGCGATACGTTGGCAGATAGGCTAAAAAAACATTATGTAAATTACGGTTTTACTTTTTTTGCTGTAGACGAACTAAGCACTAATAATTTCATTGGCTTTATTGGGTTTATAAATACCAGTTTTACAGCGTATTTTACACCTTGTATAGAAATTGGTTGGCGTTTACAAAAAACAAGTTGGCATAAAGGTTTTGCTACCGAAGGAGCAAAACGATGTTTAAAATACGGATTCGAAGAACTTAATTTTAAAGAAATATATAGTATTACGCCATTAAAAAATAGCAAATCAGAAAATGTAATGTTAAAAATTGGTATGAAAAAACAAGGAACTTTTGAACATCCATCTATTGAAGATAATCATTGGTTAAAAACAGAATTGCTTTATAAAATAACAAAATAATTATGCAAACTTCAAATCCTGTATTTAATTCGTATTTTTGGAATAATCTATCGCATTCTAACGATAAAATGAATTTGAATGGTGTTTTGTTAAAAACCTTATATGCTTTATTTTTAATAACACTTTCTACATATTACGTTTGGAACTTAATAAAACAAGGCGAAAATGTAAAATATTATATTTATGGCGGTATTGTTACATCTTTATTTTTTTCTATTTTAACTTCGTATAAAAAACGTTGGTCGCCTGTTACTGTACCAATATACGCATTAGCAAAAGGCTTTTTTTTAGGTGGTATTTCTGCTTACGCTGATAATAAATTTGAAGGCTTACCAACTATTGCTGTTAAAGTTAGTGTCATTTCTTTTTTTGTGATGCTATTTCTTTATAAATGGAAAATAGTTAAAGTAACCCATCAATTTAGATCTGTTATTTACAGTGCCATTTTTACCATAATGATTATTTACCTAATAAGTTTTATCTTGCGTATATTTGGCATCCGTTTAGGTATTGTTTATGGAACATCATGGCTTGCTATTGGTTTTACATTTATTGCTGCAAGTGTAGCTTCATTCTCGCTTTTATTAGATTTTTACTACATCGATAAAAAAATAAACAAAGCACCAAAATATATGGAATGGGTTGCTACTTGGGGAATTTTAGTTTCTCTTGTTTGGCTCTATGTTGAAGTATTAAGATTATTGAAAAAATTAGCCATTCGTTACTAAAACTATCGGTAAAATAAATGCGGTAGTAACAGGAATTCCTTTTTTTATTGCAGGCTTAATTTGAGGTAAACTATCAATACTTTGAATAATTGCCTTTTTTAATTCAATATCGTTAAGATTACTAACAGACTTAACACTAATTACGCCTTTAGAGTTAACAATGATTTTTACATATATAGTATCTGTGTTAGCTTTTAAATAAGTAATGTTTTTTTTACTTAAAGACAGCTCTATTTTTTTTGATAATAACTTATAAAAACACTCTTTTTGAAGGTTTCGTATAGCAATTTGTTCGCAATCTTTTAATAAAGGATATGCATCTACACTCGAAAAATCAATAGTTTCAATAATTGGTTTTATCTCATCATTTTTATTATTGAATTGATTAAATACATAATTACATGATGTTAAATTAACCGTTAACAACATGAAAAATAAAAAAACCTTAACAAACAACACCAACTTTTTCATAAAGAACAAATATAAGCAATTAAGTTTAGTTCTAAAAACACACCAATAATACTAAATTTTAATTTATCGTATTTTAACGATTTAGAAATATAGTTAAAAAAATAATTTATTTTAGATATAATTAATCCATAAATAGTAAGTTTGCATTATAAATTTTAACTAAAAAATATTTTAAAATGAACAAAGTAATCATTGCATTATTAGCAGTAGTAACATTAGCGTCTTGTACACAACCAAAATTTGGTGTTATAAACACCGAAAAAATAATAACTGAATATCAAGAAACAGTTGATGCTGAAGCAAAAATTAAAGTAACAGAAGAAAATTCTAAAAAAGAAATTGATGCTTTGGTACAAGCTTTTCAGGTAAAAGTTGGTGAATACCAAAAAAACGCTTCAAAAATGTCATCTAAAAAAAGAGCTCAAACTGAACAAGCTTTAGGTGCAGAACAACAAATGATTCAACAAAAGCAACAACAAGTACAGTATCAAATTCAAAATGAAGGTCAAAAAGTCATTAAAGAAATTGCTACAAATGTAAATGACTTTGTTAAAGACTATGGTAAAAAGAATGGTTATCAAATCATTTTTGGTACTGTAAATTTAAATGGCGCTGTAATGTATAGTGAAGATAAAGTTGATCTTACAGAAACTATTTTAACGGCTTTAAATAATTCATATAAAAAAGGAGATGCATCTACTAAAGAAGAAACAAAATCTGAAGAAGTAAAAAAGGATGCGGTAAAAAAAGAAAAAACCTCAACTAAAGACGAAGTAAAAAAGTAATTAATATATTTTTTAAATGACAAAAGCCTCTAAATTTTATGATTTAGAGGCTTTTGTTATATATTGCAATGTATATTATACACATTTAAAATGAAATTTAACCAATTTTTATTACCCATTATCTTATTGTTTTTAGGTGCCATTTATTACTTTAGTTTTAATTACATATTTACTTCAACAACCAATAAACTAATACAACAACAAATAGATACTTCTAAAAATCAAGCGGATTTAATAGCTCGTATTTTAGAAACAAGACTTGAAAATAATGTTTCTAAAAATCAAGTTTTAATAGAATTACAAAACAGTATAGAAAATTTTTCAACAGCAAATAGCTTTGTTTGTATGTTTGATAATACTGGTAAAGAAATTTGTCATCCAAACAAAGAAAAAATAGGAAAAACACTTTTAAAAAACAATTCTATTCTTAAATTAGGTTCTAATTTTGAAATCGAAAATAATTTTAAAAACGCTATAATTAATAAAAAATCAACTGGCGGAATTCGGAAAATGAAAAAACATACCGAAGTTGTTTATTTAAGTCCCGTAAAAAATAGCAATTGGATTATTGCTTCGCATGCTAATATTGAAAAACACAAAAGCATTATTAATGATTTAAAAGAAAAATTACTTTTTACATTTGTTTTGATTTGGCTTTTAAGCGCTTTATTACTGTTTTTCTTTCTTAATTTAATTAATAAAAAAAACCTACAACAAATATCAGATAACAATAAAATAACTACCGAAAAATATTTTAATGAACTGAATACAATACAAAATACTTTAAATAATTCACAAAACGAAAAACAAATAAAACGCCTTTTGGTAGATAAAGGTACTAAACTATCACCTGTTTTTATTAATGATATTGCCTATATATATACGCAAGATCGGATGACTTACATTTACGAACATAACGGAGAAAAATCGTCTATTAACCTTACTTTAGATCAACTTTTTAATAGTTTAAATACAATTGATTTCTATAGAGTTTCAAGGCAAGTAATACTCTCTATAAAATCAATAGATAAAATCGAAAAATACGGTAACACACAATTAAAAGTGAGTGTTAAACCAATATCTCCTATTGCTATTATTATTAGTAAAGCAAAACTAACATCCTTTAAAAAACGGGTTGGTAAAAATTAGTTTAATACAGTTTTTGAAATTTAGTAAAAACGTAACCATTATCTTTTGCTAAATTATGACAAACAATACAATTTACCGTTCCTTTACTCCAACTTTTATAATTGCCATTGGCTTTTACAAATCGAGCATAACCCCAATTTCCTGGATTTTTAGAAAAACGTTTACTATCCTTTATCATATACTCAACTCTTTGTACTTCTTTTGCTTCGAGCGCTGGATTAAAATTAGCCATTTTTTTAGTACTCCAACCAATTTTAACAATTTTACTTCCTTCCGGAAACGGTTTATTTTCATTAGATGCTTTAAAGGCAATATCATTAGCAAGAATATAACGCAACTCGTTTTTATCGGTTCTAAAATGCGTTCCTATTATTTTGTAATTTTTATAATCTTCAATTTCTTTAAAATTTAAATTATTTTTAGGCATTGTTAAATCAGGAACTTCTGATAGTACACTATATTTATTTTCTTTATTACTACACGAAACCGTAAAAATTAATACCATAAATACTGCTACTGCTTTTAATGAATTCATTATTGTTTTGTTTTTGTTAATATCACTGCAATAGTAACAAAAACTCATATTAATTTATAACAAATTAGACTGAAACAGCCATTTTAATCTTTGAATTAACACTTATTCTGATTAAAAAAAATTTGATCTTTCCAATTTGAGTTTATTGTCTTTAATTTTTAATAAAACACCTTTAACCCAAATTATTCATAGGTTTTTGTTATGGAAAGTCAAAACACCAATAAAATTGGGGAGCACAGAAGTTTTTTCGAAGTGATTCATAAACACCTTTAATGTGTAAGTTAATTACAGCCCAATTTTAAGCTAAATAAATTTCGAGCATTTTCAATTATAACAGACAGTTTGATTTTGTAATAGAAATTTCGTGAATAATTCGGGTTAAAATAGATTTTTAAGCTATTTAAAAAGTAAGTTCGCTTTATTTGTTTTTTAAAATTTAATGAAAACATAGTCTTTACAAGTGGAAACACCTCAATTTTTAATGAAAATTAAAAAACGTATATTTATAACATAAATAAAATCAATATTTTATGAAACAACTAACACTCTTTATATTTTTTTTCATCACTATATTAATGTCTTCACAAGATTTAAAAAGCTTAAAACAAAAAATAGTTAATCAAAGTAATAGAGATAAAATAGAAACTTATTTAGATATTGCAAATTTGCCAATACCTCGTGATTCTGCAATTGTATATCTTAACAAAGCATTAGAAACAGCAAATAAAATTAACTTTGATACTATTTATCCTATTCAGTTTGCTAAAAGTGTTTCTTATTATGTTCAAGGAGATATTATAAACGCTAAAATTGAGATCAAAAAAGGGTTTAAAACATATCAATTTACAAAACACCCAAAAGCCACAATTGGTCATATTAACATGTTGTTAGGTGTTTTTAATGAGGCCATCAATGAAGTTGATTCTGCTAAATACTATTATAAAAAAGTAATAGATAAATTACAAAATGAAACAACGAACAAGGCAATGACTATTATAGCATCTACCTATATAAATTTAGGTAATTTATATTTAAAAACAGGAAAATACAAAGAAGCTATAGCTATTTACATCAAATCAGAAAAGCTGAATGAAAAAGCAGGCGAAGTATATAGTAGCGTTGTAACCTTAAATAATATTGCTAATTGTTATAAAGAATTAAAAAATTATGACAAGGCATTAAAATATTTTAATGAGGCATTAACATTAGAAAAAAACAATAAAGATATTCGTAGTCTTGGCTCAATTTATATTGGTTTAGGCGAAGTTTATTTATTAAATAATCAATACGATGTAGCCTTAAAGTATTTACTTAAAGCAGAAATAGAATTACAATCAATTGGTTCTAATAGAATACTGGTCATAGCATATAATAATATTGCAACGACATATTTAAATAAAAATGATTTTACAAAAGCAAAATTATACGCTAATAAAGCCTTAAAAAGCATTAATAAAGTAGACGATCCATATACAAAAATAAGTGTATGGTTAACGATTGCTAAAATATACAGTATAGAAAATCAAAACAATAAAGCAAATAAAATGATTGATAAAGCTGTTTTTCTATCTAAAAGCAATAATTATCAAAACTTGATTAAAGAATCTTTGGTTGAAAAAATTGCAATTTTAAAAAAACTTAAAAAAACGAATACGCTATCCAAAATATACGATGAATTATTAATTTTAAATGATTCTATAATTAATAAAGACAAAATAAAATCAATTACAGAAATTGAAACCAAATACCAAACCGAAAAAAAAGAAAAAGAAAACCTACAATTAAAAGCAGAAAAAACAGAGCAAGCATTATTACTTGAAAAAGAAGCTAAAACAAAACAATACTTTGCTTTTGGCTTATTAGCATCGTTATTAACTTTAGGAGTTTTCGGCTTTTACTACCAACAAAACAAAAAACAAAAAAAAATTATTGAAAATTTACAAAAAGATCTACATCATAGAGTTAAAAATAATTTAGCCATCATAGATTCTTTAATAGAAGATATAAAAGACGAATTTGACAATGAAAAATTTACCCTAAAGCTAACCGATTTACAAAATAGAATTGATAGTATAAATGAAGTACACCAACAACTGTATCAAAATACAGATATTACCAATTTAAAATTTAAAAAATACGTAGAAAAATTAGCTAATAATGTTCAGTCTTCCTTTAATCAGAAAAATATTCAAGTTAATAATAATATTAACGACTCTTTTACTTTAGATGTTGAAAAATCATTTCCAATAGGACTTATTATTAATGAATTTTTAACAAATTCATTCAAATACGCTTTTACAGATAAAGAAAACGGTGTTATTAATGTAAGCTTAAAAGAAGTAAATAAAAATTACCTACTATCTTTATCTGATAACGGAAAAGGACTACCAAAAGATTTAGATATATCAAAACTAAACTCTTTTGGTATAGATGTAATGCAATTATTAAGCAAACAATTAAAAGGCACATTTAAAATTGATGGTACAAATGGCGTTAATTTACAAATAGAATTCCCTAAAATATAAGTTATGAAAAAAGCACATATATTAATAGTAGAAGACGAAGCATTGTTGTATAAAAGAATGCAAAAAGTATTAGAAAAAGAACATTATACAGTTGATGAATACTCACCAAGTGTAGCAGATGCAATAGCGTGCATTAATAAAAAACGACCAGATTTAGTTTTGCTTGACATTGATTTACAAGGAGAACAAACAGGCTTAGATTTAGGTAAAATGCTACATAAAACATATAATATTCCTTTTATCTATGTAACAGATTTTAATGATGACCAAACATTTTATGAAAGTTTAAACACACATCACGACCATTTTATGGTAAAAACCAAACCAAGATTAGATTCAAAAGAATTAGTAAGATCAATTCAGACGGTTTTACATAGAAACACATTTGTGAAAACAGTTGCAAAAGAAGGTGTTTTAGGCTTAGTTGGCTATTTAGATGATGTTAAAAAATATGGCAATGGAGGTGTTACAAAAGTTCCTGTTAAATACGAAGATATTGCTTATTTTACTGTTAGACCCTTTGTAAATGAAGATGAAAAAAAAGAAGAATTACGAGCAAATTACCTGTGGTTTTTAACAAAATCTAAAGAATATTATTTTTTAAAAAAATCATTAAAAGAAATTTTAGAAAAACTACCGTATTATTTTATAAGAATTAACGAAAGTTATATTGTAAATATATCTTCTAATATGTTAGACGGTCGCATAAACGGCTCTCGAATCTCAATAATGAATCAAGAATTTATCATTAAAGATACTTATAAAAAAGAATTTACAAAACGCATAAATTCACTTTATCAATAATAATTCATCATTAAAACATGCTTGGCTTTCATTAAAAAAACAACACATACCACTATTGTTTTATAATAATCTTTTTAGGTTTTAAATTTGAATAGTTAAAAATTTAATAAATCAAAAAAAATGAAAAATTTAAAGCCCTTATTAATAATCCTATTCATTGCTTTATCATGTAATAGTGATGGTAATAATGAAGAAAATACAGATTGCTCTGGTTTTAGTATCGAAGTTGATACATGGACAAATAATCACAATGCTTGGGTACAGCAAAATGGTGGGACACAACCTATCACTTATTTATGGAGTAATGGAGCGACAACAGGCACAATTGGTGGTTCTGCAAGTTCAGCAGGAACACTTGATGCAGGAACATATACCGTAACTGTAACTGATGGAAAAGGCTGTACAGAAACAGGAAGTGTAACAATTGTAAACGAACTTGCAACAATTGAAAATTCAGTTGGTTGTGTAACAGATATTTTAGGAAAAATAAATGTTCATATTACTGATGATGGTGAATCAGAAATTACTGAACGTGGCATTTATTACGCTATTCAAAGTGGAGTAACAGAAAACGATAATCAACTAATATCTGATTACACAGGAATAAGTTCAACCTTTTCTATAACAATGGAAAATCTTAGTCCAACAACCACATATTATGTTCGTGCTTATGTTATAAATGCAGGAGGAAAAAGTCTTGCCGATGAAGTAAGTTTTACAACAAATGCAGACGCATCACCATATACCATCGGACAATGGTATCAAGGCGGAATAATTGGTGGTTTATCCTGTGATGGTTTACATGGATTTATAGTTTCTGCAGTAAATATTGATACTCAAAGAAGCTGGAATGGTGCAAATAGTTTGTATGAAAACTCAACATATAACGGATATGATGATTGGCATCTTCCGACCTATGCTCAACTCGTTCAAATGCACAGTAATCTTCACTTAAATGGTTTAGGTAATTTTTACACAGGAAGTACTGTTTATGTAAACTATTGGAGCTCGTTTACAACTTATGATAATACTGTTTGCGGTGATAAAATAGGAATATATTATGATATGGATCAAGGTGTTTCAGGTGAAATAGGTATTTGTTACCAATTACGAACAAGACCTGTAAGGATATTTTAAATAACTAAAGTTAGAAACAAGCCGAAAAACTAACTATAAAATTTTTAGAGTTGGTATTAATTATTAAATTTTTATTATGAAAAAAGCAGTATTAACAATAGTATTTAGTTTAATTGTTCAATTTTCTTTTTCGCAAGTAATTCAAAACTGATGTTAATAAATTAGACATAAACTACGTGCAACTAATTGGTGTAAACACTTCTATCTTTGGAAAAAAATTAAAGTATATATAGATTATGGACAGCCAGCCAAATTTTTTGCAGATCCAATTAAAAATTCCGAAGAAAAAACTATGAAATTCAATTCGATGGTACACGCATTAAATTTTATGCGAAAAAATAATTGGAAATATAAAAATTACACAGAAGCTATGTTTAATGGGAAAATTCGCTATGTATATTTATTAGAAAAAGAATA